>Ga0114950_10000137_pt1 | contig 42498 bp, 38 predicted proteins | sample N075metaG_FD_83503 | JGI IMG/M metagenome (GOLD analysis project Ga0114950, IMG submission 83503) | Deep subsurface microbial communities from Kermadec Trench to uncover new lineages of life (NeLLi) - N075 metaG | ecosystem: Environmental > Aquatic > Marine > Ocean trench > Sediment | place...
ACCCGTTCAAAGAGGTCCAAGATCCGATCATCACCCAGGGTGAGATCAGCGAGGAACAGATTGAGCGTTGCAAGGAGCTGGGCATGACACTCGCCGCGGGGCTCGAGGCAGGAATCTTTTAGCGAGCCAGTCTTTACTCTCCGCGCAGTGCGGTGGTGATCGGCAAGCGCGCGGCGCGCACCGCCGGAAACAGACCACCAACCAGCCCCAACAGCAGCGCCCAGGCAATGCCGAGCTGCAACAACTCCGGCGTTACCGCAAAGTCATAGGCTACCTGGGAAAACGACGCGCTATTCAACGTGGAGCTGGTATACCCGTCGAGCAGCAGATACACCAGAAGACCACCGCCAACACCTCCCAGAACCGCTAGAACCAGCGCCTCAATCATGACCGACACCACCACCGACAGGCCACTGAAACCCAACGCTCGCAATATGGCGATCTCAACGGTGCGTGCGCTTACCGCTGAGTACATGGTGTTCAAGGCGGCGAAGACCGCACCGACCGCCATAATCACCGCCACTGAAAACCCGAAGCCCTCGATGAGATCTTTTCGCGCTGCCGATTGCGCCGCGTAGAATTCTTCCTCGGTACGCAGGCCGAGATCCAGTCGCGGATCATCCTGAATCCGTTGATGCAGCGTCTGCGCAAGGTCGGCATCTTCGAGAATCACGCGCACCGAGCTTATCTGTCCGCCGCGACGAAAAGCCGCCTGAACAATGGCGAAATCCGCCCAAACCTCCGATTCATGGGCGCCATCGCCGGCTTCAAATATCCCAACCACTGTCCACTCGCTGCCGCGGAATTCCATGTTGTTGCCGATCTCGAGGCCCTCAAACTCCGCCTGCGCCTTAACGCCCGCAATCAGTTCGGTCCGCCCAGGCTCGAAAGCGCGTCCAGCCACGATGTGAACCTCGGGTCGTACTTGAAACGCGGTCTGCGGAACGCCGCGCACCACCAGATTGGCTGGCGTGCCCGTATCGATCTTGGGTACGTCAGCAATGACGTAGAGCTCCGCGCTGGCGGCCACAACACCTTCGAGCTGCGAAACGATGTTGAACTCCTCGATAGAGATACTGCTGGAAAGCTCGTTGCGGCTACCGTCGCGCAGCACGATCGCCCGTTCCGGAATACTCGTATTCTGCAGCGCGGCGGCGAACCCGGCCGCCATCGCCAGCAGACCCACCAGCACCGCAACCACCCCGGCAATGCCGACCACGATTACCGACGATGACCCGAGCCGCGACGGCACATTGCGCAGATTGAGCCAGGTAATTTCCAGGATCTGCTTGAACATGTTCAACGCTCTCGAAGTGCATCGACGATCGTCAGGCGCCGCGCGTTAATCGCCGGTACGCCGCCAATGACCAGACCGATAACCACAGCCAGTCCCAGGGCGGCCCCCACGTTTGCCGCCGAATATTCAAACTGACCAAGTATCGACTCCAGCGTCTCGCCAACGACGTACAACACACCAAATGCCATGAGCATGCCTAAGGTCCACCCCGCAATACACAGCAGCAGCGCCTCGCTGAGAACCAGCAGCGATACTTGGTCGTCGGTGAAGCCGAGGGTCTTCAACACCCCAAGCTCCGGAATACGTTCGCGCAGCGCCTGGGTCATGGTGTTGCCCGTCAACAGGATAATCGTAAAAAAGACAGCACCCATGATCATGGTCGTGATCAGCCCGATATCGCCGAGCTGCTTGGCGAACTGCCGCGAGTACTCATCTTCCGTGGCCGTGCGCGTCGGGTTCTGCGAGTTCTCGAACAACGAATCGATCTGCCTGGCTATCTCTCCGGCACGCTCGGGTTCGTTCAATCGCACGGACCACCAGCCGACCCTATCCTTGGCCCGATCTTCCACGGCCTCCGTAAAGTATTGATAATTAAAGAGAAAAAGATTCTGGGCGGGTTCCCTGTCGGGGTAACTGAAGACGCCGACGAGCTCGAACTCCCACAACCGGGTGCCATCATCCTGGGCGTAGATGTCACCCTTGATGGGAATGATATCGCCAACCTGCCAACCGAATTTTTCCACCAGGCCCTTGGACGCCACCGCTCCCGTGCGGGTCCGAGCAAACGCATCGAGCTGATCAGCGTCGATCAAGAGCTCGGGGTACATATCAAAATGTTCCTGCGGCACCACCGGATACTTTGCAAAGAAGTTCTTCGGGTCGACGTACTGGCCCCCGAACCAGTTCGCGTGCGATGCAGCGTCCACCCCGGGCACGGCCTCGATTTGGCGCTCCTGACCGACCGGAAGCGAATCCACCACCGAATACTTCGGCGCAACGATCAGACGATCGACGCCGACCAGATTGAAGTTGCCGCCAGCGAACGAATCCGCAACGCCTCGCAACAACATGAACAGCAAAAACGCGATCGCCAGGGACAACAGCGTGAGTACGGTGCGCGTGCGTTTGCGGAAGAGATTTGACCACGTGAGGCTGAACATAGTCATGCCGGAACCTCCTCTACCAGCTTGCCCTTATCCAGATGCACGGTACTGCCGGCATGCTCGGCAGCCTTTGGATCGTGGGTAACCATCACGATCGTTTTGCCGTGATCCCGATTCAGTATCTCGAGCAGACCGAGGATCTCGTCAGCTGTACCGCGGTCAAGATCTCCCGTGGGTTCATCACACAGCAGAAGCTTTGGATCAGCAACCAGAGCTCGAGCGATCGCCACCCGCTGCTGTTCGCCACCGGAAAGCTCGCCAGGTTTGTGTTGCGCGCGGTCCGAAAGACGTACGATCTCGAGCGCCACACGGGCATTCTGCTGCCGCTGTCTGCGCGATAGGTTGGTGAGCAACAACGGCAGTTCCACATTGCGCAGTGCGGTCAGCACCGGGAGCAGGTTGTAGAACTGAAAAATGAAGCCCACATTTACAGAGCGCCACTTGGCCAGCGCCTTGTCTGACATGTCGTTGAGGTTCTGTCCACCAACTTCAACCCGACCGTCGGTCGGGTGATCGAGCCCACCGATGAGATTCAAAAGGGTAGTCTTACCCGAACCCGACGGGCCCATAAGCGCTAGAAAATCCCCTTCGCGAATGCTGAGGTTGATGCCCGTGAGAACATCGACGGTTTGTTTTCCCTTTGCGAAGCGCTTTTCCACATCCGTGCATCTAACAATCTCCGTCACGTCACCTGCCCTTATCAGTTCAATACCGCCACCCGACCGCCATCGACCAGACTCACGAGCAGTTCCTCCGACAGATCGGTGACAATACGCTCTCCCTTATTCAGCCCGGAAAGCACGCGAACGCGTGTCCCCTCTCCAGGGCCAGTAGTCACCGAGCGTCTGGCAATCCGCTGGCCGTCGACGACGTACACGAACTTCCCCACGTCGTCGGCGGCAATTGCAGCATCCGGCACGATCACTCCCGTAGGCGTCGATTCCGCTTCGACCTCGGCATGCTCGTCAAGAAAAGCCACCCGCACGCCCATGTCTGGCAAGACCCGTTGGTCCATCTCGAGCAGTGCAACCCGTACGCGCACTGTTGCCTTGTTACGGTCCGCGGTGGGAATGATCGCGATCACCTCCGCAGGAAAATGGTCGTCGGGATAGGCATTCAGCGTCACCTGCACGCGCTGTTTTGCAGACACCCGATTGATGTATGACTCGTTCACGTCCACCTCCACCTCCAAGGAATCCATATCCACAATGGTGCAGATGCCCGTACGGGTGAATCCGCCGCCTGCCGACAAAGGCGAGATCATCTCACCGGGTTGGGCGGATTTGGCGACGACAATGCCGGCAAAAGGCGCGCGAATCTGCATATCGGCGACCATCTGGCGCTGCACGGCCACACCGCGTTCAAAGACCATAATGTCCTGATGCGCGCGTTCCAATCGAGCTATGACCGCCTCTACGGACAACTCATCGCGGTCCAGATCGGCTTGGCTTGCGAGGTTGCGCTCTGCCAGGCCTTGAGTGCGATCCAGATCCAGCTGTGCCTGCTTACGCTGTACTTCAATCTCTTGCAGGCTTGCTATGGCAGCGCGCAGTTGGGCTTGCGCGAGTTCCAATTGAGCCTGGGGTATGCTGTCGTCCAACTGCGCGAGCAGTTGGCCCTTTTGCACGACTACACCTTCTTCGATGAACACCTCGATGACCTTGCCCGTGATCTTTGCACTCACGGTGGCTTGCCGGCGCGCAACCACGTAACCCGTCGCATCGAGAACGCTCGCGCCCGACGGGACCGATGACGCCGCACGCGCTATCGCCGTGCGCACCGTCACAAGCTCGGAATCGTCAGGAAACTCCAGGAACCAGAGCACAAAGCCGACACCAGCGACGAGCGCGATGAGCACAAACCACTTCAATGCTCGGCCTCGATCATCGGCTAGCGCGTCTCGATCGATAGTCAACGCGCTCAGCAGCGCCTGCTTATCCGCGCTATCTGCAGTTTTTTCAGCATCGCGCGACATGCTTTCCTCACGCACCCCCCACGGTTTGCATTGCAAACGAGTCTAGCACCAGTGGCAATGGGGGTAGAGGGAGGTCCGTGAACGAGCTGTAAATGGCGGACGGTGAGGACGAACCGGGGCTTGAGCGGTTACACTGAGGCATCGGAGGATGCATTTTTGGTCTCTCGTACCGCCCGGATCTTACACGGCATTGACGAAATATCTGCTGAGGACTGGAATCGCTGCGCGAACCCCGGCGGCGCGATTGCGCACGACCCGTTTCTGCGCCACGAATTTCTAGCCGCCCTGGAAGCCAGCAACAGCGCGACTGCTAGCACTGGCTGGCAGCCGTTTCACCTCGTGCTTGAGGAATCCGCAAAAATTCTCGGCGTGGTGCCCATGTACGTGAAGAGCCACTCCCAAGGCGAATACGTTTTCGACTATGGCTGGGCGGACGCCTGGCATCGCGCCGGCGGCAATTACTATCCGAAATTGCAGATCAGCGTGCCATTCACCCCGGCAACCGGGCGCCGCCTGCTCGCCGCCGACTGCGGTCTGGAAACCCAGGCCGACACCGAGCAGGCACTGCTCAGCGCTTGCGCCCAGGTGGCCGAGCAGATCAAGGTCTCTTCGGTGCACCTGACGTTCATGCCCGAACAACAATGGCAGCTCGCCAGCAAACTCGGATTCCTGCAACGTATGGATCAGCAGTTTCACTGGCACAACCCCGGCTACGCGTCGTTCGATGAATTTCTCGCCGACCTGTCTTCGAAGAAGCGCAAGAATCTGCGCCGCGAGCGACGCGATGCGCTCGCGCACCACATTGACATCGAGTGGCTCACGGGTTCAGATCTCAAGGAAACCCACTGGGATGCTTTCTATCGCTTTTACGTCGACACTGGAGCACGCAAGTGGGGATCTTCCTACCTCACCCGGCAATTTTTCAGCCTGATCACCGAGACCATGGCCGAGGACATCCTGCTGATCCTGTGCAAACGCGGGGGTCGCTACGTCGCCGGTGCATTGAACTTCATTGGCGGCGAGGCGCTGTTCGGCCGCAACTGGGGTTGCCTGGAACATCATCCATTTCTGCATTTCGAGACGTGCTACTACCAAGCCATCGACTTTGCCATTCACAAAGGCTTGAAGCGCGTAGAGGCCGGTGCACAGGGCAGCCACAAGGTTGCCCGGGGTTATCTGCCAAGCCCCACGTACAGCGCGCACTGGATCCGCGATGCAGGATTCCGCAACGCGGTGGCGAGATTCGTCGACGACGAGCGTGAGTATGTGCGCCAGGATATCGAGTACACCGAAGCACACAGCCCGTTCAAGTCCACGATCAACCTCGAAAAGTTTCGCGCCATCACACAAGTGAGAATCGGCAAGGGCTAACGAGCATTTCGGGGAAATGGACGCAATCATCGCTACCGTTGCGCTTCACCCAATCCACATCGGCATACCGTGCACAGCATGCGCGAGCAGCTAGGCGTGTAATCTACAGATTCAACCCCACGCGTAAGTAGACGAAGCGCCCGTTGAATCCGAACGGGCTGTAGTTGGAGTACGGCAATATTCGGTTGAGCGGCGTGTTGCGCGGGCGGGCGTCGGTGTACTCATCCAGAGCGTTGTGAATCCCCATTCGCGCCGTAGCCATATCCGTGAGCGCGTAGCTGGCATTCATGTCCAGCAACCAAACCGGCCCGAGGGGCAGATCGTCTTCGGGCACATCGCCGAAGTCTGTGGATTCCCCATAGCGGATCGCTCTCACGTTAACCCCCAGCCGTCGCCCCTGCCACTTGGCATTCAGATGCAACTTGCTGTCGGGCGTCCACTCCTCGAGCTGATTTTCCCAGGTGGCAGACACCCGCTGAAAATCGCTGCCAAGGCTTGCCAGTTCGGCTGGCGCCGTTGCGCGCCCGGTGATATCGCGCGTGTTGAAGTTGAAACCCGCGCCGAACTGAATCACCCCCCACCGGCTGTTCCAATCGTAGTTGGCCGTGAAATCTATGCCTCGGGTTCGCAGGTCCAAACCGTTGTGGAAGTACCTTACCATGTGCTCGGTGGTGATTCCGGCCGCGCCGAGAATTGCATCCACCTCCGCGCCAGCGAGCACTTCGGAAAGCACGATGCGGTCGTCGACATCGATCTGATAGATATCCAACGTAAAACTGAGGTTGTCCGCGGCCTGGAACCTCGCACCAACACGTATGTTCAGCGAGGTTTCGCTGTCCAAACGATCTGCACCAAGCGCCTGAGCGATGGGGTCGTTTTCTCCAGGGTAGATGCCTGACTCGAAAATCGAGCCGGCGCCCAGGCGTTGGGCCTCTGTGGCCAATAAATAGGTTTGCGCCGCCGAGGGCGTGCGGAAATCCCGGCTGACTGTGCCCGTCAACGTCCATTGCTCGCTCACCACCCAGCGCGCCGCGAGCTTGCCGCTGACATCGGTGTTTTGTTCCGCATCGTCCACACGCGCGGCCAGAAGTATGCCGAGGCGATCGCTCAGCTCCGCGTCGAACTCCACATAGGCTGCTAACGTAAGGATAGAATCGTCGAAGTCGTCGACGGGTCTTACCCCGAAAAACCCCTGCGAGCCGGCGGGCCGAAATCGACCGTCATCGGTCAATTCGGGACCCACAAAGGTCGAAGCCCGATCACCGAATTCATTTTCATACTCATTGTTGCGATATTCAATTCCCGCGGCCACGGCCACGGGCCGCTCGACAAAACCCACATCAACAAACCGAAACAGATCCAGATGGAACAGCTGGTGCCGACCTTCGTAGTTGCCGATGGAAAAGCTGGTGGGGCTCGCAGAACCAATGGAGGCGTTGATGCTGTTGGCAAGCCCCCAATCGATTTCGTTTTCGCCGCCGTTCATGCTGAAGTCCCAGTCCCATCCCCAGCGCTGCCAACGAAACCCCAAGGTATAATAACGGTCCTCGCTGTTCGAGCGCAGCTCCGGAAGATAGCCATCGGGATAAACTTCGGGAATATTTGCATCGTCACGCGCCAGACGGTACAGATCGCTACTTCGAGCATTGCGCGTTGAGTAGCCGATGAACCCGTAAAACTCCACGCCGGCGCCCAACGGCATGCCGAAATTCCCCAGCAGATTGAAGTCCTCTACATCGGGGTTGCCAAAAACGTGGTTGCGTCGGTCAAAAAACTGTTCACGCGTATCCCAGTCACCATTTGGCAGCGTGGGATAGATGGCTCTGGGATCATGCCCCGAGCGATTGGTCGCTTCCTGATCCCGGAAATCGATGCTCACGTCCAGGTAGCCATCGTCGAACAGGCTAAACCCACCATGAACCGACACCGTGAGGGTGTCCCCGTCACCATCATCGGTGTTGAGATCACCACGTTCAAACAGGAAAAACTCGGAGCTGGAGGGTGCCGCGAACTGCGATAGGTCCGGCACCCCCGCAAAGTGCGTGTGATATTGACCAAACGTCGCCGTCAGGGAAAGGCCTTCGGTGGCATCTTTGAGCACGATGTTGATGACCCCCGCCATCGCGCCCGAGCCGTATTGGGCAGACGCACCGTCACGCAAGATTTCGATGCGTTTCACCGAAGCCAGTGGGATCACGCCGAGATCGACCCCCAGGGAACCACGCCCCATGGTGTCGCCGAGGTGCATTTGGGCGCTGGGATTGCGACGCTTGCCGTTGATCAGCACCAGCATCTTGTCCGGCGCCATACCACGCAAGGAGGCCGGCCTGGCATGATCGGTGCCACCGGCCAGTGCCGGCTGGGGAAACACAAAACTGGGTACCAGATTGGCGAGGATCTGGGCAAGATCTGTATAGCCAACATCCGAAAAGTCTTCTGGATACAAAACGTCTACGGGCACGATGCTGGTCCGCTCAGTTCGATCCTGGCGCCGCGCGCCAAGGAAAATGACGTCGGCACTAGCGCTATTGGCGCCTTCGTCGCCCCACGTCTTGTTAGCTAAAGGCAGGCCGGACAACAACACCACAGCAACAAGCAACAGTCTCATGAACACACGCGTTCCTCGGCTAAAAAATCGCGGCATTATGCAACGAAACAACGCCAAGCGATAGGGATTAGAAACGCAAGAGGATAGACAACCGTTTGTCCGAAGGTGGCAGGCCGCAATTTAACAAGTCGCGCAACGGGTGGCAAAATCGAGTTGTCGCAATTCGATCTCAGCAACGATGAGTATCGAATCAAAAACGCCGCCTTGACTATTCCTCGGCATCGTTTGCGGCGAGGGCAACCTGCAATGTGCGCAGATAGACCTGCAGTCGACGCACGTTGACCGGGCCCATCCGCAGCACCTGCTTCTGCAGCGATGACAGCGCCTCGAGTTGTGGATCGGCGTACTGGTAGAACACTTTTGGCTGCACGACTTCCACTTCTTCGAGCAGTGCCGGCAGTTCCGTAATTCTCGATATGGCCATGTGGATCTGGGTCACCATCGGTTGCTGGTTGCCCAGTTCGCTCAAGCCCGCGGACACTAACGGCTCAAACAGCACAAGGGTATCCGCCAGGGTCTGCGGCTCGATCTTCAGCAGAAAGTCGAGGTAGGCGTCGTAGCGCTTGTAGCTCACCGGATCGATGAACAACCGCTCGCCGCGTTGGATGATTTGAAACTTTCCAGTCGGTGCGAGGAATGCCAATTGGCGACGCGGGTACTCACCCTGAGAAGCATTGTCGACGACGACCGCCAGACGGCGAATCAAGTCTTCTCGATCCAGCCACAGGTCCGGCAATCCAAATCCAGACAGGCGTTCGAGCACAAATGAATCGCTCGAATCCAGCCCCGGAAGCTCGATTTCCGGCTTCGCTGTGGGGAGGAGGACTTCCGGAGGGGGTGGCAGCAACGGTTCCGGTTCCGCTTCGGGAACGACCACGGGTTCCACGGCCATTCTCGAGGGTGGCTCTACCTCGCCGGCAAACCACTCGGGCACGTACTGGAACGCTGCAACGATCACTGCCGCCAGCGCCACCCCGCCAATCAGAAACGCGATACGCATAGCCCATTATGAGCCGCAACAGGCTAATCATCCACGCACCCGACATTTCCATTATCATTCCAGGTTCGCTGTCTTATCCGCGAGCCATTTACGCAGCTATGACCCCCACGCCTATCAAGAACATTCTGAACCACACGGTTCCCGCGGATACCGAGGTCTGCATCCAGGGCTGGGTTCGATCCAAAAGGGCGTCCAAGGGCGGCTTTTCGTTCATCCACCTCCACGACGGATCCTGTTTCGACACGATCCAGGCCGTGGCCGATGAAACGCTGGACAACTACACCTCAGAGATCGGGCGCCTCGGCACCGGCTGCTCCGTGCAGATTACCGGTAAGCTGGTGAAATCCGAAGGACGTGGTCAGGACCGGGAAATCCAGGCGTCCAACGTGACGGTAATCGGCTGGGTGGACGATCCGGAAACCTACCCCATCGCCAAAAAGCGCCACACGTTCGAGTACCTGCGTGAGGTCGCCCACCTGCGGCCCCGCACCAACACCTTCGGCGCGATTGCCCGGGTGCGTAATGCCATCGCCCAGGCGGTGCACGGCTACTTCAACGACAACGGGTTCGTCTGGGTCAACACGCCGATCATCACCGCCAACGACTGTGAAGGTACTGGTGAGCTGTTCCGGGTATCGACGTTGGATATCGCCAACAGGCATGCCGGCGATGATGCTGATCCGTTCGCGGATGATTTCTTCGGCGTCGAAACCTTCCTCACCGTTTCGGGCCAGCTGAACCTCGAAAGCTATTGTCTGGCGCTGAACAAGGTCTACACGTTCGGGCCCACATTTCGCGCAGAGAACTCCAATACCAGCCGCCATCTTGCGGAGTTCTGGATGATCGAGCCGGAAGTCGCCTTTGCCGACCTCAACGACAATGCGACCCTGGCCGAGGACTTCCTGAAGTCCATTTGCTCCCAGGTTTTGCAGGCATGTCCGGATGACATGCAGTTTTTTGCCGATCGAATAGACGAACAAGCCATCAAACGGCTGGAGCACGTCATCAAAACTCCGTTCGAACGGCTGGATTATTCCGAGGCGGTCACCATCCTGGAAAACGCAAAGCAGAATTTCGAGTTTCCCGTGCGGTGGGGCCTGGACCTGCAGTCCGAGCATGAGCGCTATCTAACCGAGCGATACGTCGGCGGACCAATCATCGTCGTGAACTATCCTAAGGAAATCAAGGCGTTCTACATGCGCGTAAACAATGACGACGCCACGGTCGCGGCAATGGATGTGCTGGTGCCCGGCGTTGGCGAGATTATCGGTGGCAGCCAGCGCGAAGAACGCCTTGACGTGCTCGACGCACGCATGGCCGAGCAGGGTGTGGGGCAGGAACTGTGGTGGTATCGCGACCTGCGGCGCTACGGCACGGCGCCCCACGCCGGATTCGGCCTCGGCCTGGAACGGCTGGTGCTCTACATGACCGGCATGGACAACATTCGCGACGCCATCCCATTCCCGCGCGTTCCGAATAGCGCAAGCTTTTAGCTGGAGACCAGATCCGACACATGATTCGTTCTCTTGCACGCCTGAAATCATTCGTAATTCCTTACAGGCGTCGTTTGAGCCTGGGAATCGGCGCTTTCGGTATTTCAAGGTTGTTCGAGGGGCTGATACCCATATTCGTGGCCATTGGCATTGACCGAATGTCCGACGGCAACATCGACATGACATTGCCCGTGGCGGGCATCCTCGGCTCGGTACTGGCGCGCTACGTCGTCGTGACCTACGCCCGCTTCGCAGTACGCAGCACCGGTCAGTTCGTTGCTTTTGATCTTCGTCAGTCGCTGTACGCCTCTCTGCAAGACCAAGGCATCCGTTTCTTCAGCCACTACACCATCGGCGACATGATGACGCGCGCCATTGCCGACATAAGCCTCATTCAACGCCTCATTTCCATGGGCTCGATCCTGTTCGTCATTCTCATCTACGCGACGCTGGTCGGCTTCGGCTTCATGTTGTATCTGTCGCCGTCATTGACGCTCTTGCTGCTGCCGCCGCTTCCGCTGGTGTTCATCTATGCCCGCTGGGCTTCGCGACAAATGGGGATCGCCTCTCAGGATGTGCAGGATCGTCTGTCCGATCTTGGTACCCACGTTCAGGAGAACCTGTCTGGTATCCGTACGATTCAGGCCATGGTTCAGGAGGAAAACGAGATCAAGCGCTTCGGCAGGACGAACCAACAATACGCCAAAGCCTTTTACCGCCAGGCTAAGATCAACTCGCTCATGGCAGCATGGATGCCATCGCTGGCAGCCGTGTGCTCCATCACCATTCTCGGCTATGGTAGCTATCTAGTGCTCAATGGCGTCATGAGCCTTGGCGAGCTTGTCGCCTTTTTCATGTATGTGAGCATGGTAGTGCAACCGTTCCGAGTCGCCGGATTCGTTATCAACCTGTTCCAGCGCGCGGCAGTTTCCTGTGAGCGTCTCTTCGAAGTGATCGCTCTCGCGCCCGAGATCACGGACGCGCCCAGCGGCCGAACGCCAGCGCGGATCATGGGAAACATCGAAATTCGCAACCTGACGTTTCGCTACGACAATACCCTGCAACCGGCGCTGAACAAGGTAACCCTGACTATCAAGCAGGGCGAATCGATCTCCATTATGGGTCGGGTTGGCTGCGGCAAGACCACATTGCTCAAACAGATCGTCCGGCTGGTCGAGACTCCTCGAGGTAGTGTTTGGATCGACGGTCACGATGTGCACGACTACCCGCTAGCGCAGCTGCGTTCGCAGATTGCCATGGTGCCTCAGGACACTTTTCTGTTTGGTGCGCCGCTGAAGGACAACTTGACCTACGATGACCCAAATCGTGAGCTGGACCGCATCTGGGCTGCCGCAACCGCGGCGGATCTGAAAAGCACCATCGAGGATTTCCCCGAACAGCTGGACACGATCGTGGGCGAGCGCGGCGTAACCCTATCCGGTGGGCAGAAGCAGCGCGCAGCGCTGGCCAGGGGGCTCATCCGCGAGGCCCCGGTTCTGATTTTGGACGACTGTTTTTCCAGCGTGGACACCGAGACCGAGGAACACATCCTCTCGGAACTCAAGCGGCTACGCCGCGGGCAGACCACCGTCCTGGTTTCGCACCGGGTTTCCACCGCACGGCATTCCGATCGAATCGTGGTGATGGAACAAGGCACCATCGCTGAAATCGGAACCCACGCCGAGTTGATCGCTCAAGGCGGCCTATACGCGGAACTCGAGCGGATCCAACGCGAGGGTGCGGACGAATCCGACTACGATGTGCTGGAGGCGACCACCTGATGGCCGAGTCGAGCGCACAGAATTCTGAGCGTCGCGATTACTCGATGTTCGACGCCGAACTCTCCGGCGCTGTGTTGAACGTCAGTCTGCTGCGCCGACTGTTGCACTGGATGAGACCGTACCGGGTCACAATTGCAGTGAGCGCGGGACTGGTGCTGCTCGCGTCCACCTTGCAGGTGCTGCTCCCCGTGGTGATCTCCCTGGTAGTCATCGATCACATCATTCGCGGAGAAACCGAGATCCTGGTACCCGATCTTGGCATGATCGACCTCACCGAGTGGTTGGCGCAGTCGCTCTCCATGCATCCGCTGCTGGCTGCTTGCCTGATCTATTCCGTCTTGCAGGTCGGTTGGGCGGCGGCAAGCCACGCCCATCGGCTGACCCTGATCAGCTCCATCATCAACGGTCTGCGAGATTTACGCCTCGATCTATTCCGTCATCTGGAGACGCGGCCTTCATCTTTTTACGATCGCGTGGCCGTCGGCAGGGTGATGACACGGGTGACCAACGACATCGAAGCCCTCTACGAGCTGCTGCGTGGGCTCGGTTCGCTGATAGGCGAGTTCGTACCCTTCTTCGTGGCGCTGGTCATAATGCTGGCAATCGACATCGAGCTCACCCTCATTCTGCTGCTCGCAACGCCCCTCATGGCCGCGGCAACGTTCTACTTTCGCGGCGCAACGCGAAAATTGTTTCGGCTGGTGCGGATGTCTGTGTCGGCACTGAATCAGAACTTGCAGGAAAATCTCTCGGGTCTGCAGGTGGTGCAGCTCTCCGAACGCCAGGAATACAACCTGAACCGATACACGAAGATCAATGAGGAAAACCGCGATTACGAACTCAAAACCATGCGGTTCGAAACTCTATACGGCGCGTTCAACGACAGCATTGCGCACATCGCGCTGGGTGCCATCATCTGGTATGGAGGCGGCGCCGTCGTGCAGGAGCAGATGTCCCTGGGCGGCGTAATTCTCTTTACTCGATTCATCGACATGTTGTTCCATCCCATCGTAGTGCTGGGCGAACAGACCAACATCCTGTTTCGCGCCATGGCCAGCGGCGAACGAATTTTCCAGGCGCTTGATTGGGACGAGAAGATTCACGAGCCGGCGGACCCGGTCGCGCTGCCGACCAGGTTAACCGGCGAGGTATCGTTTCGCGGCCTGAACTTTGGATACGACCCCGATGTACCGGTGCTCAACGACGTGACCTTCACCATCGAACCCGGAGAGAAACTGGCCATCGTAGGCCCAACCGGGTCCGGCAAGAGCACGTTGATTCGCTTGTTAGGTCGGTTCTACGATTTCGACGACGGGCAGATATTTCTGGACGGTGTCGATCTCAATCGAATACACACTCACGACCTGCGAACACGTATCGGGGTGGTACTGCAGGACTTTCACATTTTCTCGGGCTCTATCTACGACAACATCGCTCTCGGCGACCCGACCATCAGTCGCGACACAGCCATTAGGGCCGCCCGCCGCGTCAATGCCCACGGATTCATCTCGGCCCTGCCTGATGGGTACGACACGGAACTATCCGAGCGAGGACAAAATCTCTCTCAGGGTCAGCGTCAGCTGCTGGCGTTCGCCCGCGTGTTGGCTGCCGACCCGGAAATTCTGGTGCTGGATGAGGCAACCGCCAACATTGACACCGAGACCGAGCTTTTGATTCAGGATGCGCTGCGTCAGCTGACCGCCGGGCGCACCTCGATCATCATCGCTCATCGCCTGCAGACGATTCAGGAAGCAGACCGGGTACTTGTGCTGCGCAACGGGTGCGTGGAGGAACTAGGGACCCACGAAGAACTGCTCGCGCAAGAGGGCCTCTACCATACCCTGTACTCGCTGCAGTTCCAGGAATAGCCCCAATTCGCGTATCAACCGTGCATCGACAGACCACCGGACACGCTGATGGTCTGACCCGTAATGAACGCGGCATCGTCGCTCAGGAAAAACGCCACTACCCCAGGAAAATCCTCCGGCTGCCCCAGACGACCCATCGGTATGGCGCGCATCAATGCCTGGGCCAGCCGCCCAGATTCATCGAAGGACTCGAGCAGCGGGGTATCGGTAGGTCCCGGGCACACGGAGTTGAAGGTAATGCCCTGGCGCGCGTGCTCCCTGGCCAGAGTTTTCATGAAAGCAATGATTCCGCCCTTGGCCGCCGAGTAGACGGCTTCTCCCGAAGATCCCACCCGACCCGCATCCGAAGCGATGCTGACAACCCGGCCTCTGCCTGCGTCCACCATGCGGCGTAGCACCGCGTGCGTGACATTCAGCGGGCCGCGCAGGTTGATATCGATGACTCGATCCCACAGTTTTGGTTCGCTATCGATAAACGGCATCGCTTGATCCCACCCGGCGTTGTTGATCAACCCATAGGGCGCTCCTACCCGGTCCGCAAACGCGCTCACCGCCTTCGCCACTGCGGCGTGATCGGTGATGTCCAATTCGAACGCGTGCAGCAACCCGGAGTCTGCATCCTCTTCTGGCCGGTTCAAATCGAATACGGCAACCGGGTGCCCCGCGGATAGCAATCGCGCAACAATAGCCCGGCCTATGCCGCTGGCACCTCCCGTGACGATCACCGGTCGTTGCGCTGGTCCTGTCATCGTGTGCCTCCGCGCTGCAAGTTACCCGCCCGTGTCTCCCGCGCCCGCAATTGGTCAACGCGTTGATTGTGTCCACGCCGAGTGATGCGATAGAACCCGATAGAGCCCAGGGCGAGAAAGTAGAAGAGCATCAGAACCGGTCCGTAGATGAAGCCGAGGTTCCAGATCACGTCTTCGGGCACCGTTCCAGGTGCTGCGGCCCGGGGAAAACTGATGGCGTCCAGGGCCACACCGGCGATGAACGCACCCACACCAGACGTCGCCTTCTGCGCAAACGACCGGGATGCGAAAAACAGCCCCTCCTCTCTGCGGCCAGTAGACATCTGGCTATGCTCGACTACGTCCGCCAACATCGACGATTGTATAATGCCAAACATCACGATCACGGCAACGTTGACCACAGCGTGCGCCCAGATCAGCGCAAAAGTCCACGGGCTGTCGTTGTCGGGGAACCAACCGGCAAGGCGCAACATAATGGGCAGCGCCGAAAATACGATCTGAAACGCGTAGATGCCCATGGCGCTTTTCTTCTTGTCCCAGCGCCGCGTGACCAGCGGTGCCAGATACAGCGGCAGCAGCGCCGAGGCGAACAGCGAACAAATCACCCAGCGCCATTGTTCTGCCGCAAATTCCCAGAAGTGGGTAATTACGTATGTGTCGAAGTTGGTCGCAACCCCCGCGCCGATCGCAGCGAAAAGGCCGGCAAAAAACAAAGCACCAAAGTTACGATTGCTGACCGTCTCTTTGAGATCCTTCAGCAGTTGGCCGAGACGATACGAAGCGCGCTCCGGCGGCGGGTGTAAATACGGGATGTATCGATGCAGACCAAGCGATGAGCCCATGATTGCAAGGAACATCACCACCGCCCCGACGCTGCCATACACTCGATACGTGGTCTCGTTAGCCGCGCCCCACGCCACCATGAACACACCCCAGTTCAGCACCGCCATGCCGAGCCCACCATACCAGCCCATTAAGTACCGGTAGCTCAAAAGGCGGGTACGCTCGTCGTAGTCGTCGGTGAGTTCGGCGACGATGGCGCTGGAGGGAATTTCGTAAAGCGTAATAAAGAACCGCACCAGAATACTGGCGATCGTGAGATAGACGAACAGTTGAAATTCCGTCAGCTCCGGTGGATTCCAGAGAAAGAAATAGGCGAAGGCTACTGGCAACGCCGCTGCGTACATAAACGGATGCCGCCTGCCCCAGCGCGACGTCGTGTTGTCCGACCATACGCCCACCAGTGGATCGGAGATCGCATCGAACAACATTGCAATGAGAATCGCGAGACCGGCGTAGGTTCCCGGGAGGTCCAGCACCTGGTTGTAGTAGAACAACAGAAAGTAGGAGAAGCCGTTGTCCTTGACCCCGTAGGCCGCGGCGCCAATCCCATACAACCATCGCACCCGTCGCGTGACGGCCGGACGATTCTGCAACTTTGTGCCCTCTAATTCATTTCATTATGGGTACAATGCCAGACTATGAGCAAACCGATCAAAAGCGGCGATAAATTTCGTACTTCCGCCGGTTTTATGGCAATCAAGGACGGCGTCAAAGCGACCACCGGCCGCGACAAGGCAATCGCAACAAAAAATACCGGCCGCAAGCCCCCGTGGCTGAGAGTACGCCTCGGTGGAGGCGAGAAATATCAGGCCATACGCGATACGGTCAACGAACACCGGCTGGCAACTGTCTGTGAGGAAGCCCACTGCCCGAACATCGCCGAGTGCTGGAGCAACGGTACGGCCACGATCATGCTCATGGGTTCCGTCTGCACCCGGGCGTGCAAATTCTGCGCCGTGGACACGGGCAATCCCCGGGGCTGGCTCGACCCTGACGAGCCAGCTAACGCAGCGCAATCGGTGCGCCTGATGGATCTTCGCTACATTGTGCTGACCTCGGTGGATCGCGACGATCTGTACGACGGCGGTGCGGCCCACTACGCCGCATGCGTGCGCGCGATCAAAGCCGTCAATCCGAATACGGCGGTAGAGGCCCTCACGCCGGACTTTCGCGGCTCGGAGACGGCGATCGAAACCGTCGTGAACTCCGGGGTGGAGGTTTTCGCCCAGAATCTAGAAACCGTTGAAAGTCTTACCTACGAGGTACGTGACCCGCGGGCCGGCTACGCACAGACGCTGAACGTACTGGCCCACGCCAAACGCACTCGCCCGGACCTGCTGACGAAATCCAGCCTGATGCTGGGGCTCGGCGAGAAAGATGCAGAGATCAAGCAGAGTATGGAGGACCTGCGGGCTCACGGGGTGGACATCCTCACTCTGGGGCAGTATCTACGCCCAACGCTCAATCACCTACCGGTCTCGCGCTGGGTACACCCTGATGAGTTCGATGCCTACCGGGAGTTGGGGCTCGAGTTGGGTTTCGTGGAAGTGGCTTCAGGGCCGCTGGTACGCTCAAGCTATCGCGCCGAGCGAATTCTGGATCGGAATAATCTGGGGTTGGGGCAAGTCCCCGTGAAAATGCTGTAGCCGCGGGTTCCATCCGCGAATGCAGCCATGTGATGACGCGTCTGAGAATCCGACTCGGTATTTCAACGCGCGACGGTACTTGCGCACCGCTGGGCCATCATAGACCATCACCGACTTTGGCGAACCGATCACACACATGGAACAGACGCTCTTAGCGACTACGAGCACACCCACCATCCCGCTCACCCTGGTAAGAACCGCGGATTTCGAGAGCTGGAGCGCCGAGCTCCCGGCAACAGCGCGGAGCTGGGTCACGCGGGCGCAATTTACCGGCAAAGGCGGCGAGTTTGCGTGGCTGCCAGGCGAAGATGGCGAGCCCACGGATCTCGTTGTGGGGTGGGACGGCAAGGACGATCTTGCGACCCTGGGCGGGCTTCCGTTCAAGATACCCGAAGGTATCTACGAACCGACAAGCGCCGTGTCGGATCTGCAACTTCTTGGTTGGTCACTGGGCGCGTACCAGTTCGCCCGTTACAAGGAGAGCGACAGAGCGCCCGCGCAGCTGCTCGTTTCGCCAGCGAACGATCTGGAGGCGGTGGCAAATATCGAATCTGCTACCACCCTCGTACGTGATCTCATCAACATTCCCGCCGGAGACATGTTACCGAGCAACCTCGCAGACGAAGCAGCGCAAGTGGCCGACGCGAACGGCGCCGAATGTCACATTACGGTTGGGGATGATCTGCTCATACACAACTATGGCGCCATTCACGCGGTGGGGCGCGCGGCTCGCGACGCTCCACGACTGATCGACATTACCTGGGGCAACGCGACCGACCCGCTGGTTGTGCTGGTTGGCAAAGGAGTATGTTTCGACAGCGGCGGGCTCGACATCAAGAACGCCGCGGGCATGCGTACGATGAAAAAGGACATGGGTGGCGCCGCCCACGCACTGGGCTTAGCCCAACTCATCATGGCGCAGAAGCTGCCAGTGCGGCTGCGCGTACTCATCGCCGCCGTGGAGAACGCCATCGCCGGCAACGCCTATCGACCCGGCGACATCTTGCAGACCTACAAGGGTATTTCCGTGGAGATCGACAATACCGATGCCGAAGGCCGGTTGGTGATGTGTGATTGCCTGGCTCTGGCCGCCGAGCAGAAGCCGCAGCTCATCGTGGATTTCGCGACCCTCACGGGTTCGGCCCGATCAGCCGTAGGCACCGAGATCGCCGCGATGTTCTGCAACGACGATGCCGTTGCGGCTGACATCGCCGAGTCCGGCGTGCGCTGGGACGACCCTGTATGGCGCCTGCCGCTGCATGAACCCTACGGCTATTTGCTCAAGAGCAAGATCGCAGATACAGTCAATTCGGCAGGCACGCCCTATGCCGGCGCCATCACTGCGGCATTATTCCTACAGAAATTCGTCGACGACGTACCATGGGTGCATTTTGACATCATGGCGTTCAACACTCGCGATCGTCCGGGCCGCCCCGAGGGCGCCGAGGCGATGGCGATGCGCGCGGTATTCGATTACTTAAGCCGGAGATTCGGAGGCTGACATGTTCGTACAACTCGAAAATACCGCTCTGGGTCATCGCGTGTCCCTGCAGGATGTGCTTGCGGCGCTGAAGTTCGACGCTGACGGTCTCGTGCCGGCCGTCGCCCAGGATGCGCGCACGAAAGAAGTCCTGATGCTGGCGTGGATGGATCGCAAGGCTCTCGAGCGCACGCTGGCCGAGGGATTCGCCTGTTACTGGTCGCGCAGCCGCAACGCATACTGGCGCAAAGGCGAGACTTCGGGGCACCTGCAAGCCCTCAAGGAACTGCGCTTTGACTGTGACGGTGACGCCATATTGCTGCTGGTGGACCAGACGGGGCCCGCCTGCCACACCAACAGGCCTTCGTGCTTTTATCTGTTAGCTGAGGGGAATCAGGTGCGGGTGACCTCCGAACCCGGCTGACTTATAATTCTTTCCGTTATGAACCGCCCGCGCCCGTACTGCTGTTGTCTGATCTGTTGCTGCTGCTAACTGCAGCGACACCCGGGCCCCTGCCCGTTCTTTTTTCGGATCAGTCAATCTTTCGAGAAGCGCATGGACATTCGATTTCACAACACTCAATCCGGCCGTAAGGAAAACTTTACCCCGATCGACCCAAAGCGGCTCACCATCTACGTGTGCGGGCCTACCGTGTACAACCTCGTACACATCGGTAACGGCAGGCCCGCAGTCGTTTTCGACGTGCTGTACCGTTTGCTCAAAGTGTTCTACCCGGAGGTGGTTTACGCGCGCAACGTCACCGACGTAGACGACAAGATCAACGCGGCCGCAAAAGAATCCGGACAGCCTATCCAGGAATTCGCGGATCGATTCACCGCCGCTTATCAGGAAGACGTGGCCGCACTCGGTGTTCTAGATCCCGCCGTGGAGCCCCGAGCCACGCACCACATCCCCGAGATCATCGAGATGATCCAGACGTTGATCGACAAGGGGAACGCCTACGCCGCGGACGGTCATGTGCTGTTCGACGTGCCATCGGATCCCGAGTACGGCAGCCTGTCCCGGCGTAGCCTGGAGGATTTGCTCGACGGTGCCCGTGTCGAGGTGGCCGCGTACAAGAGGGACCCCAAGGATTTCGTACTGTGGAAGCCTTCAACCGACGATCTGCCGGGCTGGGACAGCCCCTGGGGCCGGGGCAGGCCGGGTTGGCACATCGAGTGCTCGGCAATGATCCTCAAACATCTGGGCCGCAGCATCGATATTCACGGCGGCGGCTCTGATCTCATGTTTCCGCACCACGAAAACGAGGCGGCGCAAAGCCGCTGCGCAAACGATCACGTCGAATGTGTCCGCTACTGGCTGCACAACGGCATGTTGACGCTCGGACAAGAAAAGATGTCAAAGTCCGTGGGAAACATTGTTACGATCCGCGAGCTGCGCGAACGCCATTCGGGCGAGGAGTTGCGTTATGCGCTGCTTTCGGGCCAATATCGTTCGCCGTTGGCCTGGTCGGAAGATCTCCTCCATCAGGCCAGCAGCAGTCTTGAGCGCCTCTACCAGGCGCTACGCGACGCAGGCGGCAACGATGAAACCTCTCTTGCTTACGCGCGCGCGGCGGCCGATGAGTACCCGGCCGGTGTCCTTGCAGCTCTTTGCGACGACTTGAACACACCCGAAGCGCTGGCGGCCATGCACCAGTTGGCCGGGGCGATCCATCGCGCCGACAACCCTGCCGAGAAAAGCCGGCTGGCACGGCAACTTCTAGCCGGCGGTTGGTTGCTGGGGCTCCTCACCGAGTCTGTGCAGAGCCGTTTCCAGGCCGGGAACGATCTCGATCCTGCGCAGATCGAGCGGTTAATCTCTGAACGTAACGCTGCCCGAGACGCCCAGGATTTCGCCAGAGCCGACGCTATTCGCGACGAATTGACGTGCATGGGAATCGAGCTCGAGGACACGCGCGGCGGAACCCGCTGGAAAGTCAGCGGCGACTGAGGTGCTTTCCATCGGCGTGGTAGGCGCGGGCATTGGCGGTCTTACTGTGGCGCTTGCGCTGCGGGAGGCAGGCCTGCGCGATGTCCACGTCTACGAGCGCGGCGAACCAGGCGGCGTTTCGAACATGGGGCTGATACTGACGCCGAACGCCACCAGGGTATTGCACGCGCTCGGTATGAAAGATGAGCTGCGTGGGCTCTGCGGCCACCCCCAGACCCAGCTGCAACGGACAGGGCGCAGCGGCTTTGTCCTCGCCCAGCGCCCATTGGGTCAGTTCGCCGAAGACCGCTACGGCGCGCCGCACTGCATTGTGGGCCACGCCAACCTGCTCAGGGTGCTGCTCGACGCCTGTAATGCGCACGGGATCAGCATCGCCGGTAACCAATCGTGTACGAACATATCCCAACCCGAAGGCGCCGTGGTGGTGGAACTGGGTGACCAGCGCGCAAGCCACGATGTGGTCATCGGTTGTGACGGTACGGCGTCGATGGTGCGGCGCTACCTCAATTATCCCGAGGAGAGAGCACAGCAACTCCTTCAAGCGCCTGGTGGGGTTCAGCCCCAATCAATGCGTTGCCCCGACCGCTTAGCACCAACGTCATAACCACCTGGCTAGCACCGCGACAATATCTCACCCACTGGCTGAACCCGGCCGGCGACCGAGTAGAATTCATCGCCATCGTTCGTGATGGCTTCCGATCGAGCAACGAAACCCTCGCCTCGCACTTCGCTGCATGGCACGCAAACGTGGGCGGCCTGATCCGATCGAGCCAGCCCGTGGTGTCCAAACCTGTCACCGAACATGAGCCTATTGCCCAATGGTACGACCGGCGCGTGGTGTTGCTGGGCGACGCCTGCCATGCGCTGGCCCCGCACCTGCAGCAGGGGGCCGCTCTGGCCATCGAAGATGCCTGGGTGCTTTCGCGAATGCTCGAAAGATGGGAAGACGAGCCTATTGACGGATTCAACGAATATCAGCGCTATCGCAAGGTGAGGGTCACGAGGGTGCGACGGGCCAGCCGGGTTTTTGCGGCGCTGTGGTGCCTCGATACACCTCGCCAGATTCTGTGGCGAAACCTCAAGCTCAGCCTCGCGAGCCGTTTTCTTCCCGAAATCGCCATGCAGCAGCTCGACTGGCTATACGGATATGACTGCATCAGGGGTTTCGAGTAGACTGCCCGCGCTGCGCAACAGTTGCGCAGCGGGAGTGGGTGCACGGGAAGTCGGTGTAAATCCGACACTGCCCCCGCAACGGTAATAGAGCACGCAAAAACTAGAACAAACAGATAAAGACGTTACCAGGGCTGGCCAGCAGGTAGCCAAGTCACTGACGCGCGCGTTGGGAAGGCGGTAGCGAACCCAAGCTCTTGAGTCCGGAGACCGACCCGCTCCCGGTATCAATGTCCCTGCCCGGGGTTCGGCAGGCTACCGGAATCAAACCCATGCCTATTTTCCTTGCCCTGATCGCGATCCTCCTCGCGATGTCCAGCTCGGCGTCCGAAAAAAGCGCCGCATTCAACGAAAAAACCCAATCGAGTGCCGAAATCGAGACGGTCACGGTCACCGCCCACCGTTTGCCAACCACCGACAGCGTTCTGCCCGTACTGGTTCTAACACCCGCTACGGGTCCCATGATTGGCGCAGATGCACTACGTAGCCTGCCCAGCCTCGCGATCAGCCAGGCGGGCAACCTGGGGTCGCTGACCCAGGTGCGCATCCGCGGTGCGGAAGCCAACCACCTCATGGTGCTGATGGACGGAGTGGAACTCAGCGACCCCGCAACCGACGGTAGCTACAACTTCGCCAACCTCACGCTCGACGGCGTAAACCACTTGGAGCTGCTCGCTGGCGCCCACAGCGCCATCTGGGGAAGCGACGCACTCTCGGGCGTGCTCAACATCCTAACCACGCCCCGCGCCAGGCTGCGCAAGCTCAATTTCGAAGCCGGGGCTTTCGACACCCGCCACGCCCACCTGCAGCTCGCCGATCGAAGCGAGGGGGGTTACTACAACCTGAGTGTGGGTAGTTTCTCCACCAACGGCACCAACATCGCCGAGGTTGCCGGTGACGGCGGCGGCGAAAAGGATGGATTCAAACAACGCAGTTTTCTGTTCGCCGGAGGGCTCACAAGGGATTTGTGGTCCGTCTCGGCGATGCTGCGGCTCATGAACGGTCGCACCGATTTTGATCCCACCCCGTTCCCGTCGTTTCAACCCCGCGACGGCGACAACGAATCGGAACACGACGAAGACATGGCCAGCTTGACCATCGACTGGCACGGACGCGGGCGCCTCGAACACCGGCTGCAAATGTCGTATCTCCAAACCGAAAACCGTAGCTACACGGATGGGCTGCGGGACAGCAAGACTGCCGCAGAGCGCATCAAGGCCACCGCGATCACCCGATTTCGGCCTGACGACCGGCAGGCCATTACGCTTCTGCTCGAGTATGAGAAAGAAACGTTCCGCCAGATTGGGTCCGCATCGTTTTTTGGCGATCCGAATCAGAAACAGGCAGTCGAGACCAGCAGCCTTGCGGTGGAGTACCTGGCAAAGCCCCTTTCGAACCTTGCCCTGACACTCTCGGCACGTGGTGATGACAACACCGACTTCAACAACACCGTGAGTTTCCGGGCGGCGGCAAAATATCAGCTGCGAGAAGACCTGCAGATCTGGGCAAGTTGGGGAACCGGCATCAAAAATCCGAGCTTCGTCGAGCGATTCGGCTTCACCCCGGATACCTTTGTTGGCAACGAGGAATTGGAGCCTGAGATCAATCGCCACCTATCAGCGGGCGTCCGGTATAGCCCGGGAATCTGGTCAATGGCCGCGACGATCTTCAGCGATCGGTTGAAGGATGAGATCAACGGTTTCTTCTTCGATCCGAATCTGGGCGGGTTCACGTCGGTCAACGAACTCGGTACCAGCAAACGCGATGGCGCGGAACTCGAGATTTCCGCCGAGTTTTCATTCGCAACCTTAGCATTAGGATTCAGCTATCTGGATGCTGAAGAGCCCGACGGTGGGCGCGAGATTCGTCGGCCCGACTGGCAGGGATTCGTCACGATACGTCACCGGAGCGGACCCGTGAGCGCAGAGGTGTCGGCATTCCGAATCGACAACCAGGACGATTTCGACTTCAGCACATTTCCGGCCGACCGCGTCAGCCTCCACGGATACACGTTGCTGCGCGCCCATGTGGGTTATCGGGTGAGTCAGCGTCTGCGCTTGGCGCTACGGGGCGAAAACCTGCTGGACGAAGACTACCAGGACCAACTAGGTTACAGCTCACCCGGTAGAGCCGTGTATTTGCAGGTCAGCGTGGAATTCTAGTATGCGCAAGGACCCCACCCGCACATTCGTCGACGAACTCTGGGACACCAGCATCGTTCCAACCCTATGCGATTACGTGCGCATCCCAAACAAGTCACCGGCGTTCGATCCCGACTGGGAACGCAATGGCTACATGCGCACGGCCGTGGAACTGCTACGCGACTGGTGCACGGTACCGAACATTGTGGGTTTGGCCGCCGAGATCGTCTCGCTCCCGCATCGCACCCCGGTACTGTTTTGCGAAATTCCCGCCACGGACGCCAACCAGACCGGTACCGTATTGCTATACGGGCACTACGATAAACAACCCGAGTTCGACGGCTGGCAACCGGGATTGAGCCCGTGGGAGCCTGTGCTGCGCGATGGCAAGCTCTATGGTCGCGGCGGCGCCGACGATGGATATGCTTTGTTCGGCTCTCTCACCGCGATTGCTGCGCTACAGGCGCAAGGTATCCCCCACAGCCGCTGCGTGCTCCTCATCGAAGGCTGCGAGGAAAGCGGCAGTTTCGATCTGCCCCACTACGTGGAAGCGTTGCGTGACCGCATCGGCAACCCGGATCTTGTAATCTGCCTGGACGCTGAATGTGGCAACTATGACCAGCTGTGGACCACCACAAGTTTGCGTGGAATGTTACCAGGCGTGCTCGAGGTCGAAGTGCTAAGCGAAGGCCAACATTCGGGCGCCGCCGGCGGCATTGTCCCCTCGACATTTCGAATCCTGCGGCAGTTGTTTGATCGCGTGGAAAACTCCACCACCGGCGAATTACACGCCTCGCTATACGTCGACATACCCGAAAGCGTACGCAGTCAGCTTCAATCCGTTGCCCAGGTGCTGGGGGCGTCGGTGACCAATCGTTTTCCATGGCTCGACGGAGCACACGCGGATAGCGATGACAACGTCGAGCTGTTGATCAGCAATGCGTGGCGACCGAGCCTGGCCACAGTCGGATTCAGCGGCGCACCAGCGGTGGGCACCGCGGGAAATACGCTGAGACCCTCGAGCCGCGCCAAGATGGTCTTCAGGCTGCCCCCCACATTGGATGCAAACAAAGCCGCCGACGTAATCAAGGCAGAGCTCGAACGCGATCCACCTAACGGCGCTAGGGTTAAGTTCGAGCTGGACACCCCGCAGACTGGTTGGTGCGCACCCGATTTCGAGCCCTGGTTGGACAAATCTCTGGCCATGGCTTCGCAGCGTTTCTTTGGTAAACCGGCCATGTATATGGGCATGGGTGGAACAATCCCCTTCATGAAAATGTTGGGAGACAACTTTCCCAAAGTGCAGTTCGTTGTAACCGGTGTTCTTGGCCCACAGTCCAACGCCCATGGCCCAAACGAATTTCTCGACATAGCGACGGGAAAGCGAATTACGGCCTGTATGGCGCAAGTGATTGCAGACCACGCAAGCAAGCCATGAAGCCGATCAGATTACGGCAAGGTTACTGCAAAAGTCGGCTGTTCGAGCCAAAGCTCTGACGTAGAAAATCCATCTGGTCACCAAGGATCCGACCACTGTTGATCAGCGCCAGGTACTCTGCGAAATTCGGCACGTACGGTAACGCCATGAGTTCCATTGCGCACTCCTCGAGCCGGCGATTGCCCTTGTGATGGTTGCACCGTTTGCAGGCGGAGACCACGTTGTCCCAGCTATCTCGACCGCTGCGTGACGTAGGTACGACATGATCCCGGGTGAGAGAAAAATCGGCAAACGTCCTGCCACAGTACAGGCATACGTTCAGATCGCGCCGGAAGAGTGCCTCGTTGGTAAGTGGTGGCACGCCCTTGGATGGCGGCATCACGCGCCCATCACAGGCAATAATGCTGTGAACATCGATGCTGGACTGGATACTGTCGATGCGCGAATGGCCACCACGAATGTGCAGCACTGGCTCACCGAGCGTCCAGATCACGATCTCCCGGGCGTAAAGGCATACCGCTACCTGCCAGTTAACCCAATCTAGCGGCTGACCAGCAATATTCAGGCGCAGAATGCGCGGGACTCGGTCGTACTCTGTTAAGGTCGCAATCATGCTTCGCCTTGGTCGTACCCCATTCCGGGGCGCCGGTATAATGACCAATCGGTACCAACGATTCAACGGTGCGGATCGCGCCGCTTAGCTGCTTAATCGGATATTGGGCAACGATTTAGATAATTTGGCTGCCTCCCATGTGCCCTCATCTGATAACAAGAAGGTAAACAGTTGTTCAGAAACAGAGCTTTTTTGACACGCAACCCACACGTGGGCAAAGTACGCGCCATGCTGCGATTGCTCACCATGGTTTTCATCGCCACCCTGCTCGGTTGCGGGCGTGGCGGCGCAATTCAACAAGGGTCACAACTGCCGCAGCAGGATGGTGACTGGTTCTGCGAGATGGCCGAAAATTTGGAAGATTGGTCGTGTGTGCAGGATCCGGAATTGGCCCGCTCACCCATGCCCAGCCGCCTGCCACAGCCGAAATCTCCACCCACCCCGAGTATTGCGGCGGTCACCGATCGCCTCGACGCAGCGGAGGTGGAGCCGCCCGAGTCGGCGCAGCAACTCTCTGAACCACCGCCACCACCCCCGATCGAAGACGCCGTCGCGCCAGACATAGCCGTCGCGCCAGACATAGCCGTCGCACCAGAGATAGCCGCGGCGCCCGACAGAACGGCGGCGGCGCAGACCGCCGCAGCATCCAGCGTATTTCTGAGTATGCCAGCGGAATCTTATGCACTGCAGCTTATGGCCATGCCCAGCCGAGACCGGCTCGAGGCCTATATCCAGGACAACAACCTCAAGGGTATGTCGGCTACGCGCATTGCAAGGGACGGTGAGCTTTACTACGTGTTGATATTCGGCGTCTACGAGACCCTGGAACTCGCTCAACAAGCCAGTTCGGATATTCCCCCGCCGCTGGATGCGCGCGAACCCTGGATACGCAGCCTGGGTAGCCTGCAGGAAGCGATGATTCGCGGTAATGCCCTGGCGGAAGGCACCCCGCCCTGAGGCAGCATTCCCAGGGGCGCAAGCGCCCTCAGTAGACGACCGATCGATCCCGAGACCATGCCAACTCAGCGTCCAATCGCGCGACAGGGTCCCCAACGTTTAGGCGGTGCTACGGTGCCATCTAGCCATTGACCCCCGCCGAATCTTCCAGAGAGGTGCTCGGATCGATTGCTCGGTAGCTCGGACGAGCGCGCAGACGTTCCAGATAGGCTGCACAGTTGGGGAAATTTTCCAGCCCCATGCCGTCGACCTGTAACACCATGGCCATCGCCATCATGGGGACATCTGCCAGACTGAAGGTATCCAAGAGATAATCATTGCGACCCTTCAGCTCACGTTCGAGAAACGGCAGGGCCTCGTCGCGCAGACCCTGACGCCCCTTTTCCATGGACTCCTGATCGCGCTGATCTTGCGGCGACCACCACGGCATCCAAATCAGCGGCAGATAACGCATCAAAATACCTTCGTCAGCGTAATTCTCCAGCGCCCGTGCACGAGCTCGAGTGAGCGGATCGTCGGACAGCAAAGGCGGATCGGGATACTTGTCGTTGAGGTATTCATTGATGACCGTCGAGTCGTACAACGTGACATCGCCATCGTCGATGTAGGGTACCTTGCCGAGCGGATGCTTCGCTATGACCGCCGGCGCTTTCTTCCAGACATCCCCGGGGCGCACCCGTTCGACCTGGTAATCCAGACCTTTCTCTTCCAGCACGACCTTGGTTTTGCTGGCATTAGTGGAACGCAGAGTGCCATAGGAATACTCACGCTCCATGGTATAGAGCACAATCATGTCGCAGGTTCCCCGCTAAATCGTCGAATCAATCGCCGTTGATGATACGAGCCCTCGATTGAGAAGATAAGCTTGCATAAGGTCGACGGTTGCCCACATCAGTCGTCCAGCGGCACGAACAGGCAGGTCCGTGGCTCGTCGTTCACGCCACGGCTTATGTGGCCCTGGCCGGTGAGATCCTCGGCAAGCAAAATACTGCCGGGACCCATGCGCCGCACAGTGCCGTCACCGATCTCAATGTCCACGGAACCCGTGAGGTTTATCACGAACTGACGTCGCGGGGCGTTGTGATAGTCGTAATTGTAGTCGCCGTCGACCTCGCGAAAGATCACGCCCTTGCCGCGCCAGATCTCGGAGATTCGACCCGCGGCGGCGCCGCGATCTTCAAGATCGAATTGCATGTCTTCAAAATGGGATTGGCCGTCGTCACCGGAATAGATCCGCACGTAGTTCATGGGCGAGCCTCAGCGCGGGCGACCGCGTCTCTGCCTATGCAACGGCCGAACCACGATCGCAGATCAGGCCACTTCGAGAAATCCTCACCGACCATGCGGGTCCAGGACAAAACACACGCGACGTTCAAATCGGCTACCGTGAAGCGTCCGCCCATCAGGTATTGGGTGCCTTTGAGCTGGCTATTGAGAACCCCGAACGCCGGCTGCAACTCTTCGAGGCAGGCGGCCGCTTTTGCTGCATCTTTCTCCACGCCCATGATGCCGATAGTGTGAAACAGCGCCTGCAGCAAGGTTTTTTCCACTTCAGTCATCACCCAGAGACTCCACTGAGTGGCCGTTGCGTCCTCCTGGAGATCCTTCGGCCCAAGATCACCGCCATACTTCTTTGCCAGGTACAGATTTACCGCCATGGATTCCCAGACCACGAATCCATCGTCGTCCAGCGCCGGGATCCTGCCATTAGGGTTGATCTTCAGATAGTCCGCTGTCTTGGCTTCATCCGCGAAGCGCGTTGGCACGTGGTCGAAGTCGATTGCAAGCTCTTCGGCCATCCACAGCACGCGAAATGCGCGACTCTGGCTCTGTCCATATAACGTCAACCCCATCGATCTGCCCTCCGTCAGCCCACCCGTACGAATCTCCAGTACAATGCCACTAACTATCTGGCACCGCTAGGGCATGAACGACGTGTCGCAAGAGCCTTTCAAGAGCGACGTGTCGCAAGAGCCTTTCAAGAGCGACGCGACACGATGCCGCTTCTACAATGCCTCGAGGAGCGCCTCGGCCTTGCTGACCTCAAACTGACCGGCATCTTCCACAGCCAGATAGGTCACGGTGCCATCTTCGACGACCATGGCATAGCGCTGCGATCGGGTTCCCAGACCAAATCCGCTGCCGTCCATTTCCAGACCCAGGGCTTTGGTGAAATCGCCGTTGCCGTCGCCGACCATGAGAAGCTGTTCTGCGTTCCGGTCCTGGCCCCAGCTGTCCATGACGAACGCATCGTTGACGGCGATGCAAACGATGCTGTCTACACCCTTGGCCTTGATTGCGTCGGCATTCACGACGTATCCCGGTAGATGGGCCTGGGAACACGTGGGCGTGAATGCCCCGGGCACCGCAAACACCGCAACTTTCTTACCCGCGAACAGATCACTCGTGGTGACCGGCGTGGGTTTGCCTTCCTTGATCATATGCATCGTGGCTTCAGGAAGTTTGTCACCTTTTTGAATCGCCATGGTCGTTCAGTGTCCTTGGTAGTTGTTTAAGGGGCCACGAGTTTGGGCAAAGTCGCCGCTGCGGTCAACGTAGCGGCCGGTTGTGGGTCCGCTCGCACGCGTTTATTGAGCTGGTTCACATTCACCGCCTCTGCTTCGCACCCAGCCTTTGGCACACCATATACTCCAAAGTTGGTAAATGGTCGCCAGATATGGACTATGCGGTGAAAGCGAGCTTGATAGTCGGGCTGAGCTCGGTATTGTTGGCCGGGGGCTGTGACGGCGCCCCGACGTTCGCCCCTGCTCGCACGCCGGACGCCAAACCAGAGCCACACTTGCGCATCGAATCCGTATTGCCTACACCACAGATTCCCTCCGAGGCGTTCATTGCTCCGCGCGTGATGGCCAAGTCGCAGGAGGCCCTCAGCGCCACCGACCGGTCTGATCACGAACGCGTCGATTGGCTTGGCCCAGAGGCAACGCCAGCGCCTGAACAACCGACCCGCGGCGCGCCTGACGCCGAACTCGAGATCGCACAGGCCCTCGCAGAGCAGGTTCCGGATGGCTATCCCTTGCTCGGCTCCGTCGTACCTCCGGGCCAGCGCCAGCAGCTCACCTGGTTGGCCTCCGAAACGTTCACCGGCACTGCCATTCCAACGGCCGTGCTGGTCGTCAACGGCATCGAACCCGGTCCCACGCTTTGCCTTACGGCGGCCGTTCACGGCGATGAACTCAATGGCATCGAAACCATTCGACGTGTCGTTCACAGCGTGAATCCAGATATGTTGAGGGGGACGTTGATCGCCGTGCCAATCGTTAACCTCCAGGCATTTCACCGGCACTCCCGCTACCTGCCTGATCGAAGCGATTTGAATCGGTTCTTTCCCGGCAATCCCACGGGCAACTCAGCGTCGCGTATTGCGCATTCCTTTTTTACCGAGGTGATCGAGCACTGCGACGCTCTGGTCGACCTGCACACAGGATCGTTTCATCGAACGAACCTGCCCCAGCTGCGGGCCGATCTGAATGTTGCAGCCGTGGTGAAGCTTACCCAGGGTTTTGGCGCTACGGTGACCCTTCACAGCGAGGGCGAAGCAGGTACCCTGCGGCGCGCTGCTGTGGACGCCGGAATTCCGGCGGTGACTCTAGAGGCCGGCGCGCCGTTGCAGGTCCAGGACGCCGAAGTCAAACACGCCGTAAAGAGCATCTATACGTTGCTCGACAAGATGAACATGTACGACAAACGCAGTATCTGGGGTCATCCAGAACCCGTGTACTACACCTCCCGTTGGGTCCGAGCCGACAGCGGGGGAATAATGTTTAGTCAGGTGAAGCTCGGCAAGCGGGTCAACGTCGGCGACCTGCTGGGTACCGTGACCGATCCCATCACCAACAAGCGCACGAACATCGTTTCGCCATTCGGGGGCCGTGTGCTCGGTATGGCGATGAATCAGTTCGTGATGCCCGGCTTTGCGACATTCCACATCGGCATTGAAACCGAAGTAGACGAGACCACCCTGGAGAGTGATGGCTTGGAACTCGATCATGCCGTGGCCAGCTACGAACCCAAACGCGATCAGTACGAATAACCCGCTCGCTCCCCTCTCCAAGAGAGGAGGGTCAGCGCCAGGCAAATTCCGGCTGTTCGAAGTGCGCCACCCGGGTCGATTTTCCGAGCAGACAGACTTCACGAAACTGGTATAGCAACGCAGCCGTTGGGGCCGCAATAGAATCCGCACCGACCGGCATTCTGAGCACCGGATGTTCGCTCGTACAAACGGCATCAAGGATCGGCGCATCCTCACGCAGGAACTCGGTCAGCGGAATACGATGAATGGATTGCACCTCATCGGGATTGGCTGTGACCTGAACCCCCGGACCTCCCCACACCACGATGGGCGTCATCACAAATCCCGAGCGGGTCACGAAATCATCCAGGCGGCCCAGGACCCGGTCCACATCGAGATCCAGACAGATCTCTTCATGCATCTCGCGCAGCGCCGTCTGGGTCGGCGTTTCACCTTGATCCAGACGTCCACCCGGAAACGCCCACTGGCCCGCGTGGTTGCGCAGCTTCGCTGAGCGCCGGGTCAGAATCAGCCCGGCCGTGGACTGCCAACTTTCGTAGTCCGGGAGCCCTGGCAGGTCGGCACCGTAGCCTATATCGGTGATCGTGATGGCGACCGCCGCATGGTGGGCGTCATCTACGTCTGCGATGTTCGGTTCGAAGCCCCCCAGATTGGCGCGAATTGTGTCCAACAGCCGCTTATCGCATTGCATGAGGGTAGTCTGGCTCAATCTTGAAATCCGGGCCCATCTTGCCAGCAGAACCGACCCGCCGGCTACAGCGACTGATACCAGTCCCGCAGCGCAGCGCCGATGTCATCCGGGGAATCCTCCTGTATGAAGTGGTTGCCAGCAACGGTCACTTCGGTCTGGTTGGGCCAACTCCTGCAGAACTCACGGGCCGCACCGGTAAGAATTGCGCCAGGCTCGGCATTCACGAACAGCTTCGGCACATCGCACCGACCAAGCCAAGCCGCGTATTCGGTGACGATGGCTACCACATCCTCCGGTTCGCCAGACAGGGGAATCTGCCGCGGCCAGGTCAACGTTGGTCGGCGGCCCTCCCCCGGCTCGCTGAACGGACGACGATACACGGCCATCTCCTCGTCGCTGAGGTCGCGCAGGATGGAACCGGGCAAGACGGCTTCGACAAACACGTTCTTTTCCAGCACCATCTCTTCGCCTGCCGGAGAGCGAAAACCCTTGAAGATCTCTGTGGCTGCGTCGGGCCATTCCTCCCAGGTCAAGGGCTTAACGATAGCCTCCATGTAACAAATGCCTTTCACCGCATCGCGGTGGCGATTCGCCCAATCGAACCCGAGCGCAGACCCCCAGTCGTGAATCACGAACGTAACGTTATCGGTAACCCCGAGCGCCTCCAGGGCAGCATCGAAGTAGCGACGATGCTCCACATAGGTGTAACGCTCGGGACCGGAGTCATCGAGCTTTTCTGAATCGCCCATGCCGATTAGATCAAGAGCGATGCAACGACCCTGGTCTGCAAGGTACGGCATGATGTTGCGCCACAGATAAGACGAGGTAGGGTTGCCGTGCTGAAATACGATGGGATCGCCCGAACCCATCTCCACGTATGCCATCTGCTTGCCGAGGACCTCGGCGGTTTTCTTTTCATGTTCCCGAGCTTCGACCATGTTCGTTATCTCCCGTGAAATTCAGGTTTGCGTTTGTCCACGAAGGCGTTGATGCCCTCCTGCCCGTCTTCGGTCACCACCAGATCGGCAATGGCTCGGGCCTCAAGCTCCATCTGCGACTCCAGGGTCTGATCGAAGCTACCGTTCAACAGCGACTTTACGGCGCCATAAGCAAGCGTTGGCCCCGAAGCGAACTTTTCAGCAAGCTTGGTCGCCTGGGCAACCACTTCATCATCGGCAACCACCTGATTGACAATTCCCCACTGCAACGCCTCGGGCGCCTTCAGTACTCGATTGGTAAGCATAAGTTCTCGTGCCCGACGATCGCCAATCTTCCTCGGCATGTAAAAAGTAGAGCTGCCATCGGGTGACAAGCCGGCATTGGTGTATGCCATGGTGAACACGGCACTCTCAGCCGCGATCGCGAGATCCGCGGCCATGACCAGGCTGAATCCCGCTCCCGCAGCAGTGCCGTTCACGGCCGCGATCACGGGCGCCGTGCTTCGCGCCAGTCGTGACAAGCCCATGTGCAAATCCCCCGCCATCTGCTTCAAGAGGCTCTTAGCACCCATTCCCGCGCTGACGAACGCGCCGAGATCCCCCCCCCGCACAGAACATTTTACCGGCACCCGTCAGCACCACCGCTCGCACATCGGGATCGTCGTCGCAGATAATTGCCACCTCGGAAAATTCTCTGGCGCATTGTGGACTCATGGCGTTGGCCGCGTCCGGACGGTTGATGGTGATAGTGGCAACCCCGTTGACCACGTCGAAGAGCAGCTTCTCGAAACCCATGATTCCCCCTGTAGCGTGCCGGCCGCGGCCGAAACGGCCGAATGTGAAATAGCTTTTTACCGCATTCCACGTCGCCTCGGCAAACGATGCCGCTATCTCGAGCGTCCATAACGCTGGCCCTACGGTTCTATTTTTGGGTAAGCTTCGGCGGCTTTTTACTCAGGACGTTGTCATGGACATTGAGCTCTCCGAAGAAGACCTGGCCTTCCGCGAAGACGTTCGCGGGTTCTTCGCAGACAACGCCCACCCGGCCGGCAGCGACTACAACGAGTGGCGCAACGGTTGGTTCAAAAAGGCGGCCGAGAACGGCGGCTGGGATGTGCCCAAATGGCCGGTTGAGTTCGGCGGACCCGGCTGGACCCCAACCCAGCACTACATCTGGGAACAGGAAACGGCCCTGGCCACCCTGCCCTGGGACATGCCTTTCGGCATCGGCATGCTGGCGCCCATTCTCATGGGTTACGGCAGCAAAGAGCAGCAGGAGCGCTTCCTACCCGACATTCGGGCGCGCAAGGTCAACTGGTGCCAGGGTTATTCCGAGCCAGGCGCAGGATCCGACCTCGCTGCGTTGAAGACCAAAGCTGAGCTCTCGAAAGATGGCACCTACTATACCGTCAACGGCACCAAGATCTGGACCACGATGGCACACATCGCCGACTGGATCTTCTGCCTCACCCGCACCGACAGTTCCGGCAGAAAGCAGGAGGGCATCACCTTTCTGCTGATCCCAATGAAGGAGGACGGCATCGAAGTGAAGCCCATCATCACGCTCGGAGGTGCACACAGCGTCAACACCGTGTTCCTCACGGACGTCAAAGTACCGGTGGAGAATCGGATCGGCGAGGAAGGCAAAGGCTGGACCTACGCCAAGGGCTTGCTGCAGCACGAGCGCACGGGGCTTGCCGGTATCTCACGTTCTATCGTGGCGCTGGAAACTCTGAAGGCCCAGGCCGCTAGCGTGCAACGCGGCAATCGTACGCTCATGGACGATCCCGGGTTCAGGGCGAAAGTGGCAGAGCTCGAAATCGACCTCATGGCGAGCGAGTTTACAGAGCTGCGAAGCCTCGCGTCTGCGGCCGCAGGCTCAGCACCAGGCCCGGAATCCTCCATTCTCAAGCTCAAGGGCACCGAGATTCAGCAACGCATCCAAAAGCTCACTGTGGAAGCCGGCGGCATCTATTCCGCCGCCTGGGGTACCAGACCCGTGGGTCACGAGTTCGCCAAGGGCGCGATGGGCGGTTATCTCGCAAGCCGGGGTTTCACGATTTACGGCGGTGCCAGCGAAGTTCAGAAAGACGTGATCGCCAAGAATGTGCTCGGAATCAAGAGATCCTCCAGATGAACTTCGAAACAACCCAGGAACAGCGGCTCCTGCAGGACAGCGTCACCCGATTTGTTCGGGACAACTACGACCTGGACAGCCGCATGAAGCTCGTGGCAACGAAACCCGGATTCAGCGCCGAGCACTGGCAGACCATGGCCGATCTCGGTTGGTTGGCGCTACCGTTCACCGAAGCCGACGACGGCTTCGGTGGCGGTCAAATAGAGACGATGCTGATCATGGAGCAGTTCGGCAAGGGCCTGGTGCTCGAGCCGTATCTCGCGAGCATCGTGATGGGTGGTGGCGCGCTACGGCGTGGCGCAAGTGCCGCGCTCAGAGCCGAAATACTCCCAGGCGTGATCGACGGCTCACGCCAGCTGGCATTCGCGTATGCCGAGGAGCAGGCGCGCTTCGATTTACACGACGTGACGACAAGGGCGCGCGCCGAGGATAGCGATTACATACTGAACGGGCACAAGTCCATGGTCTTGAACGCGGCAACCGCCTCACAGGTCGTGGTTTCAACTCGTACCAGCGGCGGCCAGATTGACGAAGACGGCATCAGCCTGTTCCTGGTCGATGCGGATGCCAAAGGCGTGAAGCTCGACAACTTCCCCACGGTCGACGGTCTGCAGGCCTCCGAAATCAGCTTCACCAACGTGAAAGTGCCCAAAACGCGTCTGCTAGGGGAGCTCGACCATGGGTTCACCGTGCTCAACGCCGTGGCCAACGATGCGATCCTCGCACTCGCCGCGGAAGCGCTGGGCGCTATGGAAGTACTCAATCAGGACACCGTCGCCTACACCCAGCAGCGCCAACAGTTCGATCACCCCTTGGCTGACTTTCAGGTGCTGCAACATCGCATGGTCGAGATGTTCATGGAGTACGAGCAGTGCAAATCGCTGCTGTTTCGCGCCACGATGGAAATCGAGGCAGGTAGCGACACGGCACAGAGAACCGTACACGCCTTGAAGCACCTGATCGGCAAGGCGGGCATCTTCATCGGCGAAAACGCCGTACAGCTGCATGGCGGCATGGGCATGACCGAAGAGCTGCGGGTGGGTCACTACTTCAAGCGGCTGCTGGTCATCGACACGCAGTTCGGCAACGCGGACTACCATTTGCAGCGTTTCGCAGCCTAGAATCTGACCTTGAAATTCGGGGGAATGTGACATGCGGGGTAGAGTCGTGCTAGTCACCGGCGGTGCCAGAGGTATCGGCCGAGGCATCGCTGAGGCGTTTCTCAAGGCCGGTGCAAGCGTGATGGTGGCAGATCTCGGTAGCGCGGCGGCCGACTGGGCCTACGACCTTGCCGGCAACGAAGAGCTCGAGCGCACCGTGGCCGAGCAGGCTGTTTTGGGCGAGGTACGCGCCACCCAGCTCGATGTTACCGTGAAGGCGAGTTGTGAAGAAGCCGTGGCCAGCACGATCCGGGCCTTCGCTGGCCTCGACGTGCTGGTAAACAATGCCGGCGTCGTGCAATCCGGCGCCACTGAAGACTTCTCCGAAGCTGACTGGGATCGCATTTTTGCAGTGAACACCAAGGGTATCTTTCTGATGACCCAGGCTGCGATACCCGCGCTCAAAAAGTCGGCCCACGCAGCCATCATCAACACCGCCTCCATTGCCGGCAAGAAAGGCCATCCCGGCATGGCGGCCTACTGGGTTCAAAGTTCGCCGCGATCGGAATTACCCAGTCGCTGGCGCTGGAACTGGCCCGCGACGGAATCACGGTCAACGCCATCTGCCCGGGTATGGTGGGAACCGCCATGTGGCTGGAGCACTTGATGCCAAGCAACACGACCAATGTACAAGTCAAAGATGCCGAGTTCACAGCCGCCATGCAGAAAACCATTCCGCTGGGGCGACCACAGACGCCACAGGACATGGGCGAAGCCGCCGTCTACCTGGCCTGCGCAGCCAACGTCACCGGGATCAGCCTGAGCATTGCCGGCGGCTACGAGATGAATTAAACGCGCCGCCGCGATGCAGCGACTCCTCCACGAACCACTGCTTTACTTCCTGTTGGCGGGCGCCGGTATATTCGCGCTCGGGGAGTTCATGCCCGACCGCGATGATTACATCATCGAAGTTACCGCTGCCGAGCGCGCCCGCCTCAATGATCAGTGGCAGGCGCAAATGGATCGAGCGCCCGCCGAGCGGGAACTGGCTGGACTCATCGAGCAATGGATTCGCGAGGAGATCTTGTATCGCGAAGCGCTGCGCATGGGCCTGGACCGCGACGACATCATCATCCGTCGCAGGTTGGCGCAAAAACTCAAATTCCTTACCGAAGACGTGGCGACCAACGCAGTCCCCAGCGCAGAGGAGCTGCTAACGTTCTATCACGAAAACAGCGATCGCTACCAGGTGCCCGAACGCTTCAGCTTCAAGCATCGCTACTTCAGCGCTGAGCGGCGCGCCAATGCCCAGGTTGACGCCACCGCCGCTCTCAGCGACGAATCGATCCGCGGGGACGCTTTCATGTTGCAGCTGGCGTACCTGGAGCGCTCGGAGCGCGATATCGCAGATTTGTTCGGCAGTGAGTTCGCCGCAGCGTTGCGCGAATTGCCCGAAGGCGGCTGGCAGGGTCCGATTCGCTCGGCATACGGCTGGCACGTGGTGCACATCGAGCAACGCATCGCCTCGCGCCTGCCTAGCTTCGACGAGGTGGCGCGTAAGGTCGCCATCGACCACAAACAGAATCTGCGCCGGGTGGCTAACGAGCGCTACTACGAGGCCCTGCGCAGCCGCTACGAGATTGTTGGCCTTTGAGAATCCTGTTTGCTGTGCTGCTGAGTCTTGTCGCTGTACACGTCGCCGGTCACGAAGTGCGGCCAGCGTTCCTACAGCTCATCGAAACTGAACCGGGTGAATTCGATGTGCTGTGGAAGCAGCCGATGCGAGGCGCTCGGCGGTTACCCATCAACCCCGTACTGCCGGAGCGGTGCGAGGTGTCAGCGATGATGGCGCCCGAAGCCACAGGTACCGCCCTGCTACAGCGTTGGCGCACCAATTGCGAACTGCGCAACGGTACTATTTTCATCAGCGGGCTGTCGCGAACCCTCACCGACGTCATGGTACAGATCGAATACCACGACGGCGACCGGGTCACCCAGCTTTTGAAGCCAGCCGATCCAAGCCTTGATCTATCGGATCCGACGCCGCAGGTCTGGAGCTATCTGACCTTTGGTGTCGAACACCTGCTGTTCGGCATCGACCACATTTTATTTGTCATCGGCCTGGTCTTGTTCATCCCCAATACCTGGAGCCTGTTGAAGACGGTCACGGCGTTCACCGTCGCCCACAGCATCACGCTCACGCTCTCGGTGCTCGACCTGGTTAGCCTCCCTCAAGGACCGGTCGAGGCGGTCATTGCCCTGTCGATCCTTTTCCTTGCGCGGGAGCTGGTGGTTGCTGAAGCGGAACGCTCGCGCCTGACCCAGCTGCGACCCTGGCTCATGGCATTTGCTTTTGGCCTGTTGCACGGCTTTGGCTTCGCGGCGGCACTCACTGAAATCGGCCTGCCTCGAGATCAGCTCGCCATGGCGCTGATTCTGTTCAACGTCGGCATTGAGCTCGGACAGCTCATGGTCATCGGTTTGCTGCTCGCGGTCGGGATGCTAGTTCGGATGACAAGGGTGCACCCTGACGCATCCTGGGCGCGGGGATTTGCCTACGCGATGGGATCCGTGGCCGCTTTTTGGACCATCGACCGCGTGCTGATCATCTTGTAAGCCCAGAACCCGCTCTTCGACGAGGCACATCGATACGGTCCCGCGAGGGTCTTCATAATCCGGCTGTCATCGTTGCGCGCACGAGCAGCGCGTTAAACTCGTGTTGAGCACTGTGTTCCCTGGGGGCATCCAATTCCTCGCCGCCCCACTTGAAGACCCGATTTCGGCCATTGTCCTTGGCCGCGTACAGCGCCTTGTCCGCACGGTTCAAAAGCTCCGAAGTTGTGTCCTGGGCGCCTTGCATTGATGCAACACCCACGCTGATCGTCAGGCCCGTGTTCCACGCAAACTGCTCGCCGAAATCGTCGCTGACGCTCACCCGCAATCGTTCCGCCAGGGCGGCCGCATCATCGAGACTTGTTCCAGGCAAAATCAGGCAGAACTCCTCACCTCCGTACCGGGCACACAGGTCGCCGAACTTCACGGCCGTCTTCATTTTGTCGGCTACGAATTGGATCACCTCGTCGCCTGCTGTGTGGCCGTGGCTATCATTGACCGATTTGAAATGATCGATATCGATCATGAGCGCCGATAGCTGTGAGCCATCGCTCTTTGCGTGTTTGAACCGGATTTCGAAGAGTTCGAAAAGTGCGCGGCGGTTCAGGAGACTGGTCAGAGGATCGCGTGTTGCAAGATATTGAAGTTCCTTGTTCTTACGTTGTATTGACTCCCTGGATTCGCTCAGGTGCGTCATGGCTTCTTCGAGTTCCTTGTTCATCTTCTCGATCGCGCTGACGTCATCGAATGTCGCAATGGCTCCGCGCGCTCGCCCCTTCCCATCCAATATGGGCGCGCCGTTGACGACGAAAATTCGGGTTTCACCTTTGGCTGACCGCCTGTGCAGGGAGACGCCCATTTGAGCTTTTCCTTCGCGCATGGCCTGCTGCCACGGATGCTCAACGCTGGACTCGCCGGTTTGCGATGTGGTCCAGTCGAGTGAGGAGGCATTGACACCGATCAAACCGCCGACCGGTCGCCCAATCATGTTAGCGAACTCCTCGTTGGCAAGAACGATTCGCTCTTGCTCATCGATTATGATGACGCCCTCGGCAAGCGCGTTGAATGCCGATCGGACATGCTCCGGGACGACGCTGGACGGATCCAGCTCCGCAAGCGCGCGACGAAGGAACAGGAAGTAAAGAGCAAATCCTAGCAATCCTACGAAAGCGAAAATGGCGTAGGGTGAATCTCTCCATGCTGACCAACTGACGGCTTGCAGCGGTCTGAATCTGAGTTCGACGAGGCCCCACTGATTGTCCTGCTTCATGATCGGTACCTGGACATGCGTCGAAGTCGAGTTCCCGTCTTCGGGCGGTTCCCAAAATTTCTCGTGGGGGCCTGCGATCGCCAGAATGCTGCCTCGTCTGCGCAATGCCGCTGAAAGGACGTTCTCGTCGCGTTCTACGACGGTTGACAGAATCGTCTGCACCATCCCGACATCGTTTCGGGTCGCGGCCGAGGCGACCTGCACGGCTACCAGTTCGACGGTCTTCTGGCGTGCATCCAGTTTTACCTCGGTCGTACTCGGGAGGAGGCCTATCAACTCGGCTATAAGCAACAGACAAATGGTTAACGACGAAACTCCGAGGCTCACTCTGAGGGTCGTTGATGTACGGCCAATCCCTAGCATCTCGATATCTCCCGCGCTTTAGCGTCGGCCTTGCATTGTCTGCTTGGCAGCAAGCAGCGCTTCGACCGCTTGTGTTCCATCATCATCTGCTTCAGCCTTCCGACGGGCTTCCTCCTCATCATCTTTCTTGCTGCGCTTGCGTTTGCGCGCCGCGAGTAGCGGAAGCGGGTCAAATCCTTTCCACATTGGCATCGACGAAATCAGCATGGAGGCAAGCATCCCGCCACGCAGAATCCAGGCGACATATCCTGCAGTCAGCGCGACACCGCTGCCGGTCGCAATCTGGACCATAAACGCCGCCCGTATATCATCGGGATTGTCCATCCCACTCATTTGGCGCTCTATAGCATCCAGCGCTTGCCAAAGCAGTTCGTTATCCAAGTTCACGTTTTTAAGGCTGAATTCCTCGAATTCCTCGAATTCCAGCACGTCGCTAAGGACCCGCATGGTGTCGTAGAGGAACTTGGCGGCCGGTCCGCGCTGGCGATGATTGTCCGAATCATCAGACAGAGTTAAGGGATCGATGAAATCAGCCGGGACCCCGTTCGCGTCGAATAGTCTTAGCTCGGGCATCTCGCTGATCGAAGCATCGTTCGAATCATCGGTCTGCGGCGACGTTTCCGAGTCGTCAACAGCAGAGACTGACTCAGTGCCGTTACTTGCTTCAGCACCCTCCAGCGGACGCGAATCCTCCAGCGCACTCGAGGGATCGTCGTTCGGGCCGGTTTCAGCTCCAGGGCCCAGGATCTCCCCAGGCCCAATCGATCCGTTGGGGCTGACGGTGACCACGACCAGAGCAGTTGATTGAGCGCCACTGGGATCGGCCAAGGTATAGGTAAAGGTGTCCACGCCAGTAAAGCTGGGGTTGGGCGTGTAGACCAGGGTGCCGTTGTCGTTGTCGAGGAGTGTGCCATTCGCCGGTTGGCTGAAGGATGTCAAAGTAAGGATGTCTCCATCGGCATCCGTATCGTTGGCGAGGAGTGCGCTGGAGCTCAAGACCAGCGGATTGCCGGACTGCGTAAATAAAGCATCATCGACGCCGACCGGCACATCACTCACTGGGTCGACCGTAATCGTCACCGTTGCCTGGCTGATCATGCCGCTGGCGTCGGACACTTCGTATGTGAAACTGTCGGTTCCACTGAAGTCGGCGTTCGGCGTGTAGGTGAACGTGCCATCGGGATTCAGTATCAGCACGCCATCATTTGGACTGGTGACCGGCGAGACGTTGACCGTCAGCGCTTCCCCTTCAACATCTGAATCGTTCTGCAGCAGGCCGCTGGCGAGGGGAATCTCGAGAACATTGTCCTCTGCAATGTTGTAGCTGTCGGTGCCAACCAAAGGCGCATCGTTAACGGGGTCGACGGTGATCATTACGGTGGCCTGGGCCACGCCGCCATTCCCGTCCAATATCTGATACGTGAATGCATCCGCGCCGTTGAAGTTCGCGTTGGGCACATAGGTAAAGGTGCCATCGATGTTTAACGTCACCGAACCTTGGGACGGTCCGGCTACGGGGGTAACATCCAGAATCAATGGGTCGCTGTCCGGGTCGCTGTCGTTCATGAGCAGGTCATTCACACCTGCGACTGCGGTGTAGGTCGTATCCTCGGAGAGAGTGATGGATTCGCCAACGGCTAGAGGATCCTGATTGAATTGTTGGGTGATACTGATCGACAGCAGCGCGGTGTCATTGGGATCGGGCACCAGGGCCGGGTCGTCGACTTCGACGGTGACGTCGAGGTTCGGATTGGTCTCAAAATCCAGCGCCGCGCCGGCACGGAG
>Ga0114950_10000138_pt1 | contig 42480 bp, 36 predicted proteins | sample N075metaG_FD_83503 | JGI IMG/M metagenome (GOLD analysis project Ga0114950, IMG submission 83503) | Deep subsurface microbial communities from Kermadec Trench to uncover new lineages of life (NeLLi) - N075 metaG | ecosystem: Environmental > Aquatic > Marine > Ocean trench > Sediment | place...
CCGTCGCCTCGACGTAATTCGCGACCACGGCCCCTTCCCTCGCTGCCGAGAGCACGAAAGACAGCGTCAGGCGGTCGGAGTTGTGCATCTGCGCATCGTACCAGAGCACGCCGCCCGTCAAACCGTCGCGCTCGATCCCGGGCGCCATCTCGAGGCAAGCGTCGCGCGTCAGCGCTTTGCCGGCGGGCAGATGCTTCTGGCGATCCACGAGCTTGTTGCGATCCCAGCTCACGAGATCGTTTACGAATAAAGCCGCCCGCATCGCTGTCCGGCTCTTGAGCAGGCTCCCTCGATAAGTCGGGACAAGAAACGGCAATGGATGCACGAGGTGCGGCGCGATACGCATGAGGTTCCTGCGCTCGCGCACCGATTCGCGCATTCGGGTGAAATCGGCGTGCTGCAGATAGCGGAGGCCGCCATGGATGGTCTTGAGATTGTTGAAAGAGGTACCGCTTCCGAAATCACCTTTGTCGATGAGCGCGACCGATAGGCCACGCAGCGAAGCATCCCAGGCCGTCGCGGCCCCATATACACCGGCGCCGACGACGACGAGGTCGAACTCGCGATCGGCGAGCGCGGCGATATCTCTTTTCATCGACGTACTATAATACTCGCCCTACCAAGACCGTGATGCCAAACTCGATCCCAACTGAAACCATGCTGGAACGTGTAAAACACTATTGGAATGCGCGCATCCACGACCTGGAGATGACGGAGCACGACCCGGGAACGCCGGAATTTTTCGCAGACCTCGAGGAATATCGCTTCGACAAGCTTCGCTACTTGCCGGAGGTGGTCGATTTCAACGGCTATGCCGGTCGGGAGCTTCTCGAAGTCGGCTGCGGCATAGGGACCGACCTCGTGCGTTTCGCGCGCGGCGGCGCGAAGGTGACCGGGGTCGACTTGTCGGAGACCGCGCTTGCACTCGCCAAGCAAAACGCCGACCAGGCCGGCGTGACCATGCGCCTCGAGCTCGCGAACGGTGAGGACCTGCCTTTTGACGACACGACGTTCGACGTCGTCTACGGGCACGGCGTGCTGCAATACACCGCCAATGCCAGCCACATGCTGGCCGAGTGCCGCCGGGTGCTCTCTCCCGGGGGGACCGCTATCTTCATGGTTTATAACCGCATATCGTGGCTCAACGGGCTCTCGAAGCTGATGCATGTCGAGCTCGAGCACGAGGACGCGCCGGTGCTGAACAAATACTCCATCGCGGAGTTCGAGCGTTTGCTTTCGATCTTCAGCGAGGCCCGGATCGTTCCGGAACGCTTCCCCGTGAAATCGCGACTTCACGGCGGCTTCAAAGGGTTCGCATTCAACAATGTCTTTGTCGGCACGTTCAATACGCTGCCGCGAGCCTGGGTACGCCCTCTCGGCTGGCATCTCATGGCGTTTTGCAAGAGATGACGGACACTTTCTCGCTCTACGACCTGCGGGTAACCGTCGTCGAGATCCGGGGGCGCTCGGTCTGCGGCATGAAAATCGGCGACAGCTTCGAGCTTCGCAATAGCAGCCAGCTCGCGCTTCCGGATAGCCAGCATTTTTGTATCTATGCGCTCGCGGCTGTCTTGCCGCTCCTCGCCGCCAAACAGCGCGAGCTCTCGGATAATGACTGGCTCGCGTCGGACAACCTCGTCGTTTGTCCGGACCCCGATGAGGGCCTCGTGATGAAGATCGAGCGGCTCGAGAAAGTCGAGCTCTCGAAGAGCGACCTCACCTAGGACCATGGCGCGTTTTTCGATCTCGTTTCAAAGCGATAAATCGATCGCCGAGTATCGCGAGCTCGCGGCCGTCGTGGAGCGATTCGACTTCCAAACAGTAAGCGTCTATCAGGACCTCTTCTTTCAGCCTCCGTGGCCCGCTCTCTTCGAGCTCGCGGAGAACACCACCCGACCTTTACTCGGCCCCGCGGTCGTCAATCCCTACTTATCGCACCCGGTTCTCGTCGCGGGCCATCTCGCGATACTCGATGAGGTCAGCCGCGGGCGGGCTTATCTCGGTGTCGGCCGCGGCGCTTTTTTCGAAGCCATCGGCGTCCCGCAGCCGAGACCGCTTCGAGCGATTAGAGAAACAGTGGAGCTCGTGCAACGCTTCTTGCGGGGTGATCGCGAGCCTTATCGGGGCGAGATTTTCCAAGCGTCTGAGCAGGCCTATCTGCGCTTCCCGATTCCGAGCCGCGAGCTTCCCGTGCTCGTAGGCGGCTGGGGGCCGAAGACCGTAGCGCTCGCCGGCGAGATTGCCGACATGGTCAAAGTGGGCGGTTGCGCCAATCCAGAGAGCGCTCCGATCTTTCGCGGCTACTTGAAGACGGGTGCTCTGGCCGCGGGCCGCGATCCGAAGAGCATCGAGCTCGTCTATGGCGCCGTAACGGTGGTCGATCACGACGCGCGCGTCGCCGAGTTGGTCGCGCGACGAAATGTCGCGATGTATGTCGGCGTGACTGGACGGCTCGACCCCACTTACACGCCGCCCGAGATGAACGTGGTCGAGCGCGCTCTAGCTGCCGGAGACGAAGAAGCCGCCGCCGCCGCGCTCACAGAGGAAACCCTGCGCCGTTTCTGCACCTATGGCACGCCGCGCGACATCATTGCGCATATGGAGAAGCTCTTCGACGCCGGAGTCGACGTTTTCGAGCTCGGAACCCCGCATGGCGTGCGCGAACCCGACGCCATTCGCCTACTCGGCGAAGAAGTGCTTCCCTACTTCAAGACCTGAACTAGCGCGTTATGCGGCCTTTGGAGGTTACGCGGAACGAGTCGGGAAGGGCGCTTTCGACTTTTTTGCGATAGCCTTTGACCTCCCACTCGAGCTTTACCAGCGCTTCGCCAATCCGAATCTTGACCCGCGCCGAGTCCTCATCGGGGTTCACGAGCGTCTCCAAGAGAGGCTCCCGCGCACTCTCGTCAGCATAGGCTTCGAGGCACTCCACCGCCGCGAAGCGCACCGTGTCGTCCGCGCTCTTGAGACACGGGATCACGCCTGCGACGATCCCCGGCTGATTCAAGCGCTCGAGCGCGCTCACGATCTGCGTCGCCTTCTCGCCGCGGATGTGCACCGGATCACCTTCGTTCAGCACTTCCAAAAGAAACGGGATGAGCTTGTCTGTCGCGACTAGCCGCTTCAAGGCGTCGATCGCCCACGTGATCTTGTCGTAGTTCTTGATGTAGCGCTCGAGAGGCTCGACGGCGTCGTCAGCGAAACCGACCAGAACCCCCTGGATCGCTTTCTTCTCTTCTTGATCGGTGCCTAGATTCTCCGAGGTTGCGGAGAACCGTCGCGCTAGACTGTAGATCGCTTCGGGAGTCCCAATGTCTCGAAGCTTGTCCGCCGCTTCCATGCGCGCTTCGTGCTGCGCGTAGCGGTGGAGGAGTGTTTTCGTACTGCGCTGAATGCGGAATTTGAGTCGTCCTTCGGAAGTTAGAAGCTCTTTGATGCCCATTAGGAAGATAGCTCCCATTCGGGAGGAGGCCCACCCAGCGCGAGGTCGAAGAAATCCAAGATGCGGTTCCAGAAAATGCCCTCCGGCGGGTAGTTGTCGAAGCCATGCTCTCCGCCTGGAAGCACCCATAGCGTGCTTTCTAAACCCGCGCCCTTACGCGCCTCGTGCATCGACTCCGAATGCGCGATCGGGACTTGCCGATCCGCATCTCCATGCACGAAAAGCACAGGCGCCTCGATCTCGTTGATGACATCCGCGGGACGGACGCTTCTCAAATCGACGCCCAATCGCAATCGCACTGCGAGGAATAACGGATAGCGAAGCGCCGCATATCCTCCGCGGGACGAGATCATCGCGCCGGCCGCGTCCCAGAGATCGGCGTAAGGTGCATCGAGTGCAAGGGCTTTTAACTCCGGGTCCCCCGCCGCCGCATAAATCGCGGACGCGGCGCCGTTCGACGTTCCGAAGAGCACGACGCGCTCGGGGTCGATACCAGGGTGATGGCGCGCCCAGCGAAGCATGGCTTTGACGTCATGGCGCTCGTTCACGGTATAAGTGATGTAGTCTCCTTCGCTTGCCCCGCGGCCGCTCAAATCCATCGCGATCAGCCCGTAGCCGCGATGATGCCAATACTTGGCTCCGTTCTCGAGCGCTTGAAACCGAGATGAATTCGCTCCGTGCACGAAAATGCCGACGCGGCCGTCGCTGCGCTGGGGCGGTGGGATGTACCACCCGCGCAGCAGATACCCACTGTCAGAGGCAATCTCGATCTCTTCGTAAGGCAGGTCCAAATCGCCGGGGTGCCGCACGAAGGCGCGAAGCGTCATCGTGAGCGCGCGCTCGGGCTCGCCTTCCGTAACGGCTTTCAGGCGGACGGTCTCGCCGGCTTCGAAGTTCCTGACAAGGTGGCTCATCAACTCCCGCGACGACGAGAACGTCTCGCCTTCCACGGAGGTGACGACGTCACCACGCTCGAGGCCGATCTCTCGTGCCATTTCCCAGGGACGCATGATACGGAAGCCGGGCGGCTCCTCCGACGGGCGTGTAAATCCGAGAAAGGCGTATCCCGGAACAGGGCCGTCATTCGCGATCCCCTCGCCCCAAAAACCTTCGCCGGCGATCCGACGCTGCCCCGTGATGTAGTTGACCGCCATCCGGTCGACGAAAAGCGCTCCGAAAACAATGGCCGCCCCCAGGGCGAGGACCAAAAACAGAACGACGATTTTTTTCATGGTGGCTGCATGATATCGCAGCAGGGTCGCGGCCTCGTCAGTCGCCGGATTTGTCGGGAGTCGCGCGCTCTTTCTTGCACCAGAGGTCGATATGGTGAAGAACCTCATCGCGGGTAGTGTTGACGAACTCGATGAACTCCACGCCGACCGTGTAACGTTCGGTGCCTTTCTGCTTGCGCCGGTAAACGATGCGACCTTCGATGAGAGCCGAACCCGGGAGGTCGCCAAGGCGGCCCATGATGATTTTGGACTCAGCCGAGAGCGGGATCTTGCTCCGCGTCTCGAAGCACAAACCTCCGCCGGAGATATCGCAGCTCTCGATCGAGACCGCTTTTTCGTAAAGCCGGCCTCCGCCCACTGTGATGAACATCGGAACCTTCACACTGACACGTTCGAAGCGCCTGTCAATCAATGAATATTCCCATCAATGGGCGCCGACGCCACCACCTTGTCGAGGTCACGAAGGCGTTTTTCGAGGAGATCCCGCACGAGCTCCGCGCACTCGACGAGGCCCTGATCGCTCATCTTCGTCCAGTCAATATGTTTGTAGTCCCGTCCTGTGGCGCTCGAGATACAGCCTTCCAAAACCCGAATAAAGGAGTTGCGATCCATGATGTTTTCCCCGCAAATAGTTGCCCAATAAAGACTAATTTAATATAAGCCATGCCGTCCGGAGGACGACGCATCATGGTGGGGACCCTACGAGTACCGCACTCCCAGCCATCATGTCAAGCCGCATGCGGCCCGCGCAGCGCTCATTTCGTCAAATCGCGCTGTCGGCCGAGATTACCTGTAATAATTCCTCGACCGGAGCGTATTAAGAAGTGGGAATGTCCAGCCGCGATGAGCTCGAGAGCCTAGCGGAACAAGCTCGTGAAGGAAGCTCGGAGGCTTGGGCCGAGCTCTATGAAGCCAATGCACCCGCGATATTTCGACTTTGCCGCCGAGCGCTCAACAACCGGCAGGAAGCAGAGGACGCCACGGCCGCCGTCTTCCTCAAGGCGAGGTTGCGCCTCAATCAATTTGATGCTTCGCGACCTTTCGCGCCTTGGCTCTACCGCGTCGCCGCGAACCACTGCTGGGACGAGCTGCGTAAGCGGAGACCCCACGGGGAGTGGGACGACGCCGAAGCGGAGCTGCAAAAACTCGAAGACCAGGCTCCCACGCCGCAGCAGGCGATTTTGCTCAGCGAGACCAAGCGGAACGTCCGTAACGCCATCGCCGAGCTCGACGATCGATCGCGGCTCGTCGTCATCCTCCGATATTTCGCCGACATGAGCTACGAGGAGATCGGCAACGTGCTCGGCATTTCGAGCAATTTTACAGGAGTTTTATTACTGCGTGCACGACGTCAGCTGAGGACGAGGCTCAAACAATGAGCGAGAGCGCGAAACACGTCGAGGAGCTGACCATCATGCGGTTTCTAGACGGCGAGCTCTCCCAGGAGCGCGAGCAGAAAACGCGCGAGCATCTCATCCGCTGTGCCAGCTGTCGTGCGGCCCACGAAGCTCTGAAGGCGGAGACCGAGCTCTTGCGCGCCGCAATTCTCGAGCGTGAAGAAGCTCTACCCGGCCATTTGCGGCCACGCCACGCCGACGTCTCGTGGGTGCTGGTCGCGATGATCGCGTTCGGAACGCTCGCTGTTTCCACCCTTTGGACACGTTATGTGCAGCCCATCATCGAAAGCATGGAGAGCATCGGGCTCGACGGCACAAGCGTCGCAACATCGCTTGTTATTCAAGGAATTCTCTGGGAAGGTTGGTCCGACATGTTCACGGATTTCTTCGAGGGCATGGCCCTCTTCCTAGTGGCGGTCGCCGCCGGCTGCGTGCTGCATTGGGGCTGGCGACGCTTTCTTTCGTCGGCAGCAACACTCTCGCTGCTGCTGGTCGCCCTCTCGGGCGTACTCACAGCGCCCGCGAGCGTGCAGGCCGCGGTCATCAAGCACGTGGAGACCTATACGCTGCGAGAGGGAGAGGTCATCGACAACGATCTCATCGTCCTCGGCAGACGGGTTGTGATCAAGGGAACCGTTACAGGCGACCTCATCGTATGCGCGGTCTCCGTCGAAATTTCGGGTGAAGTACAGGGGGACGTTCTCGGCATCGCCCGGCGCATCGAGGTGACCGGTAGCATCAACGGCAGTCTGCGAGCAGGTGCTCAAACACTCATTATCGATGGCGAGGTCGGGCGCAACATCACTGCAGGCGGTGAGGTTGTTCGCTTGCGCCCGGGAGCAACGCTTCGAGGAAGCCTCATCGCCGGATTTCGAGAAGTGGTTTTGAATGCACCGGTCCCGCGCGATCTCATACTGGCAGCCAAAACCTCCCAGATCGACGCGCGAATCGGCGGCTCGGTACTCGTGTTCGGCGAACGGCTCGAGGTCGGCCCGAACGGTGCCATCGGTGGTGAGGCAAAATTCTTCGGCGCAAAAGAGCCGGAAGTCTCCGCCGATGCGCAGCTCAACTCGCCATTCGAGTTCGAAAAAGTCGAGGACGACGAAGAAGAGTCGATGACTTCCAGAATTTGGGCCCTTTTCGGCTACTGGGCCGCCGCGTTCATATTGAGTGCCGCGATCATGCTCATGACCCCCGAAGCCACAGAAGGCGTCGTGACCCGCCACGTCCCGGATTATGGCAAGAGCTTCCTCGTCGGCCTCATCGCCTCCGTTGTGCTCTTCGCTTTCACTTTCCTCGTGTCGGTCACGCTAGTGGGTCTTCCTCTCGGCTTGACGACGGCTTTCGTCCTGACCATTGGACTGTACTTCTCGCAAGCTTATGTCGCTGCCTATATCGGCCGCGAGATTCTCGGAACACCAACCAGCGCTGGGCAAGCGCTCGGACGGGTGGCCCTCGGACTGTTTTTGATTTATATTGCCAAGTCGATACCCGTCGTTGGCAGTGTTGTAACGATGATTGCGGCTCTCTGGGGTTTTGGGGCGCTGTCGCTTTACGTCATGGACCGACGCAAACAGACAGAGAACGCCGTACCGGCGGAGGCTTGATGATTCGCACAATCCAGGAGTTCTTCCAACAACGCATCATCTCCGAAAAAAAGCCGGTGGTGTCGCTCGAGCACGCGCTACACCTAGCAACCACCGCGCTCCTCATAGAGATTTCGCGCGCGGACTTCGAAGTCGCGGACGAGGAGCGGGTCGCCATCCAAGAAGCTCTCACCCGTAGCTTCGGGCTCACCGAGGATGAGACGCGAGAGATCATCGCCCTTGCCGAGCATGAAGTCGACGCATCGGTCTCGGTCTACGAGTTCACCCACCTCGTCGATGAGAGCTTCACCCGCGAACAGAAGAAACACATCATCGGGCTTTTGTGGCAAATCGCGTATAGCGACGATCGGCTCGAGGAGCACGAAGAACATCTGATCCGCAAGATCGCCAAGCTGCTGCACATCGACCACCGCGACTTCATCGCCGAGAAACTCAAGGCCAAAGACGCGAAGGCCAAGGCGTAGCCGATTCGGCTTTGAAAAAGGCGGAAGAAAAGCAAGGGGATGTGGGGATAAAAACGGAGATATGGGGATAAAAGCAACGATTTTGCCCTTTTTATATCCCCACCTCCCCTCCTATCCCCACCTCCCCTTTGCTTTTAATAGTCCTATTGTGGGAATGTGGGGATAAAGCGATGAGTTGATTCGCTTTTTTCTATTCCCGTTTGTTTTTTGAAATTCTAGAGCTAGGCAGGCCTAGGCGTTCTGCACGGACTTCGCGATGTGGTCGCCTACTTCTTCGGTCGAGCGAGCTTTGCCTTCGAGCGCTAAGTCGGAGGTGATGTAGCCCTTCGCGAGGGCGGACTCGATGGCTCGGTCGACGGCACGGGCCTCGTCCTCGAGCTCGAAGGTGTAGCGGAGCATCATGGCTAGGGACGCGATGGCGCCTATCGGGTTCGCGAGGCCTTTTCCGACGATATCTGGAGCGGAACCGTGGACGGGCTCGTACAAGCCGACGGCGCCTCCGAGGCTCGCGGAGGGCAACATGCCGAGCGAGCCGGCGAGCATGGCGGCTTCATCGCTCAAGATATCGCCGAAAAGATTCGACGTGAGCAGCACGTCGATCTGGGACGGTTTGGCGACGAGCTCCATCGCAGCGCGATCGACGAGCATGTGCTCGACCGTGATGTCGGGGTAGTCCTTCGCTACCTCGGTAACGACCTCGCGCCACAACTTCGAGGTCTCGAGAACGTTCGCTTTATCCACCGAGGTCACGTGCTGGCGTCTTCCCTTCGCCGCTTCGAACGCGACGCGCGCCACGCGGACGATTTCCTTTGTGTGGTACGTCAGCGTGTTGACCGCCTGGCGATCCTCCCCCTCTCCCGAGATGCCACGGGGCTCACCGAAGTACAGACCTCCGGTGAGCTCGCGGACGATCAGAAGATCGACGCCCTCGAGTGTTTCGGGCTTGAAGGGTGACGTTGGCGAGACGAATTGCGAGATGACGGGACGCAGGTTCGCAAAGCTCCCGATGAGTCGGCGTAACTCGAGTAGCGCGAGCTCCGGACGTTCGTTCGGCGGCAAGTGGTCGTGCCTCGGGTCGCCGACGGACCCGAGAAAAATAGCGGGAGCGCTCGTGCACGCGTCGCGCGTCTCATCCGGAAACCCCTTGCCCGAAGCGTCGTAGCCTGCGGAGCCGAACGGATAGGGCGTGGTTTCGGTCTCGTGACCAAACTTGGACGCCACCGCGTCCAGGGTCTTCATCGCTTCGGCGACGACTTCGGGTCCGATGCCGTCGCCAGGCAGAATCGTGATCGTCAGTTTCATGCGTGATCTTTAACACGAAACGTTCGCGGCATTGGCGATAGATGGGGAAAAGCTTCGGACAAAAAAAGCTCTCGCTAAATAAGATTGGGGGGCGCCCGGAAGCGCCCCCCTATGATTCCAAAAAAAACTGTTGCCAAGGATTGTTTATGTGGAGTTGTTTAGGACGGGGTAAATGAAAAAGCAGGATAAAGTTGCGGGTTCGGTCGATGGATGGATAAGACCCGAGTTATAAAAGACAGGTCTTTTGGGGACCCCTGGCGAACTGCCCGTTATGGAATCACAAAACAAGAACATAATTTAATATCTGATGATTACTAGCGTTGTGTTGGGTAGAGCAATACTATAGATGGCCCCCCTTGCTGTCAAGACGAAAAAGACGCCGCGTTCCCCCCGGCGGAACCAATCCATGGCCAATTGGCTAGTGGCGAACGGTTTATGCAACGCAATACGTTTCAAAACATCGATAACTACGGTGTTAGATTTTCCATACAATAATCGAAGAAAGGCACCGAAACGCGCGAAACGGTTGGCGCTTGATCTTCGTTCGGCTTTTCGCGTACTATTGGCAGCAGAGTTCGGGCCTGATGCTAGCTTTGGATACCACAACCGGCACATCCGCAATCGAAATCACGATTCTCAAATCGCGATAACTCTATCGGGCCGACGGGGCGTCTTCGTCTCTTCGCCCGCACTGCCGCCACCCAACATCCCAAGTGGCAGTGTTTCGAAATGTCGAAAGGAGCAGAATCGTGCAGGAGTTTCTGGTAACGGTCGTGACATTTCCCACGATCGTGTTTTCGTTCGGCCTCGCGCTCGCCCTCCTGTACTGGCTCGTCGTGATCTTCGGCGCTCTCGACCTCGACTTTCTCGACAGCGCCCTCGGTCTCGACAGCATCGATGCGGCCCTTGACGGAGCGCTCGAATCCATTGACGGGATGGCGGACGGGGCCGTCGAAGGTGCGGCTGAATCGATCGACGCTGCGATCGATGGCGCCGTCGATGGCGCGGCGGACGTCGCTGATGCCGCTGATTCAGGAGATACGAGCGACGGGGCCCGCCACGGCGCCCTCTCCGGGCTCTTGAACATGATGGGCGTTCGCGGTGTGCCCATCACGGTTGTAGCAAGCTTCGTGCTGCTCTGGGCATGGGTTATCAGCATGGTCGGCACCAAATTACTGGGCGCCGCCGCGGCGACGTTCCTCGTCGGCGGTTTTCTCGCTGGAGCGTCGGTTTTCGGATCGTTGGTCTTGGCGGCGATCTCCACTCGTCCTCTCAGGAAAATCTTCGTGACACCAACTGCGCCGAGTCGCGCTGCGCTCGTCGGAAAGATGTGCATCGTTACATCAGCGAAAGTCGACGATACTTTCGGCCGCGCCGAGATTGAGGACGGTGCGACGGGTTTCGTCGCCGAAGTGCGCTGCCCGCAGGACAACCAATTGACGCGAGGCGAAAAGGCGCTCGTGTATCGCTACGACCCGGCCGACGGGGTCTTTTTCATTGGACCCGTCGACGATGCCTTGGCTGAAGCATCGAATGTGGTCGATCCATAGTTTGGCTCGATAGGGGGAGAATTCATGTATTGGGTAATGGTCTTACTCGCCGTCGGCGTGGGCGTACTCATCCTGGGCACGGGCCTTTTGATGCTCATCGCCAAGTTCTACAAAAAGGTAGAACAAGGCAAAGCGCTCGTCGTCAACAAGATGAAGCAAGAACCCGAAGTCACGTTCACGGGCGCGACGGTGCTCCCGGTAATCCACAAGGCCGAGATCATGGATATCTCGGTCAAAACACTCGAGATCGATCGGCGCGGGAAAGACGGACTGATCTGCCGTGACAACATTCGTGCGGACATCAAAGTCAACTTCTTCGTGCGCGTCAACAAACGCAAAGAAGATGTCATCAAAGTCGCGCAGTCGATCGGCTGCGCGCGCGCGTCATCTCCCGAAACGCTCGACGAGCTCTTCAGCGCGAAGTTCTCCGAAGCGCTCAAGACCGTAGGCAAACAGCTCGACTTCGTAGACCTCTATACGAAACGCGACGAATTCCGCGACGCCATCATCGACATCATCGGCCGTGATTTGAACGGCTACTCGCTCGAGGACGCCGCCATCGACTATCTCGAGCAGACCCCCATCGAGCATCTCGACCCGCAGAACATCCTCGACGCTCAAGGCATAAGACGAATCACCGAGCTCACCGCGATCGAGAACATCCAAACCAACGCGTTCGAGAACAACGAGAAGAAAGCCATCACGAAACAGGATGTCGAGCGCGCGAAAGTCATCCTCGAGCTCGATCGCGAGCACGCGGACGCTCAATCGAAGCAAAAGCGCGAGATCGAGTCGGTACGCGCCCGCGAAACGGCCACGCTCCAGCAAGTCCAGGCGGAAGAGCGGCTCAAGGCCGAAACGGCGCGCATCAAAACGGACGAAGAAGTCCAGGTCGCCGAGGAGAACAAGAACCGCCAGGTCCAGGTTGCAGGCAAGAACCGCGAGCGCGTTATTGGCGTCGAGACGGAGCGGGTCTTGAAAGACCGCCAGCTCGAAGAGGTGCTCCGCGAACGTGAAGTCGAGCTCCAGCGCATCGACAAGGAGAAAGCTCTCGAAATCGAGCGAAAAGCGATTCAGGACGTGATCCGCGAACGCGTCGCTGTCGAGCGCACCGTTGTCGAAGAGCGGGAGCGCATCAAAGAACTCCTGGTCGTCGAGGAAGCCAGGCGTGCCAAAAAGGCCACGATCATCACGGCCGAGGCCGCGGCGGAAGAAGCCCTCGTCAAGGACATCAAGGCCGCCGAGGCCCAGGAGCAAGCCGCTAAGCACCACGCCGTCGAGCGGGTCACCCTCGCCGACGCCCAGCTCGAGGCCGCCGACCGCGACGCAAAAGCCAAGATCCGTCTCGCGGAAGGCGCCCAGGCGGAAGCCGCTGCCGAAGGGCTCGCGGCCGCCAGGGTCAAAGAGGCCGACGCCGTCGCGTCCGAGAAACACGGCATCGCCGAAGTCCGGGTCCAAGAAGCCCAAGCGAGCGCTGTCGAGAAAGTCGGCACCGCGGAAGCGACCGTGGTTCGCGAGAAAGGCGTCGCCGAGGCGCACACCATCGAACAGAAGTTCGGCGCTGAAGCGAAAGGCCTCGCCGAAAAGGCTGAGGCGATGAAGTTGCTCGACAAGGACAGCCGCGAGCACGAGGAGTACCGCATCCGACTCGAGAACGAGCGCGTGCTCGGTCTCGAAGCCATCCAGGCGCGCGAAGCGGTGGCCGGGCACAAAGCCCAAATCCTCTCCAAAGCGCTCGAGTCGGCGGATATCGACATCGTCGGCGGCGACGGTGTCTTTCTCGACCGCATAGTGAACTCCATCAGCATGGGCAAGGGCATCGACGCGCTCGTCGAGCATAGCGACGTCATCTCTGGGCTCGCCAAGGACTATTTCAATGGCGATAAGAACATCATCAAAGAGATCCGGCAGATGATGAAAGATTCCGGCATCGACGGAGGAACCCTCAAGGACATCACCATCGGTGCGCTCCTGACGAAGATCGCGACCGATGCGTCTGGAGACGATAGCGAAAAACTGAAGAAGCTTCAACGGCAGGCCAAAGCCTTAGGCATCGACGACATTCGGCTGTAACGAAAGGCTCACATCATCATGAGTACGACGAGCACGGACGTACAACAACAGCCTGAGATCGAGCGGGGCACTTACGAGATCATCCGGGACCGTTTGCTCGGCCACGGCAAAACACTCGCCGAGAGAGCCGATGGGCTCAACAAGAAGCGCCTCGAGATCTTCGGAGGTACCGAGCTCGCGGTCCTGGGCAACGAGCGCATCCGGACCGAGAACAACTGCATCCCGCGCGACATCAAGGAGGTGGGTAACTACCTCCTGTTCGGCTACAACGTCTTCATCGGCCTCAAGCGCGAGACCCACGTCGAAGACGTTCTAAGCCTTCACAGCCACGAGAAGACCGAGGACGGCTTCGTCTTCCGCAAAGTCGAGAAGGACTCTCCCGACTACTTTCTCGCGGACACCAAATTTCTCGAGGAGTTCCACGAACTCTATCACTATTACAAGAACACCAAGCTCCTCCAGCTGAGACGGGTCGGCGAGAAGCTTCTCGCTGTATTCCAAATCGGCGAGAAGATCGGGGACGTGCGCGTGTTCCGCTGGGCCGTCTCCCCCGACGGCGCGGTTACCTATATCGACAATCGCGGCGAGCGCGACCACGTTTTTCCTCCGACCCATGACTTCGAATGGACGCTCACAGCGCGTGAAGACCACGTCCAGGGCCGTCACCCGCACGTCAACATTCTCGACGAAGTTTTCGTCGAGACCGTCGGCGGGGATCTCACGATCAAGATCGAGAACAACACCGAAGACGGCCAGGGCATCTATCGTGAGCCGGTGCTCGACGCCGACCAATCTTTGGACGACGCAGTAGTCCACTACGCGAAGGTGGGCACGCTCATTCTTCTGAAGATGCTCCCCTATCGCGAAACGGAGCACCGGTACCTCGTCTACAACACACGCACCAAAAAAGTCGATCGCATCGACGCTATCGGCCAATCCTGCGTGCAGCTTCCCGAGGACCACGGCCTCATCTTCCCTGGCGGCTACTACCTCCAGAACGGCCACACGAAGTCCTTCGACCGCGAGTTCCACGGGATGGAGTTCATGAGACGTCTGCGTTCACCAAACGGCGAAGACGTCCTCTACGCCTTTCACGAGCGCGAGTCCGGGCGCACGATCCTCCTTCCGTACAACATGATCCGGAAAGAAGTCGACAACCCGCTCACCTGCCACGGCTTCAGCCTCTACCCCGACGGCACGCTCGTCGTTTTCCGCGCCGGTGACGACGAGCCCAAGCGCGTTCACGGGATGCAAATCTGGCGCACGCCCTTCTTGAGCGACGAAGCCGTCCAGTCGAGACCGTCCACCGGCTCGTTTCTCGAGAAAGTCGGCAATGCCGAGCTCGTGCGCGGCGTCTCTGACTGCTTGAGCATCCGCCGCATGGTCGACGAGCAGGAGCCGACGCGTCAGAAATACGAAGACCTCGTCGCAGCAGCGCAACGCGTCATCGACAGCTATTACTGGCTCGACAACCCGGAGATCGGAAACCTTCGTGAGCCCCTCCGAGAAGTTCACGAAGCCGCCGAGAGCATCATCGACGAGTTCGAGAAAGTCGAAGCGCTGCGAGCGCAGGCGAGAAAATCTCTCGAAGAGGCACACGAGAAGGTCAAGGAGATCTTCCGCACCATCTATCCCGATTCCTGGATCTCGATCGATCAATATGTCGCCTGCCTTGCGAGCTTGCGCTCCGCGCGTGGCCGCCTCATCACACTGCGCGAAGTACGTTATATCGACCTCGCCCAAATTGACGCGATCGAAGTGGAGATCGTAGAGCGCTTCGACAATGTCAGCGAGCGTGCGGTCGAGTTTCTTCTGCAGGATGAAGCGCTGCTTCCCTACCAAGAGCGCGCCCGCGAGCTCGAAGAAGGAGTGCCCGCACTCTCGAAAGTCATGGAGGCGGACGCCCATCATGACGCACTCCAAGAGCTTTCTGACAGTCTCGATCTCTTGACCGACGTTATCGGCTCGCTCCAGATTGACGACGCGACCATCCGCACTCAGATTCTCGGGAACATCTCCGAGATCATGGGAAGCCTCAACCGCGTGCGCGCGCTCATCACCAACCGGCGCAAAGAGCTTCTCGGCAAGGAAGGCATCGCCGAGTTCGGCGTGCAGTTCCAGCTTTTGAGCCAAAGCGTAACGAGCGCTCTGTCGCTATCGGACACACCCGAGAAATGCGACGAAGGACTCTCGAAGCTCATGTTGCAGCTCGAGGATTTGGAAACCCGCTTCTCCGAGTTCGAGGCGTTCACCGAAGAGCTCACGACCAAACGCGAAGAGGTCTACGAGGCGTTCAGCTCGAAGAAGCAGTCCCTTGTCGACCGGCGCCAGCGTCGAACACAAAACTTGATGCAGGCCGCCGAGCGCATCCTCCGAAGTGTGACGCGGCGCGCGGAAACGTTCGAGACCGCGGACGACCTCAACGCCTATTTCGCCGCCGATGCCATGGTCTCGAAGCTTCGAAGCACGGCCAACAATCTACGAGAGCTCGGCGCCTCCGTCCATGCCGACGAGATCGACGGCCGCCTCAAAGCCGCCAAAGAAGAAGCCGCCCGAAGCCTCCGCGATCGTCAGGAGATCTACGAGGACGGCGCCAACGTCATCAAGCTCGGCCGCCATCGATTCAGCGTCAACACCCAGCCTCTCGAGCTCACCATGGTTCCTCGCGACGATGCCATGGCCTTTCATCTCACCGGCACCGGCTTTTACGAGCAGGTCGAAGATGAGGTCTTCGCAAAGACACGCGATTTCTGGTCGCAAGAGCTCGTCTCTGAAACGCGTGAGGTCTATCGGGGCGAATATCTGGCCTACTGTGTGTTCGAAGACGCAGAGCTCGGAGATTCCGGGTTGTCGCTCAGAAAGCTTCTCGAAGCCATACGCAGCGAAGGCGCGCTTTTGGGCATCGTCCGCGACTACGCCGCGGAGAGATATGACGAGGGTTATGAGCGCGGCCTCCACGACGCCGACGCAACACTAATCTTGCAAAAGATCCTCGGCATGCACGAGACCGCGGATCTGCTTCGATTCACTCCGGACGCGCGTGCACTAGCTACGGTGTTCTGGGCGCTCTACAGCGACCGGAAAAAGCGCGCGGCCTGGGAGAGCCAAGCTCGCGGCCTCATCCGCCTCCGTAACCAATTCGAGCACAGTAACGCGATGACGGAGCTCGGTGCCGAGCTCAACGAAGCTATCGCAACCTATCTCGCCGAGATCGGGATCGATGTGCCGAAGCAAGCGTCACGACTAGCCGGCGCTTACCTGCTCGAAGAAATCGCACGTGAGCCGCAGAAATTCGTTCTGAGTGCCGATGCAGACGAGCTCAAGCGCGCTTTCGAAAAGCACTTGCGTGAGTCCGGCAGTGACCGCGAGCTCGAAAAGGACCTGCGCGCGCTCCGAGACACGCCCGTGCGCGCTTACGAGCTCACCGAGGCGTGGATGGAGGCTTTTGTCGCGAGCTCGGAGAATGGCGATCGCTTGGCTCGGTCTTCCCTCGAAGCCGTCGTTGCGCTTGTTTTCGAAGACAAAGTGAGCCGCGACATCTCGAGCGCCCAGGCCAAAGTCACGGTCGAGGGGCTCCTCGGGCAGCACTCCCGCATGCCGCAAGGCCGCATGGAGCTCCATCTCGATGAGTTCCTCTCGCGGCTCGGCCACTTTCGCCACCGAGAGGTCAAAGGCTTCAGAGACTTCCAAAAGGCGCGGCACGATGTGCTCGAGCGAGAGCGCGAGAGCCTGCGTCTCGACGAGTACAAGGCCAAGGTCATGTCGTCCTTCGTGCGCAATCGACTCATCAACGACGTGTACTTGCCGCTCATCGGCGACAACCTCGCGAAACAGATGGGGGCTCTCGGGGACGCCAAGCGCACCGACCTCATGGGAATGCTCCTCCTCATCTCGCCTCCGGGCTACGGCAAGACGACTTTGATGGAGTACCTCGCCAACCGCCTCGGCCTGGTCTTCATGAAGATCAACGGCCCAGCCCTCGGCCACTCCGTCACGTCGCTCGATCCGGAAGAAGCGCCCAACGCGACGTCGCGCCAGGAAGTCAACAAGCTCAACCTCGCTTTCGAGATGGGCAACAACGTCCTTCTCTACATCGACGACATCCAGCACACCCATCCAGAGTTTCTGCAGAAATTTATCTCCCTCTGCGACGCGCAGCGAAAAGTGGAAGGTGTTTGGAAAGGGCGGACGCGCACCTACGATCTGCGTGGCAAGAAGTTCGTCGTGTGCATGGCGGGAAACCCTTACACGGAATCCGGCGAGAAATTCCAGATCCCGGACATGCTCGCGAACCGCGCCGACACTTACAATCTAGGCGACATCCTCGAAGGCAATGACGACGTCTTCGCGCTTTCGTACATCGAGAACGCGCTGACGTCGAACGCCGTCCTCGCGCCCCTCACGACGCGCGAGCAGTCTGACATCGAGTTGCTCGTGCGCATGGCGAACGGCGAAGCGATCCAAACGGACCAGTTGAAACACGGCTACTCCGCCGTCGAGCTCGGCGAGATCCAGTCCGTTCTGAAGAAGCTTCTAAAAGTCCAGCAGGTGCTCCTTGCGATCAACCAGCAATATATTCGCTCGGCGTCGCAGAAAGACGCCTATCGCACCGAGCCGCCGTTCAGGCTCCAGGGCAGCTACCGCAACATGAACAAGCTCGCGGAGAAGATCGTCGGCGCGATGAACGACGACGAGCTCGAAAGCCTCATCGATGACCACTATCTCGGCGAATCGCAGACTTTGACGACCGGCGCCGAAGAGAACCTTCTCAAGCTTGCCGAGATGCGCGGCCGGATGAGCGAGAGCCAAAAGGCGCGCTGGGCGGAGATCAAGAGCGGCTTCGTTCGGGTGCAACGTATGGGAAGCGGCGACGACGACCCCGTGACGCGGGTCACCGGGCAGCTTAGCTTGGTCTCCGAACATCTCGAAGACATCGGTCAGAGCATCGAGCGCGCCGCCTCGAGCGCCGCTTCCCCCCCACAAGCCTCGGCGGATCCGGATCTGGCGGCGTTCACCGCGCCCAACCTCCCGCCCAACCTGGAGGTCAAGCTCGACCTCGCGCCCTATATCGACAAGCTCCACGAGCTTCTCGAGGCCTTCCAGAACGGACTCGCCGCCGCACCGCAGGCCGAGGCGCAGGCGCCGCCAGTGGATTACGAGCTCATCTCGCGCGAGTCCTACCTCATCGAAGGCACCCTCATCCCATTGATGCGCTTCATGGCGCATCGCTTCCGGGGCTATCGCGGTGTCGACGACCCGAAAGTCAAAGCGCTCATACAGAAACTCGAATATGTCGACGATCTCCAGGAGCTCGTCGACGCGCTCGAGAAAATTAACGTCTCCGCACTTTCGAACATTACCGAAGAAGAGGAGACAGACGAGGCCTCGCCATGAACGCCCTCGACATCGACGCTATGCTACGATTTCCAAAACCAATTCTCACCGAAGGGAGTTCGTGATGGGGCTATTCGAGCGGATCCGAGCCGTCTGGTACGCCATATTCAACCAATCCGTCACTGAGATGGAGGACAAACACGTCATCGCGCTCGCGGAGAGCCAGCTCCAGCAGGCCACCGCGCGATTGAAAGAGGCGCGCCAGGGCTTGATCAGCTATCAAGCACTCGTTTTGAAAGTCGAAGGTCAAGTCGGAAGCGAGACGTCGCACATCGCAAGCATCACAGGCCAGATCAAAAACCACTTGAAGGCCAATCAGGAAGAGATGGCGGGCCAGCTCGCTCTCGACCTCGCTCGCGTCAAAGGCGAGCTCGAGAGCAACACCGAGCAGCTCGGGCAACATCGCGAGAACTACGAGAACAACCTCCTGAAGATGAAAGCCGCGCTCAAGGACATCGAGACCGCCAAGAAGGATCTTGACAATAAGAAAGCCGCGCTCCAAATGGAGAAGGCTCTAGCTGAGGTCTCCGAGACCGCCGGCGCGCTCAACACCGAATTCAACGTCTCGTCCGATATCGGCGCGATCCTGAGCCGCGTCGATGACCAGATCAACAAAGCAAAAGCGCGCTCGAAGGTCGCCTCGGATCTGAGCGATCAAGGCATCGACCAGCTGAAAGCAAAGCAATCCGCGGAAAAGGCCGAGGCGCAAGAGCTGCTCGCGCAGTTCAAGATCGAGCAAGGGCTCGCCGAGCCTTCTACGGAATCGAGTGCGAAAACAGTAGGACCGCAGAGAGAGGCTACACCAGAGTCCGGTGAATAACCCTTTGGGAAGCGGCGCGCCCACCTGGGCGCGGGAGCTTGCCGCGAGCTACGTCGCGGGCGCGGCGAGCGTCTTCCTTCTCCATGGAAACGTCCACGACCTCGTCCCAGTTGCTGATGTCGCTGACGTCCCCGACGTTGACGTCAAGAACGCGTTCATCTCACTCGACGACTATCTTGCCACCCAGCTTTTCGGCCAGCGGGACATCGTTCTAACATACGATCGCGGTAGCGGCATCCGCTTTCTCGCTCCCGGGGACGGCGACCGTCGGGCGTCCATGCAAGAGGACTTTTACAAGACGCTCAAAGCGGTGGATTCGATAAGCGGCACGAGCTTCGCGACCTCGAGGCCCAAAGACCCCAAAATCGTGCTCGAGCTTCTCGACCGCTACATCCTCCACAAGCTCGTCGAAACACCGAAAGACGGCAATCGCAAGAGCCTCGCGATCGTCATCCGCTATGTCGAAACCATTACTCCGGCCGTCGACGGCTCGTGGCTCTCGGGCGAGCTCGGCGCCAATCTCATCAAGCTCCTGAACTGGGCCAACGATCCTGGGATTCGAGCCGCCGATGTAACGCTTTGTCTCGTCACCGAGAACCTCGGCGATGTCAACCGCCGTCTCGTCGAGAACCCGTTCATCTCCAAAGTCGAGGTCGAGCTCCCGGACGAAACAACGCGTGAGCGCTACGTGAAGCAGTTGTTGAAAGACACGGCGCTGGCGAAAACGGTCGCCCGCGAAGGCAATGGCCTGACGCTCGTCGGTCTTACGCAGGCGGTCACAGGCTCCGAGGAGCTCGCGAGTCTACGCGAGGCCAAAAAAGAGCTCATCGAGAAACAGTGCTTCGGCCTCGTCGAGTTCCTGGCCCCGAGCTTCGACCTCGACATGGTTGTCGCGCCGGACGCAGTCAAGGACCGCCTCGAGCAAGATGTGGCGCTGTTCAACAAAGGTCGCCTCGATGCGCTCCCGATGGGCTATCTCCTCTGCGGCGTCATCGGCACGGGTAAGACCTTCACAGCGATGTGCTTTGCCGGAAGCCTCGGCATCCCGACGATCCTCTTCAAAAACCTCCGCAGTAAGTGTCGGAAGCTCCGAAGGCAACCTCCAGAAAGTGCTTTCGGTGATCAAAGCCCTAGGACCTGTTGTCGTCGTCATCGACGAAGCCGATGCTGCGCTCGGAAACCGAGGCTCGGGCGGCGACAGCGGCACGTCGAGCCGCATGTTCGGGATGATCTCGTCGCTCATGAGCGACACCCGCTATCGGGGGCGCATCCTGTGGATGCTCCTCACTTGCCGTCCCGACATGCTGCCTGTCGACTTGAAGCGGCAAGGGCGCTGTGAGGTCCACATCCCGCTCTTCCCGCCCGAGACCGAGGAGGCGCGCCAGGAGATGTTTCTCGCGATGGCGCGCAAGAACGGCGTCAAGGTGACTCCCGGCGATATTCCGACCTTGCCGGAGGACCTCACGGGCGCGGACATCGAAAGCTTGCTCGTGCAATGCGTCCGCCGCGCCGCGATCGCAGGCGCCCCTTCGCCCTCCGCCGCGCATATCCGTGACACGCTCGCGCATTTTCGATCGCCTTATTACGGTCTCGAGAAAGAGCTGCAGCTGCTCGTCGCCATTCGCGAGAGCACCGACCCCAACTTCATCCCCGAACGACTGCGCACGCGGTACGCGGCGCCGGACAAGGCGATTGCTCTCGAGCACCGCATACAGGAGATCGCGGCGCTTCTCCGATGATAGACGGCCCCGTTCGCAGGCAACTCAAACGCGTCGGGCTTTACGTCTATTACGCGCGGCTGTTTCTCCACCGCCTTCAGGCCGACACGCGTTACGAGCTCGGCGGCGAGTGCGGCCGCTGCGGCAAGTGTTGCGAGGAACCGGGCATCCAGGTCGGCCGAGTCACGTGGTACCTGCCCGGGTTCCGGCGCGTCTTTCTCTGGTGGCACCGGCATGTCAACGGCTTCGTGCTCAAGGAGGCCCGGCGGGAAGACCGCGCTTTCATCTTTGAGTGCAGCCATTTCGACTGGGCGACGCGCAGCTGCGACAGCTACGACTCCCGGCCCGGAATGTGCCGCGACTACCCGCGCCCGTTCCTCGAACAGGCCAACCCCGAGTTTCTCGAGGGCTGCGGTTACAAAGCGCTCGCTCGCGGCCGGGAGAGCCTCATCCAGATTCTCGAGAAGGAATCTCTTACACCGGAGCAGCTTGCCAAGCTGAAAAAAGGCCTTTATCTCGAAGACTAACATGCCATGACACGAAAGACTTGCCGTCGCGATTCGACTCGGTTACATTGGAGATTGAGCTCTACTCCACAAACAAAACAATCAAAGATCTACCGACCTTGCTTAGGGGTGTCGGAACCGCATGCGTAGACTAAAGATCCGGAGTTATCTGGCCGCCGGTCTTCTAGTGTGGATCCCACTCTATGTGACGCTGTTTATCCTCCGGGTGCTCATCAATTTGATGGATCAGTCCCTGTTGCTGATCCCGACGGCGTTGCGTCCCGAGAACCTGTTGGGCTTTCGCATCCCGGGCCTGGGCGTCATCCTCACTTTTACGCTCGTCGTGGCGACGGGCTTTTTGGCTGCCAACTTCCTCGGCAAGCGGCTATTGGAGGTCTCGGAAGGGCTTCTCGCCCGTATCCCGCTCGTGAGCTGGGTCTATTCGGGCGTCAAGAAGGTAGCGGAAACCCTCCTGTCACCAACGAGCCAGTCATTTCGCAAAGTGCTCCTGATGGAGTACCCCCGCAAAGGCATCTGGAGCGTCTGCTTTCAAACGTCGAGCGAACTGGGCGAGGTTCAGATTCGCACCGGGAAAGAAGTGCTGTGCGTGTTCGTCCCCACGACCCCGAACCCCACTTCCGGCTTCGTCATTTTCGTTCCCCGCGACGAGGTCATCGAGCTCGATATGACGGTTGACGAAGCCCTTCGGATGATCATCTCGCTCGGCGTCGTCGTTCCCGAGTGGCGCCACCGCGAGCTCGTGCCGGTAAAGCAAGAGGTCAGCTAGAACGTGTCCCAGGACCAGATGGCGTCGCGGTCGTCTTTGTCCAGGTTGTAGCCGGCTTCCTTGAGCGTGAGCAAAATGCTGCCTCGGTGGTGGCTTTCATGAGCAATAAAGTAGCTCAAGGTGGTGAAGATTCCTTTTTTGAAGCCTTCGTCAAGTCGTGCATGACGTGCCACCGCCCTGGCGAGATCGCCCCCATGTCGCTTCTCTCCTACGCGGAGGCGCGGCCTTGGGCGCGCTCGATCAAGCGCGAAGTGCAGAGTCGGGCGATGCCGCCATGGCACGCGGATCCGGCATATGGCAATTTCTCGAACGATCGGCGTCTCACCGACGAAGAAATCCAAACGATCGTCGATTGGGTGAACGCGGGTGCTCCGCTCGGCAACGCGGAGGACATGCCCGAACTTCCTGATTTTGTGGAAGGATGGCAGCTCTCCAATCTGCTTGGGCCTCCCGACGCCATCTTCCAGATGGAGGAAGCGTTCATCGTCCCGGCATCCGGTCCCGACTTGAACCCGAGTATCGAAGTCCCCATGCCTCTCAATGGACACGTCCCTAGACACCTCGCTCGATGCGATTCCTGATTGTTGTTCTCCTCGCCTGTGTCTCCGCCTGCGGTGCGGAGAGCGAGCGGGAGCCCGCCGGGCTCGCTCTGTTGAACGCCACTATCTGGACCGGCGATCCCGACAACCCGATCGCAGAGGCCATTCTCATCGAAGGCGATAGCATCGTCGCGATTGGCTCGAGTAGCTCGATCCGCCCTCAAATCGGACAGGCACGTGTCATCGACGCTACGGGACGATTCGTCGTTCCGGGCTTCATTGACTCGCATGTCCATTTCCTCGACGGTGGCTTCAAGCTCTCCTCCGTGCAGCTGCGCGATGCCGACACTCCCGAAGAGTTTGCCCGCCGCATCGGAGAGTTTGCCAAAACCGTCCCGGCAGGCGCGTGGATCACGGGGGGCGATTGGGATCATCAACTTTGGGGCGGTGAGCTTCCCCATCGCGCGATGGTCGACGAGCTCACGCCCGCGCATCCGGTGTGGGTCAACCGGCTCGACGGGCACATGGCTCTCGCGAATAGCCTGGCCCTCGAGCTCGCAGGCGTCACGCGGGACACGGCCGACGTGGCGGGCGGCACCATCGAGCGTGACGGCAACGGAGACCCGACCGGCGTTCTCAAGGACAACGCGATGGATCTCGTCTTCGACGTTCTTCCGCCTCCGGACGACGCGGCTTACGACCGCGCCCTCGAAGCCGCGACGAGCCACTTGGCCGCGCGGGGGGTGACGTCCGTCCATCACATGGGCAGCTGGGACACGCTCGCGGTGGTCCAACGGGCGCGCGACCACGGCACGCTGAAGACCCGCGTCTACGCGGCGGTCCCGCTCGCGGATTGGGAGCGCCTGCGCGACGAAGTGGCCAAGCACGGCCGCGGAGACGCTTGGCTGCGTTACGGAGTCCTCAAAGGCTTTGTCGACGGCTCACTCGGATCGCACACCGCGGCGTTTCACGCCCCGTTCGATGACAAGCCCTCGGATCGAGGCTTTTTCATCAACACCGAAGAAGATCTTCAAACGTGGATCTCGGGTGCGGACGCGGCCGGATTGCACGTCGTTGTCCATGCCATCGGGGATCGTGCCAACGAAAAGCTCCTCGACATCTTCGAGCGTGTCGCTCGAGAGAACGGCGCGCGCGACCGGCGTTTCCGCATCGAGCATGCTCAGCACTTGAGGCCCGAGGACATCCCGCGCTTCGCGGAGCTCGGCGTCATTGCGAGCATGCAGCCCTATCACGCGATCGATGACGGGCGCTGGGCAGAGCGCTATATCGGCCCCATACGCATCCAGACCACCTACGCGTTCCAAAGCTTGTTGGATGCGGGCGCAACCCTCGCATTCGGCAGCGATTGGACGGTCGCACCAGCGACACCGGTCGAAGGGATCTACGCGGCGGTGACAAGACGCACTCTCGACGACGCGAACCCGGAAGGCTGGGTTCCCAACGAGAAAATCTCGGTGGAAGAAGCACTCGTCGCCTATACGAGAAATGGCGCCTACGCATCCCACGAAGAGCACGAGAAAGGGATGCTCAAGCTCGGCTATCTGGCCGACCTCGTGGTGCTCGACAGTGACTTGACGCGCATTTCCCCCGAAGAAATCGGCAACGCCGAAGTCGTGATGACGATCGTCGGCGGCGAAATCGTTTACCAACCATAGGAGGTTTCAAACTCGATGACGGATTCCGTGCAGGCTCTCATGTCCGAAGTGAAAGCCAAGAACCCCTCTGAACCCGAATTTCATCAGGCTGTCGAAGAAGTGGCGGAGTCACTCGTCGTCGTACTCGACAGACACCCCGAATATCGAAGCGCCAAAGTGCTCGAGAGGATCATCGAGCCGGAGCGCGTTGTCATGTTCCGCGTCCCTTGGGTCGACGATCGCGGCGACATTCAAATCAACCGCGGCTTTCGCATCGAGATGAACAGCGCGATAGGCCCCTATAAGGGCGGGCTTCGCTTCCACCCGTCCGTCAATCTGGGTATTTTGAAGTTCCTCGCCTTCGAGCAAGTGTTCAAGAACTCGCTGACGACCCTCCCCATGGGAGGCGGCAAAGGCGGCTCGGATTTCGACCCGAAGGGGAAAAGCGACAACGAGGTCATGCGCTTCTGCCAAAGCTTCATGACGGAGCTCTTTCGCCACATCGGCCCGAACACCGACATCCCCGCGGGCGATATCGGTGTCGGCGGCCGCGAGATCGGATTTCTTTTCGGCCAGTACAAGCGTATAGCGAACGAGTTCACGGGCGTTTTGACCGGCAAGGGCATCCAGTGGGGCGGCTCGCGCATCCGATCGGAAGCGACCGGATATGGCGCGGTCTATTTCGCCGCCAATATGCTCGAGACACGGGGCGAGACCTTCGACGGCAAAACCTGCCTCGTCTCGGGAAGTGGCAACGTGGCGCAGTTCGCCACCGAGAAGCTGAACGAGCTCGGCGCTAAAGTCGTGACGCTGTCGGATTCAGGCGGTCATATCTACGATCCCGAAGGCATCGACAGTAAGAAGCTTCGCTGGGTCATGGAGCTCAAGAACAAGCGCCGCGGCCGGATCAAGGAATATGCGGACGCGTTCTCGAGCGCGACCTTCACGCCGTCCGATCCTGCCGATGAGAGCAACGAGCTCTGGAGCCACAAGGCCGACTGCGCTTTCCCGTGTGCTACGGAAAACGAGATCAACGGCCAGGACGCCGAGAACCTCCTGAACGGCAGCGTCTATGTCATCTCCGAAGGTGCCAACATGCCGTCCATGCCCGACGCGGTCGAGCTCTTCATCGACAAGAAAGTGCTCTTCGGCCCTGGCAAAGCAGCCAACGCAGGCGGCGTCGCTGTGTCGGGACTCGAGATGGCGCAAAACAGCATGCGCTACAGCTGGACGCGCGAGGAAGTGGATACCCGGCTCAAGATGATCATGAAAGACATCCATACGGCCACGGTCGAAGCGGCAGAGCGGTTTGGGACCAAAGGCAACTACGTAAACGGCGCCAACATCGCGGGCTTTCTGAAAGTCGCGGACGCCATGCTCGATCAGGGAGCCGTGTAGAATCAAAACCAATTGGCCCGCGTATGCCACTCGAACACGGAACGAAGCTCGGCGAGTACGAAATCATCGAACCCGTCGGCAAAGGTGGCATGGCGAGGTCTATCGCGCACGGGACACCAAACTCGGCCGCGACGTCGAGATCAAAGTCCTTCCCGAAGAGTACTCCCGGGACAAAGACCGGCTTTCGAGATTCAAACGCGAGGCTAAGGTGCTCTTTGTTCCACGAGCATCACCCTGGCCGAGGTGCCGACATCGTCGCTCTGTCCCTGGATGAAACGGGAGACCAATCGCTCTATGCCCGATAAATCTATGTCGGGTCATACCATGCTCCTGAAACCCGACTCCCCGTCTCCACCGCAGGAGGTGCGACTCCCCGCTGGTCCGCCGACGGCAGACTGATCTTCTATCTGGAAGGCAACAAGCAAGAGGGCGCGTGCGCTCGAGGATTTGGACCATGTTTGGCGTGATCGTGGCGCCGTTCCCGCCAGCTACGGGGCGCGTTGATAGAAGATAGATTGGCCGTGGGAGGACGATAGGGTTGTTCGGGTTCCATAACGCCTTCTTTTCGAAGGTCAGTGAGTCAGATAGGCATAAACGTCGACTGAAGCACTGCGATCGGTCGTGTTGTAGAGAAAGACTCGGTACTCGGGAAAAGCAATCGGTAGGCCCGCTCGTGAGCCGCTGAAATACAGCGCGTCTCCCAGCACAGGATCCGCGGTGGCCTCGAGCACGAGATGGACCTCACCTTCAGTGAGCGCGCGGAGGATGTTCTCCTCTTCCGGAACGAGAACGACCGCAACGACCCCTCCCCCGCCCGTGCTGCCACGAAGTTGGCCGTGCAGGCTCAGGACCGCCGATGTAAACCCCTCGGTCGTAATGCTCCCCACCTCGGTCCAAAGACTCGTCTGGGTGCGGCCGGCAGGCGCGACTACGACGTCAACCATGGCCGCCATATCGCTATGGGGGATTGGCACCGAGACGGCGACCTCCCCCACAATTGGATGCGGGTTCTCGAGATTCACGACGAAAGTTTGGGTGAGCTTCTGCACGCCGAACCCGGCCGCGAAAGCCACCCCCCCCCACGATTGACAACAACAGCTCGTGCCGCATCGGCCTCCTCCTCGGCCCCTTTCTTCACAGGCCATCACGATTGTAAGCTCAGCCGCGGCCGAAAGAGAAATCGTGCCCGCTCGCCGTCGAAAGCACGACGAGCGGACCTAGAGCGGTTACTTCCACTCCCAAACTTTTCCTACGGTGTTTCCCTCCGAGTCCACGTCATATTCGTGCACGCCCGTGATGGCGTTCAGTGCGCGTATTTTTCGGCGGTCGTTTGGAAGTATCTTCGCCTCCCAAAAGGAGACCCTCGATGAGACTTTGTGTCATCCTTCTCGTTTTCCTGATCCTTGGCCTCGCGACCGCGCTCGATCGCGACGACGACCGCTTCGGCCTGCGCGACATCTTCGAGCTCGAATGGGCGTCCGACCCACAAATCTCGCCGACGGAAGCTCTCGTGCGCATTCCCGGCGCCTCGCACAGGATCGCGGCCCGGCTGAGCCAGCTCATGGCGAAAGTCCCCATATCGTGAAATGGTTCGAAATCTACGGTGAAGAGACCGATAATTAGCGCATGAGCCAAGACAAAGGTTTTCCTCCGTGGGCGTGGGTAGGGTGCGGCTGTGTCGGAGCGATCGTAGCACTCGTCGCCATCGCCGTAGGCCTCGGCTTCTGGGGCGTCAACAAAGCGCGGGAGTTCGGCGAGTCGATGAAAGACCCCGAACAGCGCACGGAACGGGCCCTCTCCGCATTAGGCGCGAGCGAGCTGCCGGACGGCTACCACGCTGTCGTCGCCTTTTCGGTCCCGTTCGTTTTTGACTTCGCCATGCTCTCGGACGAGCCGCCAAAAGAAGACGGCGAGCCTTCGATGGGCGAGCACGGGTTTATTTTTGTTTCCTATCCGGCAGTTGGAGAAGGCGACGAGCAGCTCTATGACTTCTTCGAGGGCCGAAGTGAAGATATCCACTCGCTGCGCCGCGAGAATATGGACCTGGACCTCGATGAGCGGCTCGACCGCGGACTCCTCGAGCGTGACACGGACGACATCCTGTGGGTAACGCATCGCGGTCGGGTAAGCACCGACCAAGTCGACCACTCCCACGATGGCCTCGTGACGCTAACGCTATTCAAGTGCGACGACGACCGCCGTCGTCTCGGCGTCTGGTTCGGTCCTGACCCGTCACCCGAATCGTCCGCCGAGGATCTCGACCTGCGCGGAACCGTTGGCGATCCGGCTGAGATCCGTGCTTTCATGGCGGCCATGGAGCCCTGCTTCTAGATACGCGTTAGCGACGATGTGAGGCACTGAGACTGAGACTGAGCCTGAAACTGAGACTGACGCTGTGGCTAAAATCGAGTTTCCAATAGAGGGCCAATCGACGCCGGGAGAACGCTTCCACGGGTTCCAGGATCTCATCCAGAAACGCGTTCAAGATGTCCTTCTCGTCTCGACGCTCTACGACTATTACATCCTCTCCCAAGACGGACGTCTCAACGAGCAGTTCCTCGGAGAGTTCCTCGAGCTCAATCTACGCCACACACCGAACATCACACACGTCTTCTCCGGCCAAGAAGCTCTAGACCGCGCGGCGGAACAGCAGCGTTACAACCTCATCATCACGTCGATTGAGCTCGGCGATATGAACGTGCTCCGGCTGATCGCAGAGCTCCGCTCCCGCGGCATCAAGACGCCAGTGATTCTTCTCGCTTATGACCGCCGTGAGCTCTCGCAGTTCATCGAGAAGAGCGACACCTCGACGATCGAGCGCGTCTTCCTCTGGCAAGGCGACGTCCGCATTCTACTCGCCATCGTGAAGTACATGGAAGACCGGATGAACGTCGCCCACGACACCGGCGTCGTTGGGGTCCCAGCCATCGTGCTCGTCGAGGACAACATCCGCTACTACTCCTCCTTTCTGCCGGTCATCTACACCGAGCTAGTCAAACATTCTCAGAGCCTCCTTCCCGAAGGCTTGAACCTTTCCGACAAGCTCATGCGCATCCGGGCGCGCCCCAAGATCCTTCTATGCGACCACTATGAAGAAGCCTGGGAACATTTCAGCCGCTACTCGGAACACATCCTCGGGATCATTTCCGACATCCAGTTCCCAAAGGACGGCCAAAAATGTCGAGACGCCGGCGTTCGCCTCGCAAAGGCCGTGCGCGCTATTCGGCCCGATGTGCCCATCATGCTGCAATCGAGCCACCAAGAGAACGCAGCGAAGGCCGAGGCAGTCGGCGCCTCGTTTCTTCTAAAGGGCTCGCCGCAGCTTCTACACCACGTTCGCCGCTTCATGGTGGAGAGCCTGCGCATCGGGGATTTCGTGTTCCGTCTTCCCGATGGCAAGGAGCTCGGGCGCGCCTCGGACTTGAAGACGCTCGCGCACATGCTCGAAACAGTGCCAGCCGAAAGCCTCGCCTATCACGGCGAACGCAACGACTTCTCCACCTGGCTCAAGGCTCGCACCGAGTTCGACCTCGCAAAGAAGCTGCGGCTTCAAAAAGTGTCGGATTTCGCGACGCTCGAGGAGCTACGCAACAACGTGGTTCGCGCCATCGCCGAGCATCGCAAAGAGCGCAACCGGGGCCTCGTGGTCGACTTCGACCGAAGCACGTTCGACGCCACGGCGAGCTTTTATCGCATCGGCGGTGGATCCCTTGGCGGCAAGGCGCGCGGTATCGCCTTCGTGAACAATCTTCTCAACCAGAACCCGATCGACCGCCACTTCCCAGGCGTCGCCATCCTCGTCCCAACCACCGTGGTCATTGGAACGGAAGTCTTCGACCGGTTCATCGAGGACAACGACTTCTGGGCCTTCGCAAGTGAGAGCGATGACGACCCCGAGATCGAGCGGCGCTTCCAGAAAGCGTCGTTCCCACGCGAGCTCCGGAAGGACCTCAAAGTGTTTCTCGACCGTGCCCACTATCCCCTGGCGGTCCGCTCGTCGAGTCTTCTAGAAGATTCGCCCTACCACCCTTTCGCTGGCGTCTATGAAACATACATGGTTCCCAACAACCATCCTTCGCTCGAAGTACGCCTCGACCAATTGATGACCGCGGTTAAGCGCGTTTACGCCTCGACCTTTTCCTCGCGCGCCAAAACGTTTCTAGACGCGACGCAATATCGGCTCGAAGAGGAGAAGATGGCCGTGATCATTCAAAGAATCATCGGCACGGCTCACGGTAATCGCTTCTATCCGGATATCTCGGGTGCGGCACGATCGCACAATTTCTACCCGACAGCTCCCGCGAAGGGAGAGGACGGGATCGCCGCTGTCGCGCTCGGGCTCGGGAAAACGGTCGAGGAAGGCGGTTCCTGTGTGCGATTCAGCCCCAAATATCCGCGCCACGTGCCGATGAGCCTCCCGGAGGACATCGAGACGTCGCAGCATAGCTTCTACGCCGTCGAGCTATCGCGAGACGGTCGACGTGACGTGGTAGCGGACCTCGTGCAGTGTGGTCTAGACGTCGCGGAAGAAGACGGGACGCTCGCTCAGGTCGCTTCGACCTATTCGGCGGAGAACGATGTTCTCTATGACGGCGTGTCCCGCGAGGGCGTGAGAGTTATCACCTTCGCCCCGGTATTGAAACACGACTTGTTCCCTCTCGCCGAGATTCTCGAGGCACTCCTCGAGATCGGTGAGAAAGGCACGCGCGGCCCGGTGGAGCTCGAGTTCGCCGTAAACCTAACGCCGACACGAGACGGAACGCGCGAGTTCGGGTTCCTCCAGCTGCGCCCGCTCGCGCTCGCCCATGAGCTCGATGACGTCGATCTCGGGAGCGTTGCTGAAGCCACGCTCATCTGCCACAGCAAGAGCGTCCTCGGTCACGGGCACCTCGAAGACCTGAAGGATATCGTGGTCGTGGACTACCACCGCTTCGAGCGCAAGGACAGCCGCCACACGGCTGAGATCGTCAGCCAGCTGAACGCGGCACTCCAAGCCGAGGACCGACCGTATATTCTCATCGGCGTGGGCCGCTGGGGATCGCGCGAACCCTATCTCGGTATCCCGGTGACGTGGAGCCAAGTGGCGGGCGCAAGGGTCATCGTCGAGGCGGGGTTCCGTGACTTCCGGGTCACACCTTCCCAGGGGACGCATTTCTTTCAGAATCTCATTTCGAACAACGTGGGCTACTTCACCGTGAATCCAGAGGAAACAGGCGGGCTCCTCGACTGGGATTGGCTAGCGCAACTTCCCGCGAGCTCCGAGGACGGGCCCGTCCGACACCTGCGCCTGGATTCGCCGGCGGTCGTGAAGATGAACGGCAAGCGGCACGAAGGGATCATCCTGAAGCCGCAAACGAAGTGAGCGGCTCTCTCCAGAGACCACTTGGCGCGGTGATATAGTATCCGTCGCACATGAAAATCGCTTGCATCGGCGGCGGCCCTGGCGGTCTCTACTTCGCGATTTCGGCCAAGCGCCGGAATCCAGACCACGAAATCCACGTATACGAGCGCAACAGCCCGGACGATACTTTCGGTTGGGGAGTCGTTTTTTCCGACCAAACGCTGGAGAATCTCCGCGAGAACGACCCGGTCTCCGCGGAACGTATTTTCGCCGCGTTCCATCACTGGAACCACATCGACATTCACTTCAAAGGCGAGCGCATCCGCTCGAGCGGCCACGGCTTCGCGGGCTTGTCCCGTAAGAAGATACTTCTCCTCTTGCAGGAGCGAGCCCGAGAGCTCGGTGTCCACCTCCACTTCCAAGTGGAGGTCGATTCTCTAGCCGATGTCGGCGAGCACGACTTGTTCATCGCTTGCGACGGACTCAACAGCAAGATTCGCGCGCAATATGCCGAGCATTTCGAGCCGGATATCGAGATGCGTAAGAACAAGTTCATCTGGCTCGGTACCCACAAGACCCTCGATGCATTCACGTTCATTTTCGAAAAAACGGAGCACGGCTGGGTTCAAGTGCACGGCTATCGTTTCGACAAGGACACGAGTACCTTCATCATCGAGTGTACGGAGGAGACATGGCGTGGCCTCGGGATCGACAAGATGTCGAAGGCGGAGAGCAACCGCTTCTGCGAGAAGCTTTTCGCGGACTATCTCGACGGTCACGAGCTCATGGACAACGCGGCTCATTTGCCGGGCACCGCATGGCTCACCTTTCCCCGCATCAGCAACCGTACTTGGTATCACGACAACATTGTCCTTCTCGGAGATTCGGCGCACACCGCGCATTTTTCCATTGGCTCCGGCACGAAGCTCGCTCTCGAGGACGCGATCGAGCTCGCGAATCAGATAGAGGCACACGACGTGCTGAAGGACGCGCTCGAGGGCTACCAAAAAGCGCGCGAGCTCGACGTGCTCCGGCTTCAGAGCGCGGCGCGCAACAGCACGGAATGGTTCGAGAACGTCGATCGCTACGCGCAGTTCGAGCCGCAACAATTCGCCTACTCCCTTCTCACGCGAAGCCAGCGCGTGAGCCACGACAACTTGCGCGCCCGCGACGCTCAGTGGATGAACCGCTTCGAAGGCTGGTTCGCACAAAGAAGCGGCGTGTCGACGAACGGACGCCCTATACCGCCCATGTTCACACCTTTCCGTCTACGCGAGCTCACCCTCGAGAACCGGGTCGTCGTTTCTCCCATGTGCATGTATAGCGCCGAGGACGGAACGCCGTCGGATTTCCATCTCGTGCATCTCGGCTCGCGCGCCTTAGGCGGCGCCGGCCTTGTCTATACAGAGATGACGCATGTTAGCCGAGACGCGCGCATCAGTCCCGGCTGCACCGGCATGTACAAACCGGAGCACCGCGAACAATGGAAGCGCATCGTCGACTTCGTGCACACACACTCGCGCGCCAAGATCGCTATGCAGATCGGTCACGCCGGGCCTAAGGGCTCGACAAAGCTCATGTGGGACGGAATGGACGAGCCGCTCGACGATGGAAACTGGCCGATCCTCGGGCCGTCGGCCGTGCCGTACTCGAAAATCAATCAAGTCCCGAAAGCGATGACTCGCGAGGACATGGATCGCGTGATTTCCGAGTTCGAGAGCGTGACGCGGATGGCCGACGAGGCCGGCTTCGACCTTTTGGAGATCCATGCGGCGCATGGCTATCTCTTATCCGCGTTCATCACGCCGCTCTTGAACCACCGCACGGACGCCTATGGCGGTCAGCTTACAAAGCGCCTGCGCTTCCCTCTCGAAGTCATCGCGGCGTGCCGCAAGGCGTGGCCGGCGGCAAAGCCGCTCTCGGTGCGCATCTCGGCGACCGATTGGATGGATGCCGGCATTACGGCCGACGATGGCGTCGCGATCGCACGCGACTTGAAGGCGGAGAGCGTCGACATCATTAATGTTTCGGCCGGACAGACCAGCCCAGACGCCCAGCCGGTATATGGACGCATGTTCCAGACACCTCTCAGCGATCGCATCCGCAACGAAGTCCACATTCCTACGCTCGCGGTCGGCAATATCTTCGAGCCCGACCACGTGAACAGCATCATTGGCGCCGGCCGCGCCGACCTTTGCTGCCTCGCCCGTCCGCATCTGGCCGACCCCTACTGGACGCTCCGCGCCGCGGCGCAACAACAAGTGGACTGGGTCGAATGGCCAAAGCAATATACAGCCGGGAAAGAACAGCTCGAACGTAATCTGGAGAAAACCCTCGGCATGGTCATCGACATATGAAATTCTCTGATCTCAAACCAACACATTTTCTTTGGAGTGTAGAGGGCACCGTCGCGACGCTCACGCTCAACCGTCCGGAGCGTAAGAACCCGCTGACGTTTGACGCCTATGTCGAGATTCGCGATACGTTCCGCAATCTCCTGGACGCGGAAGACGTGGACGCGGTGGTTATCACCGGAGCCGGTGACAACTTCTGTTCCGGAGGCGACGTGCACGAGATCATCGGCCCGCTCACGAAGATGGACATGAAGGGTCTCTTGCGTTTCACACGCCTGACAGGTGATCTCGTCAAAGCCATACGCGGCTGCCCGCAGCCCGTCATCTCCGCAGTACAAGGTATCTGCGTCGGAGCAGGCGCCATCATTGCCATGGCCTCCGATCTGCGACTCGCGACACCCGACAGCAAGACGGCGTTCTTGTTCACGAAAGTCGGCCTCGCTGGATGCGACATGGGCGCATGCGCCATCCTTCCGCGGATCATTGGGCAAGGCCGTGCCTCGGAGCTTCTTTTCACCGGCCGTAACATGAGCGGCGACGAGGGTGAGCGCTGGGGCTTCTACAACCGCCTCGTCGCACCAAGCGAGCTCTTGAGCGAAGCGCAAGCCTTGGCCGCGAAGCTCGCCGCGGGCCCCAACTTCGCTCACATGATGACGAAGACCCAGCTCGACAAAGAATGGTCCATGAGCCTCGACGCTGCCATCGAGGCGGAGGCGCAAGCACAGGCGATTTGCATGCAGACGCGGGATTTCGAGCGCGCCTATAAAGCTTTCGTAGCTAAACAGAAACCCGTTTTTGAAGGGGACTGACGTTGCGGCCCGACTTCCTGGATTGGCCTTTTTTCGAGGACCGCCACCGGACGCTTCACCGAGAGCTCGGTCCCTTCGTCAAGGACACGCTCGGGGCGATCAAAACTGATGGGAAGGACGAGGACGAGCGGGCGACTTGCGCGCGTCTCGTTAAGGCACTCGGGGAAGGCGGCTGGCTCCAACATGTCGTGGCCCCGTTCGACGTGCGAACGCTCTGTCTCATTCGCGAAACTCTCTCACATCATCACGGGCTCGCCGACTTCGCCTTTGCCATGCAAGGTCTCGGAAGCGCACCCATCAGCTTGTTCGGCTCCGACGCACTCAAAGAGCGATATCTGGGCGACACCGCGAGCGGGAAGCAGATTGCCGCCTTCGCCCTTTCGGAGCCCGATGCCGGCTCGGACGTTGGCGCGATCAGCACCTCCGCGACGCCCGACCAAGACACCTACGTCTTGAACGGAACGAAGACTTGGATATCGAACGGCGGCCTCGCCGACTACTACGTCGTCTTCGCGAGAAGCGAGGCGGAGGCGACGGGAACGAAAGGCTTGAGCGCCTTCGTCGTCGACAAGGACACGCCCGGGCTTACGATCGTAGAGGAGATCGAGGTGATCGCACCTCACCCGCTCGCTAAGCTCGCCTTCGAGGATTGCCGCGTAGCGCGCACGCAAATGGTTGGTGAGCCGGGCCGAGGGTTCAAGATCGCGATGGCGACACTCGATATCTTCCGCTCGACGGTCGGGGCGGCCGCGCTCGGCTTCGCGCGCCGCGCTCTCGACGAGACCGTGCCCCGCGTCGAGTCGCGCCAGCAGTTCGGTCAAAAGTTGGCCGATTTTCAGCTGACCCAGGCGCGCCTGGCCGATATGCTCACCGCGATCGACACGGCCGCACTTCTCGTCTATCGAGCCGCATGGACCAAGGACCAAGGCGCCGAGCGCGTCACCAAGGAATCTGCGATGGCCAAGATGTACGCGACGGAAGCCGCGCAGAAAGTCGTCGATGACGCCGTGCAGCTCTTCGGCGCGGAAGGCGTCGTCAAAGGAAGCGTCGTCGAGCGCCTCTATCGCGAAGTCCGCGCACTCCGGATATACGAGGGCACGACCGAGATCCAAAAGCTCATCATCGCGCGACATATCCGCCAGGAATACAAGAATGCGTGAGGCCCCTACGGGCAAGACGGCGCACGTCGATACGTTCGTTCGCGAACGTCTGCCCAAGCCGGAGCAATGGCCAACGCTTCTCTACGATTTACCCGAGCTCGACTATGCCCCTCAGACGAACGTCGTCACCGAGCTTCTCGACAGCCACGTCGCCGCGGGACGTGGTGCCCGACCCGTGTTGCGGATGGAGTCCGGCGATTGGACCTATGAGGAGCTCAGAGACAAAGCGAATCGCCTCGCTCGGGTGTTGACGGAAGATTTCGGCCTCGTTCCCGGCGGACGGGTTCTGCTGCGGGCGCCCAACAACCCGATGATGATCGCCTGCTGGATGGCCGTAGCCAAAGCGGGCGGCGTGGTGGTCGCCACCATGCCTCTCTTGAGGAGCCGTGAACTGAGCGTCATAGCCAACAAAGCCAACGTGTCGCTCGCTCTTTGCGACGAGCGTCTCATGGAAGAGATGGAGTCCGCCTACGAAAGCGACTGCCCTTTGGAAAAGCTCCTTACGTTCGAAGATGCTGAACGCCTTGCGAACGCGAAGCCCGCTGAGTTCGAGACCGTCGCGACGGCTATCGACGATCCCGTGCTCATCGCCTTTACATCGGGCACAACCGGCGTTCCAAAAGGCTGCGTCCACTTTCACCGGGACCTCTTGGCCTCCGCGGACACTTTTTTTAAAAGAACCATCCCCTGCGACGCCAGCGACGTCTTCACCGGCTCACCGCCGGTGGCGTTCACGTTCGGCCTCGGAATGCACACCGTCTTTCCGATGCGCGCGGGCGCGAGCACCGCACTCGTCGAAAAGCCGAGCCCCGAAGCCATTCTAGAGACTTGCCAGCGGCACGGCGTCACCGTGCTCTCGACCGCACCCACCGCCTATCGCGCCATGACCCCGCTCGTCGGAAGCTACGACGTCTCTTCCCTCCGCCACTGCATCTCCGCCGGCGAGACGCTGCCTCTACCCACGGCCGAAGCGTGGCGCGAAGCGACGGGGCTTCGCATCATCGACGGCATCGGCGCCACCGAGATGTTCCATATCTTCATCAGCGCGGTGGGAGACGACATCCGCCCTGGCGCCACCGGAAAGCCTGTCTACGGCTACGAAGCGAAAGTCTTCGACGACGAGATGCATGAAGCGCCGCCGGACACCGTGGGACGCCTCGCCGTACGCGGGCCGACAGGCTGCCGCTACTTGGACGACGAGCGCCAAACGAGCTATGTCCGGGACGGCTGGAATTTTAGTGGCGACGCCTACCTCGTCGACGAAGACGGCTATTTCTGGTTTCAGGCGCGCGCGGACGACATGATCATCTCCGCCGGCTACAACATCTCCGGACCCGAGGTCGAGGAAGCGCTTCTCGCGCACGAGACCGTCGCCGATTGCGCCTGCGTCGCATCCCCTGATGACGAGCGCGGAAACATCGTGAAAGCTTTCGTCGTCCTGAACGGGTCGTACAATGGCGATGCCGCGCTGGTCGAGGCGCTTCAAAGCTTCGTCAAAGAGCGCATCGCACCCTACAAATATCCGCGAGCGATTACGTTCGTCGAAGCGCTCCCGAGAACGGAAACAGGAAAAGTGCAACGCTTCAAGCTTCGCCAAGAGGAGTTAGAACGAAAGAAGGAGTCATGACGCAACACCGGTCCTTGACGCCTCCCGGATGGCCGCGAGGAAAAGGCTACTCCCACGGCGTCGTCGCCGAAGGTCAGATGGTCTTCGTCTCTGGCCAAGTCGGCTGGGACGAGAACGAGAGCTTCGCTGGCTCGGACTTCTCGGCTCAGTCTCGACAGGCGCTCTTGAACACGAAGGCAATCCTTGCCGAAGCCGGCGCGAGCCCTCAGCACGTCGTGCGCATGACGTGGTTCGTCGTCGACAAACAGGAATATCTTTCGCAGCTCAAAGAGGTAGGCGCGGCCTACCGCGAAGTGATGGGCAAGAACTACCCCGCCATGGCGGTCGTCGAGGTCAAAGGCTTGCTCGAGGACGGTGCGCGGCTGGAGATCGAAACGACCGCGGTCATCCCAAAATAACGCCGTCCGTCTGGGCGCCCGCCCGGCGCCTCCTACTCAACTGGAAGGACCACGAGAGCCGAACAGTACTCCGAATCCGTGGCGAGGAGGCTTTCGATCCCTCGGTCGAACGTCGCAAGGCACCCACCCTTTCGGATCGCAAGATCAAGGAGCGCTGCATCCTGAACCTGCCGGTGACCCAGCAACCGCTGGCGGATCTCGCCCTCCATCTCATGGAACGGATGCTCGAGGGGCCAGAATTCATGTTCGGCGGCCGACACATTCGATTCCAGAATGCTGACGGCGTCCGATCCCGCGATGGTTGTCTTGACGACGGCCGGTTGTGTGGAAAGCCGAACGAATCCCATCTGCGTCACCGTGCATGTAGCCCAGCCTCGACTCCGCTGAAACTGAAACCACGCATGGGCCATCTCGTGATGAAGATGGTTCGGCCAAGCAAGCGCCATCAGGACGTTGACGTCTAGTAGGGCGACCGTCAACGATGAACTCTTCCTACTCTTGCCTCAAGAACAACGGCGCGGAGCTCAGATCCTCTTCGTCCAACGCTTCGCCGATTTCGTCCGGGCCAAATGGCAGTAGCCCCGGCTCAATCGCGAACGTATGAAAACCGTTCCGGATGCCCTGCGGCATTCGCGCCGACGCTCCACGACGTACCAAATACGAGACGGCTGCCCCGAGAGAGACTTGTCGCGCTGCGGCCACGGCTCGGGCCAACTCCAAGACATCATCATCAATGTTAATCGTCGTGCGCATCGCGATGTATATGATGTTATTACGGGATAGTGATGTCGAATTGAGAGAAGCACGCGACGGCTACGAGGGCGGATGGAATCGCATGTAAATCCGCAAGACATCGTTCAGCAACAAGCTGATTCCCGCGGGCCAAAACGACTGCGGTCATCCCGAAAGTGACGCCTCTCAGGAGCGCCATTCCGGAGCGATCAACCGGCGCTTGCCACGCGTCTCGGTCCCAAAGCTTACACGTAACGCGCTTGTGTTTCTGGTCGAGAGCCTGACATTAGTTGGTGAACTCGCAGCGTCGGGCTGCGTCCCCCCGCCCCGTGAGCATCTTCACCGTTCCCGCGCGGGTTAAAACGACCGCGGGTGTCCCCGATAACGAACGGTGCGCGCCTGGAGATAGAAACGACCGCGGTCATTCCGAAACAGCCGTTACTCATCATTGGAAATATGTTGGGCACGGCGAGCACTTCTAGCTTCCTAATCCTGGATGACGTCCATGACCCATATATCTCCGAGGTCCTCCCGCCAAAGAAAGTACATGTACTTGTGGGCGCGGTCGAAACGGCCTTTGAACCGTCCCAGCCGTTCTTGAAAATCAGTGAGCTGCCGCTCGCCGCCGTCTTCGAACGAGACCGCCCAAATCTGTTCGTCTCGCCACAAATACAACTCGCGGCCGTCCGGTGACCACTGATTCCACCTGGATTCTTCGAAGCATGCCGGACGTGATTCACCCTTTGATAGCGGGAATCAGGCTCCTTCGCCGAACAGCGGACGATAATCTCCCCGAGAACTGACGGGAGCAACGGGTTGACGTCGTTGACGGATGGCGGTGTGTCTCTGAGAATCTCCGCGAGCACCGCTGCGCCGCCATCGCCCCGGAAGGGACGCTGGCCGGTCACCATCTCGTAGAACACGACACCTAGCGAAAAGATATCCGAGCGATGGTCAACTCGCTTTCCCATCGCTTGCTCCGGAGACATGTGAGAAATCGTGCCGACGATCCTACTGGCGTGGGTCATGCTCGCCGTCGGAAGCTCGCTGCCCCCGTTCGATCTTCTCCAGAACCTTGTAGTGGGCGATGGTTTGGCCGATCATGAAACCGCCATTCTCATTACAGGAACCCGACCTTTTCAACATGTCGCCCCGCGCCGCAAACTAGCGGAAAACAACTCTGCAGGTTGCAAATAATTGTCATGACAAAGAAACTACCCAGGACAGCCGTGCGCATCCGCGCTCGCGAACATGGAGGAACCAGATGAAGACGAAGAACTCCGCAAAGGCACCGACATCACAGGCGGTGGTTTCCGAGGCAGAGGCCTGCGCGATCATCGCTGAACACGCCCCGCATGTACAGATTCTGGAGGTTGTGAGCGACACCTACGCCGATCCGGCTTCACTCGAACGTCATCAGAAGCACGAGGTGCCTGGATTCTTCCAGATCTCCTCCGACCGATTCGAGACGGCCCCTATCTGGAACCTGAGATCCGATGAGGCCTTGATGAAGGTGCTCGAAGAGTATGCTGTCACGCCGGACTCCGAGACTCGGATTCTGCTTTTCGACAATATTCAGATCAACTGCGGCAAGGCCAAATCGCGATTCGACGCTTCGGCGCGCATCTACTCGGTGCTCAAATATTTTGGCGTCAAACATGTTTCGGTGATTATGGACAACGCGATGAACAAGCAGTTCGAGGCCGAGTACGCTGCCAATCATCCTGAAATAGTGGGTGAGCTCTCGCCGGCTCACACCGAGGCGGTGAAGGAGGCCTCGACGCTCATGGCCAGGAGTGCGTTGACGTTTCACAGAACGACTCAGGTGAACACCGGCCAGCACAGGACTTTGACGAAGAGGTTATATGACGCGGCGACGAACGACGTCCACCTTCTCCATCCGCGTCGGGTTCAATGGCCGGAGGAGATGATCCGATCGGCGCCGTCCGATAAGAGCGAATTCGTACCATATGACACGCTGATCAACTTGGTAGCGGGCGACGTCGGTTCGTACAAGCTCCTCGACGCCCGCAGCGCCGAGGAGCACGAGGGCGATGTCACGGGCTACGACTACGTGACCGCGTCGGGGAAAATTCCCACCTCAGTGAGCTTCCCGAATGCAGACTACCAGTTGTCCGTCGACGACAGCCTTTCGGATGTGCTCCATCGCCTCGAGAAAGACCTCGCCGGCAACGGTATCTCCAACGATGATCGCATCATCTGGTATTGCGGTACGGGGTGGCGCGCCGCCCGGATGTGCATCTTGACGCAGCTCTTGCGATGCGAGAACGCTGTGATCTATGAAGGCGGATGGAACGAATGGTATCGGAAGAATCCGCAAGACATCGTTCAGCAGCCAAGTTGATCAAAAAGACCGCTGTGGTCCCGAGATAGTTCCGTCCGTCAGGGTCTCCATTCCGGAGCTATCAACCGGCGCTTCCCGCGGGCCTCCCGGTCCCAGAGCTTGCACGTAACACGCTTGTGTTTCTGGTCGAGAGCCTCGCAGTAGTTGGTGAACTCGCAGCGTCGGACTGCGTCCCCCCGCCCCATGAGCATCTTCCGATACCAATCGGGGTCTGCGAGGGATTGCCGTGCAGCAGCTACGATGTCGGCTTCCTTGTTCTTCAGAATCCGCTCGGCGAGCTCGAAGGTCCCGATGCCTCCCGAAGTTACGACGGGTACCGACAGACCCGCTTGCGTGAGCGAGTTTTTGATCGTCGCAGCGAGAGATACGTTGCGTCCGAACGGACCGTCGGCGTCGGAGTACACCGTGGGCATGCATTCGTAGCCACTGCGGCCGGTATACGGGTAAACGGCCCAACCGACCGCAGGCTGCTTCGCGTCCTCGAACTTCCCTCCTTTGGAGACGGAGATGTAATCCATCCCCGCGCGTCCGAGCTCGAGCGCAAAATAACTCGCGTCATCGAGCTCACTCCCGCCTTCGATGACTTCGTCGCCGAGGATGCGGCATCCGACGACGTATTCGTCACCGACGCGCTGCCGCACGGCCTCATAGACTTCGACTGGAAGGCGGATGCGATGCTCACGCGACCCACCGTAGCCGTCCTCGCGGTGATTTTGCTTCGAAAGGAACGACGCCATCGTGTAGGCATGGGCGTAGTGCAGCTCGACACCGTCGAAGCCTGCTTCGCGGGCGCGTGCAGCTGCTTCCGCAAAGATTCCAGGAAGCACCCGAGGCAGCTCGCGAATGTGCTCCAGGTGCATGTCGTTCACGCGCTCGCGAGCGCCATAGCGCAAGTCGTCGAGCTCGCGCGGACTCAGCGTTTTGTCGAGCTCGTTATCCGTACAGCGCAAGAGCCGATCGCGCAGATCCGACTCGGAGGCATCTTTCCAGATAGGGTCTTCGAGGACTTCGGACAATTTCTCGCGATGCTCCGGGCGAATGTCGAGAAAGCGCCGAAAAAACTTATCGGCCGGTGGCCGCCTCTTGACCGAAAGAAAGTCGATGATCTGGATGAAGAGCCGAGTCTGACCGTCGCTGGCGACACGGACGGTCTCGACGAGCTCGCGCAATCCAGGAACAAAGCGATCGTGTCCGACCCGAAGGAGCGGCCCGCTCGGGATATCGCGGATGCCCGTCGCCTCGACGACGATCGCACCCGGTTGGCCGCGCGCAAACCGCTCGTACCAATCGAGGACTTCTCGGGTGACGAAGCCTTCGTCGGTCGCGCGCCAGGGCACCATGGCGGGCACCCAGGTCCGATGACGGAGCTCGACCGGTCCGATACGGATGGAGCTGAAGAGCGCCGCACCCCGCGCTTCGTCCGAGCTTGGCCACGTCGTCTCAAGTAGCGGGTGGCGGATGCGTTCGGGCGGTGTCCACATGGTGTGTGCACCATATTGGCACTATCCCGACGGTTTCGCGAAGTCGCGCCAGCCGAGTCGCCGGAGGAACCTGATCCAACAATCCGAATCGCAACCGCTCAACGGAAAGCGGGCAGGTCTTGACACAATACCCCTCGAACACGAAACGTCATCATACGAATCGGAGTTCTGAGGATCTGAAGATCCTCACCGCCGTCCGCCCGCGTCACCACGCCGCCAAAACGATAAGACCGCTCTCTCGAAGAGACTCGTTCCCATCTACGTAAAGTACGAGCTCGCGCGTGCTCGGAGCATGCACTACTGCGATATGGGTCCGCAGCTCGATGTCG
>Ga0114950_10000140_pt1 | contig 42384 bp, 41 predicted proteins | sample N075metaG_FD_83503 | JGI IMG/M metagenome (GOLD analysis project Ga0114950, IMG submission 83503) | Deep subsurface microbial communities from Kermadec Trench to uncover new lineages of life (NeLLi) - N075 metaG | ecosystem: Environmental > Aquatic > Marine > Ocean trench > Sediment | place...
AAAAACACAATACTGGGTTGAACCGGAAAGTACGCCTGTTCCACCATAAGCGCCCAGCACAATGTCATCTACATTGGTAATCTGCACCCTGTCTACTATCTCCAGGGAGACCACGCTGTTGTCAGTAGAGGTCGCACCCAGGGTGCCCGCTACTGCCTGGCCGGTCAGTAAGGTAGCGAAGGCCACGCCTGATATAAATTTATTTAACTTGTTCATTTTCGTTCTGTTTCCTTAATAATCTGTACTAGTCGATAGTTCTTTAGTTGGTATATCTTATTTGGATACTGGCTACGCAAAGTATGTGCCAACTATATCGATGGGCGAACTAAGAATGTATAATATGCTTTATATTCAATATGTTATCGTATTTTTCAATGATTAACATTAAGTATATATTCGTTGCACGCCAATTGCCCATGGCAGCAAAATATCCCTTTTACGTCACATTGAGGTGACAAATTACGGCATATAGCTGTTATTCTTTCTGTATGAACTCTCTTCAAGATGCTCGCTATATCAGTTTTGCCACCTGGAGACGAAACGGTAATGAAGTACGCACCCCAGTCTGGTTCGCGGCCATTAACTTCAATACCTTTTATTGTTTTAGCGCCGCTGATGCGGGAAAAGTGAAACGCCTCCGCCATTCAGACCGATCCCGGGTCGCAACTTGTAACGCCAGTGGCGGTAATATTGGGAAATGGACTGAGTCCAAGGCATACCTGGTTTCAAATCCAGAAGAAATACAGCAAGCCTATACATTACTTAAACAAAAATACGGCCTGCAGATGGCCATCACTAATCTTCTTTCGTGGATGAGTGGCAGAATTAACAACAGGGAAGTTATTCGTATAGAACTTGGAACAAGTAGTGAAGGGTAATTTTCGTTCATTTGTTCGCTCCATCACATTCTTTGTCTCCGGGATGCTGGTTAATCCAGGGCTTAATTGAGTTCAATCAATCGGCCGCCGGAATTAAAGCCACCAGGGTAATGCCCCAGCTAGTGCGCGAAAACATGGATGCCGTCGCCGGTGGTCCTTTAGAGTTGGCCCGTTAAGGGATGCTGCTTACCATGAAGCCCACAAAAGGTTAGTCCTTTGATTCGGGAATCTGTAGAGTACGCTCTCCGATTTACGTCAGTTGACAAATATGTCCACCTATATAATTGGTGACCTCCACGGTTACCATGAACCCTATGTTCGATTGCTCCAGGAAGCGGGACTATGCGACAGCCAACTGAACTGGACGGGGGGTCAAAATCAACTCTGGCTTATCGGCGACCTGTTTGACCGTGGGGAATCGGGTATCAAATGCATCGATATCACCATGAAACTGCAGAACCAAGCGAAGGACGTTGCTGGAGTCGTGCAGTGCCTGTTAGGCAATCATGAACTGATGATCCTTTGTGCGTATCGCTTCAAAAATGAGCTGACCAGGGCAGGCAAGCAGGTAATAGACCTCTGGTTAAGCTGGGGTGGAGTTGAGCAGGATCTCGCTGCATTCACCGAGCAACACGCCGTTTGGATCGAGAATCTGCCAGCGATGGCCAGAATTGAAGATGCGCTCTTACTGCATGCTGATTCCATGGTCTATATCAACCATGGGATTACAGTCGAGAGTGTCAATAACTCCTTCAAGGAACTGATGCAGGATAGAAATCTTGTTCGTTGGGAAACAACATTGACGTCATTCTCCGAACATATGGCTTTTTCCGGACTGGAAATTACGGGTAAACAACGCGCGACCCAGTTTCTGCAGCTTTACGGCGGTAAGGTTTTGATTCATGGACACACCCCAATCCCCTACGCTCAAGGGGCCAGAGCCGAATCCGTGACCAGTGCATGGATCTATGCAGATAATAAATGCATCAATGTTGACGGTGGCATTTACATGGGTAGTCCAGGATTCGTTTATGAGCTGATTTAATCAGCCCTGGAAGAATGGCGTCCCTGAGCGACATTAACAGTCCTGAACGACTCTTGGGACAGCCCTGAGCGACACGGACAGCCATGAGTGGACATGAACAGCCCTGAACGAAACATGGCAGCATTCGGCAAAGACACAGTCCTGAGTAAAGATTCGGCCATGAGCGAAGACACATCGAGCGTGTGTTTGGCGGCCTAGATTAGCGGGTTAATGAGCGCTGTTAGGATATGGTCCTGCCAAACGCCGTTGATCTTTAAATACTGTCTGGCTTGACCTTCAGTCTCAAATCCCAGACGCGCCAGCAAAGCACCACTTCGCTTATTCCTGGGCAGATAGTTCGCCATAATCCTGTGTAACTTAATTTCATCGAAAACGTAACGCGTACTGTGGCTGAGAGCCTCGGACATCAACCCCTGACCCTGGTGCTTTTCTGCAATACCGTAACCCAGATGACAAGCCTCAAATGTTCCGCGAATAATATTCGTGTAGTTACATACTCCCAGGACTTCATCTTCATTTTTACTCAGTATCACCAGGCAGATGCTTGTTCCAAGGCGAAACTCCCTGATAGTGGTTCGTAACTGTACTTGCCAGAAATGCTCCGTGTAAAACTGTGGCGATCGGGTTGGTTCCCATGGCGTGAGATGCTCCCTGTTCTCTTCCCTGTACCGGGACATTAGTCCCGCCTGGTATGGCTCAAGAAGTTTCATCACGGTTCGTGGCGTGCTAATTCGCGGTAATGGGATCGGGTTCAAACTTCAGATGCTCTTCCCGGCTTGCTTGACGAGAATGGTATAGGTTATTTTCAACATGTCGTCTTCGAATTCTTGCTGCCTGGTGAATCCCGATTTCTCATAGAGATGAAGTGCTCGTTTGTTAAAATTAGCCACCGTCATACGGATGACTGCCGGGTTGTAGTGGATGACAGCATGGCTCAGGATAGCATTAAGGAATTGATCACCTAGCCCGTACCCGGTAAGTTCGGGCGTCATACCGAGCCCAATATCCAACGCCTCCAGACTATAATCACCCCCAGGTACCTGTCCGTCGATCCCAAAGGAACAAAATCCTATGAACCGCGAATTATCATCCAGAATGGCATGAAACTGATAGGCTGGATTGATAAATTCGAGCACATAGTCTTCCGCCACCTGTACTTCTGGTGGGTTGTAGAAATTATAGGGGGGAGGATATCGCCAGGTAAGAATCTCCCGGGCGTGGTCTTTCTCCAAAAGTATCAGGTGAAGGTTCCCCATCAGGCAGCAACGGGTTTACGCAAGAGTGTCTGGATAACCTAGTGTTACCCTTGCCAGGGAGACCATAAGGCCCCACATTGCTTTATTGATCCAATTCATATCGCCGCGACCACTTGATTTCAGCTTCACGAGAACTGATGATGTCGTTTCAGGCTATAAACTTCAATGGCAAAGGGCCAACTGACCAGGCTTAACCAGATGCTGTCTGGAAAACCAGAATATACAGGTATCTTTGATGTAAGTTCGTCGCTGTGGAAGCGGAATTTCCGCGCAGGGAATCACTTGAACATCCGATGCGTCAATATAACCGGGGACAAACATGCGAAACATTCTAATCATTATTTTTACATTGCTCATGCCCTCCGCTTACGCGGACTGGGCGGAAAAGGTTCCGGAAGGATCCCAATTTCCTGCAATAAATGCGATGGATCAGCACGGCAACCACTGGAACAATGAAAGTTTATCCACGGAAAACGGATTTGTTTTCTTCTTCAATCGATCTGCAACCTGGTGACCCTTCTGCACAAAACAGCTCGTGGAGTTGTCAAAGCGCCAGCTTGAGTTTGATAAGCTGGGGGTCCGGGTAATCGTCATGACTCATGAGCCGCCAGAAAAAAATCTTAAATTTACAATGCAACATGATATTGGCTACATTCTTTTGTCGGACCCTGAGTCACGCCATATTAAGGCATTCGGCATAATGAACGAGGATTATGGACCCGACAGCCTGGCACACGGTGTACCCCATCCGGGGATTTTTCTTGTCGATCGTACCGGCAACATTAACGCCAAGTTTGCAGAAGAAGGGTATCGTAATCGGCCAGTTATTGACCTGGTTATCGAAGCGGCTTCCGTGATGGCCAACAACAAAATAGAGATGTAAGGCAGAAATGATATGAAAGTGATGGTCGCAATGATGAGCCATGAAACCAATACCTTCTCGCCGGTACCGACACTTCTGGAGAGATTCGGCAACGGCAGGGCACCGGCAGAAGGCATAAACGCCTACAGGCAGTTAAAAGGGAAATCGGCAACCATGTCCGGGTTGTTGGATGTTGCTGATGAACGCGGCGCTGAAATCATCACACCCATTGCTGCAGGTGCACCGCCTTCCGGACCAGTTGATAGTGAAGCGTATGAGTACATCGTAAACAAGATTTGTGAATCAGCCAGTGGCTGCGATGCTGTGTTGCTGGATTTGCACGGTGCAATGGTGACGCAGTCCCATGAAGATGGCGAAGGGTACCTGTTAGCTAAATTACGTGAACAAAATCCAGATATTCCAATCGCTGTGGGCTTGGATATGCACGCCAACCTGTATCCCGGCATGGTCGATAATTCAACAGTGATTACCGGGTACCAGACCTACCCCCATATCGACAACTATACCACCGGTGTCCGTGCTGCAAATCTTTTGTTTGATTACCTGGAAGGAAATATAACACCCACGATGGCCTGGGGTAATGCACCCATGCTACCCCATATCATGCGCCAGGGTACTGATGACTTTCCCAACAACGAACTACAGCAACGCGTAATTGAACTGGAAGGAACTGAAGCACTTTCCGTGAGTTTGTTTACCGGGTTCCCTCACGCAGATATAACCAATGCAGGCCTTAGTGTTGTTGTTATAACAGACAACGATATGGAAAAGGCGCAATATATCAAAGATGAGCTTCTTGAAATAGCCTGGGGTCATCGCGAGGCTTTTGTCTATAAAATTGAACCGCTCCCGGATTCTGTTGCTGCCGGGATTGAAGCCGCCAACGAGCCAGGTGATGGTCCAATCATTCTTCTGGACCATTATGACAATACTGCATCTGGTGGCACCATGGATACAACAGAGGTGCTCAGGGAAATCCTCGAACAAGGTTTGGAAGACGTTGCGGCGTTCGGCATTCATGACCCTGAAGCTGTTGATAAAATGATTGCTGCTGGAGTAGGAAACGAAATCACCGTCAAAATCGGCGCCCACTTTTACATGGACGCCCTTGAAGAGCAGAGCACGCCACTGGAAGTAACAGGCACAGTCAGGCTAATTTCAGACGGCCAATTTACAGTAACCGGGCCGATGGCGACAGGGTCCAGGATGAATATGGGTAAGACCGTCGTACTGGATACTGGCAAGGTCCAAATTATTGTTATCTCAAGGCACATCGAACCCTATGACCTGGGGTGTTTTTATAGCCTGGGCATCGACCCGTTAGAGAAAACATTTCTTATGTTAAAAAGTAGAATTCACTATCGCGCTACCTTCATGCCGATTGCAAAAAAGATTGTCGAGTGCGCCGGAAGAGGTGTTTGCACCTCAGACTACAGCCAGCTGACTTTTAAGAACGTAAGGCGCCCCATATATCCGCTGGACAACATTAACGCGAAGAGCTTTAAGCAGGGTTTTCCTTCGGACTAACCCCGTCCATAAGGAGAAGCGTCCTTAGCACTCTTGTTAGCACTCTTGTTAGCACTCTTATTAGCACTCTGAGACAAGTCGTCAAGACACACAACCCAAAGGAACCATGTATGACTGAAGCTGTTTATTACCAGGACAGTTACCTAAAAGAAATCGACGCCACAATAACAAAGATTAAAGGCGATATGATTGAACTGGACAGGTCCATCTTCTATCCACTTGGAGGTGGCCAGCCTGGTGATACAGGTTGGATCGAGGATGAAAATGGACAGCGGCAGACCATTATCGACTCGAGGAAAGGAATCGCCCACGGGGACATTCTCCACCAGCTTGAAAGTGATCGCCATGGATTCGAACCAGGACAGAGTGTCAAAATAGGGATCGATTGGGATCGACGTTACTGTCATATGAAAATGCATACCGCGATGCATCTGCTGGGGTCGCTCGTTCCCGTACCGGTCACGGGTGGATCAGTGGGCGCAGTGAAGAGTCGACTGGATTTTAATCTGGGCGAACACAAGCTGGACAAAGAAGAGCTCACCAGGGCGATAAATAAACTTATTGAGGCGGGGCATGAAGTCATATTTGACTCCATCACAGAACAGGAGCTTGATGAAAAGCCTGATCTGGTCCGAACCATGTCCGTGCAACCTCCACGAGGCGTGGGTGATATCAGGATGGTCCGTGTCAAATCGGTAGACTACCAGCCCTGTGGCGGTACGCACGTTAACAATATCGCCGAAATTGGTCGTCTTCGCATTTCAAAGATCGAAAATAAAGGTAGGCAGAACCGGCGTGTGCATATTGTTTTTGATCCGACAGGCAATCATTGATCCTGGAACAAATTCATCTGCTTGTTACCCTGGTGAATAAACTGACTGGTATCCAATGTAAATCGATTGGTATCGACAAAACCCAGCCGCTGGCTGGCAATTCTAAATCGGTCGCTAATCACTTTAGCAAATACACCCTCCCCGACCATCCTCCTGCCAAACCCGGTTTGGTAATCGCGACCGCCTCTGCTCTGTTGCACCAGGCTCATTACGTGGCTTGCCTTTTCAGGATAGTGCCTGGTCAGCCAATCTCTGAACATACCCGAGATTTCAAGCGGTAGGCGCAGAAAAATATAACTTGCACTCACCGCACCGGCTTCCTTTCCTGCCTGCAGGATCCGTTCAATTTCTGAATCATTGATAAAAGGAATAACCGGTGCCACAAGCATGGTGACCTTCACCCCGGCTTCCGATAACAACCTGATCGTATTAATACGCGCTTTACCGGAAGCGGCCCTGGGTTCAAGCTTTCTTTTCAAATCATTATTCAATGTCGTCACACTAACGGCAACAGAACAAAGATTGTTCGCGGCCATGTCAGACAAAATATCAATATCTCGCTTGATTAACTGGCTCTTGGTAATGATTGAAAAAGGATGTCTGAATTCCTGGAACACTTCCAGAATTTCCCTGGTGATGCCCAATCTCGCTTCCAGCGGCTGATAAGGGTCCGTGTTAGCGCCAATACATATAGATTCACACCTGTAATTGGGTTTGGTAAAAGCTTTCCTGAGCAAAGCTGCAGCTTCCGGTTTTGAGATAATTTTGGTTTCAAAGTCCAATCCAGGCGACAGATCCCAATAAGCATGGGTTGGTCGGGCATAACAATAAATGCATCCATGTTCGCAACCCCGGTAGGGATTGATCGAGTACCGGAAAGGGATGTCGGGAGACTGGTTAGTGGAAATAATTGTTTTGCACTTTTCTTCGAGAACGACAGTCGCAATAGAGGGTGCAGGTTCTTCTATCGTATCCCAACCATCGTCAAAAACTTCACTGGTCGTACTTGCATAACGACTGTCTGGGCTTATCGTTGCGCCCCTGCCCTTCAGGATTTTCGAGGTTTTACCCTTGATCTGATCGAATTCCATTGAGCAATAGTACTGTATATACATACAGAATAAAACAGTGGGCAGCCATTTATGAGTCAAACTGCATCATTAATACGATCCGGCATGACAATTCTCATCGGACAGGCAACTATTCCTGGTTTTCCATATACCCCATTCAGGGGATGCTCATTTCCTCCCCAATAGGACAAGCTTGGTAAACCGAAAGTTGAAGTGCATGAGTGTGGAAGTTTTTTTGCGCAAGCATTTGTTTGAATACGGAGTCAGAAAAATGAAACGAGCCTTTTACTGCTTTAACCGCATAGCGAAAATATCGGGGGCTTGCCTCTGAGTTGGATAATCGACAATGGGGGTCTTCCCCCATTGTCGATTATCCAGCTATGCGGTTAAAACGGCCTTTGATTCGACGACGATTGTGTGTGTTGGCCGCCTGGCTGAAGGACTCCGGGCAATCCGTGAAACACAGTTCGATTTGGCCCTCATTGACCTGGGATTACCCGATGGAAATGGGATGGATCTTATAAAGGGAATACTCGATGGCAGGCCGCCCCTGTCTCCTTCAATTGCACAAGCGATCCTCAAACACTTTCACAATGTTGCACCACGTGCTGATGAACAACCATCAGCCTTGACGGGCAGGGAAGCAGAGGTATTGCAACTGATCGCCAAGGGGTGCCATGTGAAGGAAGTTGCCGGGATGTTACTGATTGCCAATAGTACTGTGTCAGCGCATATCAAAAAAATCTCTCAAAAGCTGGATATCCATAATCGGGCTGAAGCCACGGCTGCTGCTGTCAATCTAAATTTATATAGTCCCCGAACATCTGATTACTTGCTTTTCCCGGAACCTGTCCATGGCGTGGATTTCCATCATTATCGAATCCGATACAACGCTACCGGACTTTTCCCTGGCAAAAAAATGCCATCGATTTCTCGTTGGTAAATCAGAAAAATACTCAGAAGATTCCGGCTTCCAGTCCGGCAGCCATGCCCATCCCCAGCTCTTCGCAATGAACAAGATCGTCATCGCCAAGATCACCAATGACAATCAGCGGTTCTTGAACCTCCCTGAAATTGTAACCCTTGCAGATTCTTCTGATGCTCGTCAGGGCGCCCTGCCCATCGTTTCCGGCACCAACGAAGATGCAAAAAGGTGTTGCCTCCACCCTGCCCTCAACCTCATAAAAAGTTCGATCAAAGAAATCCTTCAGCGCACCGGACATATAGCCAAAGTTTTCTGGCGTACCAAAGATAATACCATCGGCCCACAGCAGGTCCTGGTCTGTCGCATCCCCCGCATGGAGAAAGCGGACCTCAACCCCTTCAATTTCCGGGTGAGCCGCACCCTTCTTGACCGCATCTGCCATCCGTTGGTTCTTACCACTTTTACTGTGGTACACAATCAGCAAATTTTTCATCCGTAGTGACCCTCGTTGAAAATGAACCAACAGAATTAACCGGTCATTCCTGTACCCTGGGCAACATAGTACCGTTCATCGGTAAACTGATGGCGCTAGTCCTTATCTCCCTGGTAACACCCATCGAACACATCGGTCCAGTTTTCCTGAAGAACACACAGACCTAACGGTTTAGTCAGGTGGTTCGTTCCTTGCTTTTTCCCGTCTTTCGAGTAGGAAGTCCACTCGCCCAGCCAGAAATCGAATTGCCGATGTTCATCTGACGAACAAGGAACCGGAGGTACTTCCTCAGCGAATGTCGGGAAAAGAAAAGAACTATTATAATCAAGATTATGTTTTTCATTCCTCATCCTTTTCTGTAACGCTTCCAATTTCTTATACTAAACGATGGGTACCAGGGCATACCCTGCACGTTCATCAGCCCCTGCGCCATCAACTTTTTATCAGCCGGATCATATTCCTGGATACAAACCGATAATCAGGCACTTCAAGATTAAATGATGCCACTGCTTCCTTGTGTACCCTGCCGGAAGCATCGAATCGACTACTGTGACAGGGACATTCGAATCCGGCATCTTGTGATTTGAGCTGTGCAGATACCTCGCAACCAAGATGGGTACAATTTTTGTACACGATCAATATATCTGGCCGGATCGATCGCCACAGATTCCTGGCGAATTCTGGCTGTGTTGATTCGGCTGACAGCGGATCTTTCAGCAACCGGGTATTCTCATCCAGATGATCAGTCACATCAGGACTGCGACGAATGACATAAAGGTTGCGACCGAGCCATGCGACCGTTTTAAACTCGCCATTATCCAGGTTGGAAATATCAACCTCGACACTTAAATACTCGTCAAATGTAGGCAGAAATGCTCGAATAAAAGGATAAGCGACAAAAGCCAGCCCCGTCAGACTAAACATTTGAACAATTCTGGTCAGCAGCGTTCGACGATTCATTTGTTTACCATCCGGTGGTTAATCTCCTTTTCCCGCCAAATCGTCAGCCAGGGTCATCCAGTCAACATGAGAATCGTAGAAAGCATGACTTGCCGGTTGTCGGTCCAGTTCCCCTGCAATTAGCGCTCTTGCAATATGTAACTCACCAGGCCATCGGGTGGAACGAAAGAAAAGACTGGTGCCGCATTGTGTGCAAAATCCACGTTCTGCTTCTGCCGAACTTTTATACCAGCAAAGCTTGTTCCCAGTGTCTTCAATTTCTACAGTTTCTGTTGCACATCCCACCCAGGTGACTACACCGGCACCATGGGCAAGCTGGCACATGCGGCAATGACAGTGAGCGCACCACAAGGATGGTTTTTGAATATCAAATCTTACCTGACCGCACAAACATGCACCGTTCAAATTCAATCCCCGATGTTATAGACCGTGGTTGCAGTATCATGGAAGAGTGCTGACTTTTCTTCCTCAGTGTAACGGGCAGCAATTTTTTTGAAAGTGTTCCAGAGTACTGCATAGGAACAGGATTCTTTATCAACTGGGAAATTGCTCTCAAACATACAGCGGTCCGCACCAAAAGTATCAATACAATATTCATAATATCGGCTTGTACGTTCAACCAATTCATCAGATGTCGGTGGTAACTCTCGCTTGTGCCAGCCGAACCCATTGATCTTCATATTAATCCCACCCAGTTTGAAATGTACATTCCTACAATCGACTAGTGCGGCAATACTGTCGCACCATTCAATATAGGTGTCCTCCAGATCGTACGGACCAACACCCAGCGGACCGCCGAAATGATCAAGTATGATCGTCACATTTGGAAATGCCTCGGCAAGATCAACAAATTCCGCTAACTGGTAGTGATAAAACCAGGCATCAAAAGTCAGCCCCATGTCATCCAGAACAGAAAACCCCTCGCGAAAAGTATCATCCATCATCAACCCTTGTGGTGGATTAGTGTGCGAATTACGAATTTCGTCACTGGCATGCCAGCCTGCGGCATGACGAATACCCCGAAATCGATTAATACTAGCTGATCGATGAGCAGCCAGCACTTCACGAACATTCAATCCCAGCAACAGGTTTGCGAAACTGACGATGCCTGCTGCGGCTCTCGTCTTTCCATACTGCCCGCTTGCACTCATGGCAGCGATACCCTGGACAAACTCTGTTTCTCCGACAGGCGACAGGGCCGGACTACCTTCCTGTCGATACATGGAGTCACATTCAACGAACACCGTATTGACGATATTGTGCCCGGAACCGGTGTCGGCTAACAGTTCATCCAACAGGTATCGGCTACCGGGATGATCCCAGAGGTGATGATGGGGATCACAAATAGGCCTGTCCGGTTCCAATATCTCTTCCGTAACCTGCGCCAGCCACTGGGACTTTTCCATGATTTTTCCTTGTTAATAGCAGTACGGGGTATTTCATGATAGTTTGCCGATCGTTTCAAGCCAAAAATAAGCATTACACCTGTGAATGACAAGAACTATGAATGACAAGTCGAGATACAAAGCCCTGGCCATTGATCTGGATGGCACCTTACTGATTGGAGAGGATCTTCCTCCCGCACACAAGAAAGCGGTGGCTGATGCCAATCGCGCCGGATTCGAAATAATTATCGCCACGGCAAGATGGCGACAGATGGCTGAGCGCATTGCCGCAGAAATTGGCATTACAGCACCCGTCATCGCCTGTAGCGGTGCCCAGGTGTATATACCTGCCGAGCAGCGCGACATATTCGATCATCGTCTGCCAACTGATTTCGTCCGGGAGCTATATGCACTGTGTGATAGCCAGCGTTGTATCGTTACTGTTACCACCGACGTGGATACATTCCTGAAACTTGATGGTGAGCCGGATCCCTCGCAAATGCCAGAGGAGATGAAATGGATTCCAAGACTTAGCGGTACGGAAAATTCATTGCCGAGAATCGCGACAATCCAGGGATCCGCTGTCATCGGCATCATTAAATCAGAGTTTAAGGATCGCTATGCAGACAGCGTCAATATCTATGACTCCGTTGGGCCCACCGGAAAACTTATTCTTACGATGACGGCCAAAGCAGCAAACAAGGGTCAAGCGCTGCTCGCAGCATGCAAACACACGGGTATTGACCCGGCCGAAGTGATTGCATTTGGTGACGCAGAGAATGATATATCAATGTTTGAAGTGGCCGGTGCCTCGGTGGCGATGGGCCAGGCCGACGAGCGCATCAAATCTGCAGCAACCAGGGTGACAACTGCCAATACCGAGGATGGTGTCGCGCGTGTCATCGAGACGCTCCTGGAAACAGGAGATCTATAGGTGGACTCGTTTAAATTTGAAGCCAGTGACAGCAAGCAAATACACTGCTATCACTGGCCCGCCAGTGGAGAACCCAGGGCGATCATCCATATAGCCCATGGCATGGGGGAACATGCTGCCCGTTATGACTGGACTGCATGCAGACTGGCGGAAGCCGGATACGAGGTGACTGCAAACGATCATCGTGCGCACGGCCTTACTGCTGATGTGCTCGGAGACTTTGGCGAAGATGGGTGGAAGCGGACGCTCACCGACCTGTTTGAAATTATCCAGGAATTAAAAACAAAATACCGCGATAAGCCCATCATTCTATTCGGCCACAGTATGGGGTCCATGTTATCTCAACAGTATATTTCACGATACGGAAACACATTGGATGCGGTGATCCTTTCCGGCTCTCCCGGCGCCGGAAGCAGATTCCAGATGTGGTTGGTTCACACCATCGCCCGATTTGAACGTTGGAGGGTCGGCGGTCAGTCAGAAAGTGCGCTATTGCAGACACTGCTCTTTGGTAGTTCCAACAAGGATTTTGATGATGAGCAGGATGCCACCGGTTATGAATGGTTAAGCCGGGACAAAGAGCAGGTAAAACTTTACGTTGATGACCCGCTGTGTGGATTCGTACCCTGCCCGCGAAGCATCTGTGATTTGTTTGCCGCCGAGCGTGCCAACTGGCAGAAAGAAGCAATCAATCAGATCCCGGACAACCTGCCCATGTATCTATTTTCCGGTAGTGCAGACCCTGTGCATAATAATATGAACAATATTAACCGACTACTGGGCTTTTATCATGATCATGGTTTAGCACCCTGCACACGTTTTTATGCCGGGGGTCGCCATGAAATGCTTAATGAAACGAATCGGGATACGGTAATCGCCGATGTGCTCAACTGGCTGAAGACAATCGCCTGAACATTAATCCGGTTTCCAATCATACCTGCCAGCATCGGCGCCATGCTCCAGTACGCGATTATGTACATCACTCAATGCGTGATAGATCATATTTGTTGCATCGGGAACACTCGTCCCTTCAGGTAGATAAATTGGAGGTTGTATATGTGCTTCCACAGGACCGGGAAATATCTCACGAGAACCTTTTGGCCTGATCCTGGCAAGTCCATGCAGATAAACCGGTACAATCGGTACATTCTTTTCGAGTGCAAGTATGGATACGCCATGCTTAAACCGGGCCATGGACCGACCTGTGGAACGGGTACCTTCCGGGAAAATCGCAAGATTAGCCCCCGCATCCAGTAACCACTTGGAATAATCCAGCGTTTTAGAACCGCCGCCCCTGCGAATAGGGAATGAACCGCCAATAAGGGAGTTGTACCAGGGCTGAAGTGCCAGATCTTTACGCCCGCCTCCATCTTTCAAAAACCAGCGATCCGCAGCCGCGCCAAAGTAAATACTCCATTTGATTTTTTGCGGTAGGCAACAAAATAGCGCGAGTGCATCAAAGTGGCTGGTGTGATTGGCAACGACAATGCAAGGGCCTTTGATCTGATTGAAGTTTTCCTTACCGCTGATGGTAAACGGTTTACAATACTTATTGATCCAGCGGTTGTAGTGATACCAGCGAAAGCACAACCGGGTGAATTTTGCCCACCATTTGACCTGCCATTCATGAGGCCCTTCTGTCCTGGTTTCCTGTTTAATCATCTTCTGGAAAAGGGGTAAATCGATTGCAGGTAACAGGATGGAATCGGGAGAACTCGTCGCCTCAAGATTTAGCACAGCACGCTGTGCCCTGAAATTATCGGACACTTCAAATATCGTGCAATGGTCGTGTGAACCCAGAAGGTGAAAATCAGCGAGTATATTGGCTTCCCATTCTTCGAGAACTTCCCGCACCTTCCTTAACTCGGTTGGGTCTTTGACAATCTTCTTTTGCGTCTCAGTATTAAACCGGCACAGTAAAACGTAAGCAGGCATGTTCGTCTCCTACCTTTTGTCGGTAGACATTCCTCTCAGCATTTCGACGAAGTCTCCAATATCAATTGCAGGTAAGGTTGTAATTTGAATTGTTCCCCTTGAACCTAATTCGACGGTCAAACGCGCCATCACCTCATTTGTTGGCGCTTCAATAATGTTAACAAAGTCATAGCCACCCATAACAGCAAACTGGGCAGTTACCCTCGCACCCATGGATTCCACTTCCTTGTTGACTTCCTGGAGCCTCTCCGGCCTCGCTTTTAGTGTCTTTCGGCCTTCATCTGTTAGTGTGCTGAGCATGATATAAGTTGCCATATTTACCTCTTTCTTGGTTTGGGTTCTTGACGTTTAGAACCATTAGTCCAGAACGTAACGACCTGGCGCCTTATCCAGTACAGGGTTAGTCTCCGAACCCATTTCTGTTATTGCATCAATTTCTTTACCTGACCTTTCCTTGAGCCAGGCAATCCAGTGTACCCGCCAGGAACCCGGAACTTCATCTGCCAGTGAAATCCACTCATCCGGATCCTCGGGAACATCGGGGGCGATCCAGTATTGTACATACGGATTTGGCTTATTACTGATCGTCTGGGTATGATTTTGATTGGTGAGAACAAATTCGACATTACCACCAAATAATTGTGTCGTTCTGTAACATCCACGCCAGGGTGTGATGTGATCTGTACTGCCAGCCATGATGTAAGTGTCATACTCGATATCGGATAAATTGATCCGCTTGCCTGCAACACGAAGGTCTCCCTTTGCCAATTTATTTTCCCAGGCAAGGTCGAGATAGTCACATTGGAGCCCTGCAGTTACACGGGTATAATCCATCGACCAAAATAGAAGCGGGTGAATGGGTGGTGGTTTCCCAATCAACCAATTGTCCCGGTAAAATGCCATCACACTTTCCTCGGGTGTGAGCATGGCGAACATCTCGGATACATCTTTTGCATCAAAGATCCCCTTGGCCTGGACCCTGCTTTTCTGTACTTCGATTGAACGCGCTGAGACAAAAAGACCAAAATCACTGTCTTCAGGACGGTTATCAAGAATATTGACGAAAAGTGAATGGCTATGAACACTGTCTATGCCACGAGCTTGTAGAAGGCCTAACGCTGCTGCGGTGGTGATACCACCGGCACATAATCCCATCACGTTGACTTGTTCTTGCCCAGTGATTTCACCTAACACTTCAATGGCCTTAATGACGGCGTTGACATAGGTATCGATATTCCAGTCCTTCTGCTCAACTGTCGGGTTCCGCCAGCTAATTGCAAAGACCCTGATGCCTGCCGCCAGTAATTCCTGGAACAAACTCCTGTCCAGCGTCAGGTCACCGAGATAAAAACGATTAACCTGGCTGAATACATAGAGGAATGGTCGTTCACTAACCTTCCCGCCTACCGGTTCGTATTGCATCAACTCAAAGACATCATCGCGATAAATGACGGAACCAACACTTGCAGCAACATCTTTTCCTATCTGGAATCCATCTCGATCAGCAACTGCCGGGTAGCCATGATTATTCTTAAGGTCATCCAGGAAATTTTTCAGTCCATTGGCGAGGCTTTGTCCCCGGGTATCAAACAGCGCCTTCATTGCCTGGGGATTGGAGTAAAGGCTGTTAACCGGCGCCATCATGTCCTTCACAATGCCGAGAAGAAAACGGGCACGTTTGTCATCCATCCCCTGCAACTCAATCTGTTCCAGCCAGTTATCCATCGCCCTGCACCAGGCAATATAGTACTGGCCTATCCGCTTGAAGAATGGGTTATTGGTATAGGCATCATCCCTGAAGCGCGAGTCTTCTTTGGCGGCGTCTATGCTACTGAGTCCCATTGTGATGGCAACTAATTCAGTGGACAGGTTTTGCCAGACGCTGGAAATAATTCGTGGATGTTCAGTCAATTGGCCGATAAGACTCTGAAGCGCTTGCATGACCTCTTCTCGATCTACGCCAAGCGCCAGGTTGAGCGCCACCCCCTCATTCTGGCGACTGGAGCCTTCTTCTACCGCATCGACCATACTGTCTCCCGATGGAAATTCAAATAAGGAATAAAGCCATAAAACAAGCGATCCTTCTTATCTATGCTCTTCTTACATAAGCTTTGTACAGCAAACCGGAGAAGTGGGCAAACATAATTATTTGTCCGCCGATAAGGCTTGCTCCTGATTCAGCCGATTTGCGCAGCAGATAGATGATCCGATACATTAAAGAATTCAAGTATGGGTTCAGAAGACCAGACCAATTTACTATATCCCGTATTAACCATATGGTAATCGTGGAACGGATAAACCCGGTTATCAAGTAAGTGAGTCAAGGCAATGCCCATGGCAGCACCATGACTCACAATGGCAATTGATTGCCCCTGATGGCGTTTCTTCAATCGGGTCAAGGCAGCGACGACCCGTAAACAAACCTGGTTAAGGGACTCTCCTCCCTCGGGAGCGTAATCCGGATTGGAAGCGATGGATTTAAAAAATTCATGTTTATCCATCAGTTCTTCATACGGCGTACCTTCGAGATGTCCAATTGAGTACTCTCGAAGATCCGCATCGGCCTGTAAATCAAGGTTGAGCCTTTTTGCCAGAGGAGACGCCGTATGGAAGGTCCTGCGCAGTGGTGAACAGTAAACGGCAGAAATCTCCGGATGATTTTTTGCCACATGTAAAGCCATCTGCTGCGCCTGGCGTCGGCCGTTTTCGTTCAGTTCACTATCAGTCGAACCATGCCAGTGGCGATTCACATTGGCTTCAATTTCACCGTGCCGGATGAGATAAAGCGTTGTGGAATCCTGGTTCAAAACAGGCGCCTACCATTCACCAATATTCTCCATTGAGCTCCAGGGTTCTTTTGCAGGTAAAGCATCTCCCGCCTGAAGTATTTCAATAGAAATATTATCCGGCGAGCGGACGAAGGCCATCCTTCCATCCCTGGGGGGTCGATTGATCGTCACGCCACCATCCTTGAGTTGCTGGCAGGTGTCATAGATATTTTCGACCGAGTAAGCCAGATGCCCAAAATTTCGACTTCCCTCACCTAATTCATCACCATCCCAATTATAAGTCAGTTCGATCTGTGCCTCATCATCACCGGGGGCAGCCAGAAAGATCAGCGAAAACCTGCCTTGCTCGTTATCATATCGACGCAGCTGGTTTAACCCCAATTTGTTGCAATAAAAATCGAGTGATTCGTCAATATCATTCACTCTAACCATAGTATGAAGGTATTTCATTGTCTCTCCTCGTCATAATGTAATTCTAAAGAGGCCGCCTGAACACAAATCAGGCTGCTGCTACCAGCGCAAGGTTCTCGATTGTTCGAACGCATGCAACGGCTGCCTCTTTACCTTTAAAATGGAAATGCTGGAAGAAAAAATCTTCTCTTCCCTGGCTCAGAAAATCCTGTGCTGTGAGAATGCCATAAATCACCGGTTTGTTGTTATCCAATTGCACTCGCATGGTTGCGTAGCGTACCGATTGAGCAACAAATTCGTGCCTGTAAATTCCATGATCGACAACGAGACCGCCGACCACAACAATGTCATCCCTCCCGGACTGTACGCAGTGGTTTGCCGTAAACAGGTGGCATTTCAATGACCCTGGATACCATTCCAATCAAAAATCATTCCGATTCAATATGTCAATTGTCTGACATTAAAATCCTGGCTTAATAATTGGATCAGTCCTTTCTCGCCGCCCATATGCAATGCACCCACAACGACTAGATAGGTACCACTTGAAGCAGCAAATTCGCGAATTTTATGCGCCATACGCAGATTTCTTTCGAAGATCAAACTATTCATCTGTTCCAGCAAATCAGGATATCGGGATGTGGCGGCTAGCGTGAGTTCAAGCATCCTGTCTGCTGCTCCCTGTTCCCATGATTCAATCAACAGCTCCAGATCGTCTTTTACTGAGGAGCGTTCTTCAAGCGAAGCGCGAAGTGATAAATCCTGGATGAAAATCGGGTCGCGGGACAGAATGTCTACTTGTTCCTGGAATGTCTCCAGCTGCAAAATTTCCTTACCTTTTTCTGCGGCAAGTTCCAGCAAATACTGATCAATGCCGTAGTCTGACTGGTAGCCTAACTCAATTAATTCCATCTGCGCGATGACCAAACCCAGGTACCAGGGTTTCATCCATTCAACCTGGCTCATTTTCATATCCTTGTCGGCAAGGTATTCATTTAACAAAACCATCGTCTCTGGCCGCAGGTCATGTTGAAGAGAGTCGGGGAACCTATACATACCCTGTCGCTGCATCACAAGGTTTGCTTCGAAGGCATCCAGTTGCATCAGGTCAACTTCGAATACGACTTTTTCAGCCTCTTCAAAGGCATCGAGAATGGGGTCTGCCAGGGGATACATGTCCGGCTTCATCGCGTGAATTGACCCGAGCAGATAGATCCTGGCGCCCTCATTCTCAAAATACCAAAGGCACAGCAGACGATCCCCGGAATAAGCGAAAGGAAGGACCAGTAACCCAAGGATGATTGCCGTTATCTGCCTGGCAATCCAGCTGTCTCTATTCAACGTCGAAGCCACCGATATAGACAGGACTCGACCATAGTGTCTGGTTACCAGATAGGCGAACCCGGATATAGTAGTAGTCTCCCGGCCTGGAATTTCGGACATCAACAAATGAAAATGCCTGATGGTCTGGATTGAGAGTCCGGATCACCTGGTAATGTATGGAATCTACATAACCATTTACACTAATCTTGCGAGTGACACCATCACCGACCATCTCATCGAGGGACAATTGCTGGTGAATAGACGGTGTTATTGAAGGTTGGCGAGTGACGGGCAGAAGGTCAACATCTTCGAATCCTTGCTTGATATTCATTTCAAATGAAATTTCTTCTTCTGGAAATTCTGCCAACGAAAGTACAAAGCTCTGCTCATTTCCATGTGTCCAGGTTAGAAAATCAACTCTGCCAGGCTCACCGGGGTTGACAGCAATATCAGATCGGTTCTGGTTTTCAAAACCCGGTGCAGACAACGACTTTATGCTGGCGCCTTTAACACGCAAAAAACCTAGCCATTCCCGACCGTTTCGGGGCATATCCAGACCGGGTGTTAACGGATGACTTTCTGATTTCAGTGTAACTTTAACTTTCAGTTCATCGCTGTCACTCATTTCCATCCTATGGCGTTCGATGAGTTCTCCATTCCGGACAAGCTCGATTGCCTCTATACCCTTGGTAGCGAAAACTTCACCAGAAATAATTCGACGATTCGTTAGCGCAACCCGGCTCCCCGGATAGGCACCATTCACTTTTGTCAGCAGAATCGACTTTGGACCTGATGTGACATAGGTCCGCCCTGAACGTAGCGCCTGCCGCCAACTGTCGCCATTGATCAGCAGTAAGGCAGTTTTCGAACGGCTTGTGTTTCGACCCGGCAGGTGTGATGTTGGACTGCCGGTGAATCCGATTCGATAACCCAGCCTGGCAAAATGATTCCCCAACCATTCGTGATCACTCACTCCAGACTTGATCTCCACCAGATCCAGGCCACCTGGAAGGCGATGATCAAGCGGTGTTTCCGGTAATGCAATGACCAGGGAAGGTTTACCCGGAATAATCACCCTGTGTCCACCACGTGCCAGAGGCAGGCTGATCTCCTTTATTTCTGAGTCCGACAGACCTGGAATATAATTATCATGATCAGCGACCAGCATCAGGTCGAATACACCATCTGCCTCCGTCTCCAGTTCTGACGGCGACTGTATTCCATCACTTCGATTCGAGTGGGCATGCAGATTCGCCCATAAAATATTCAGGTCGATGTCGTTGCTGACCAGCAAGGGATTTGAGATACCGACCAGCCCGCCTCCACCGGACCGCACTGCAATTTTATGTATGCCTTCATCTGCGAAACTCAAACCGGTTATGCTGGCGATCGGACCCGTAAAAGATTGAATGCGCTGCTGGAAAATACCGTCAACAATGACTTCCAGCGATGGTACGATACCTTTTGAAAGATTCCCATATCTATCTTCAGCCCTTACTTTCAGTTCAAAATCCTGGTTTGTCTTAAGGATGGAAGGTGCACTTATGATCAATTTTTCCGGTCTGCCGGGAATAACGCTGAAAGAATTTACCGGAATGCTAAACAGGTGCCCATCGGGCTTCAGGCGCAAATAAAGAGGCAGGGATACGTTTTCGGCCGCTATTTCCGGCAGCTTGAAACCACTCCGCCCAGTTCCATACCGAATCGTAATACGATCACCAGGCCGCAATTCACCCTCTACCAGTTCAATAAATGGAAGTTCCACCAACCCGAGTGGGCTACCAAATACACCCTGATGGGCAACCCCTTTGATGAGCAATCGAACGCCAGGGTTATTCGACTCGGCAGTGACGTGGTTAGCAAGCCGCTTGTCTGATCCTTGAAGGCGTATATTGTGTTGCCAGTGCTTTGCAACCAGAATCCCTGAGCCAACGGACAGTCTTCTACCGACTGTGTATGTCTGGATAATCGCCACTTGTTCCCCCGCAACATAAACCTGAATTCTACCAAGCTGGCTGGAGCCAATCATTTGCGGCGAATCTTGCAACATGACCAACTCTTCTGCATAACCCGCCAGGGAATTCGAGAGAGAGTGCAACTCGTCCTGGTCATCTGTGGCACGCGCCACCCGGCCACGATAAATGGTGGGGTAAAGTTCTACCGGCAACACCACTCCGCTGGCTGACAGTTCCTGGCTCCAATTCATCAAGTGCTCACTCTTGCGATTGATGATGCTTGCCGTCAGGCCATCTTCCGCAAAGAAATCATCACGTGAACCCGCAAGGCAAACCAGGGAAGAAAGGGCCAGCAGGAACAATGCTGAATATTGATTAAACATAGACCACGGAGTTTAGCGGAGTTTGCAGGGGAACTAAAATATTGGCCAGCAATCTCCATTAAGATTAGAAGTAAGGATGCTAAATAAAAAAGGCTACCTGGGTAGCCTTTTTTACTTACCGTTTGGATTATTGATACTGCTTCAATTCTTCCCTGGCAATAACGCGCCGATGCACTTCATCTGGACCATCCGCCAGTCTTAGCGTCCGCTGCGAAGTCCACATACCTGCAAGTGGTGTATCCTGGGAGACACCCAGTGCACCGTGGATCTGAATTGCCCTGTCAATCACTTTCAGGGTCATGTTGGGAACAGCAACTTTAATGGCAGAAATATACTTCCGCGCTTCCTTGTTTCCCAGCGTATCCATCATATGGGCAGCCCGCAGAACTGCCAGGCGACACATATCCAGTTCAATCCTCGAATCCGCAATGACATCATAGTTGCCACCTAATTCTGCCAGCGTCTTACCAAAGGCAGTTCGCGACAGCGCGCGACGGCACAACAATTCCAGCGCCCGTTCGGCGACACCAATCGATCTCATGCAGTGGTGAATACGTCCAGGACCGAGTCGTCCCTGGGAAATTTCAAATCCACGCCCCTCACCCAGGATGATATTTTCCTTCGGCACCCTGACATTCTCCAACTTGATATGCATGTGACCGTGCGGGGCATCATCTTTTCCGAAGACAAACATTGGACGGACAATATTAACTCCCGGTGTGTCTATCGGTACAAGAATTTGCGACTGGCGAAGATGTTTCGGTGCGTCTGGATTGGTCAAGACCATCGTGATCATGATCTTGCAACGCGAATCTCCAGCACCGGATGCATAGTGCTTTTCGCCATTAATCAGCCACTCATCGCCATCCAATACGGCGCTGGTTGCAATGTTGGTTGCGTCCGAGGAGGCGACATGCGGCTCCGTCATTGCAAATGCGGAACGGATCTTTCCTTCGAGCAATGGCTCTAACCACTGTTTCTTCTGTTCCTCGGAGCCATACCGCTCCAGCACTTCCATATTGCCAGTATCAGGTGCAGCACAGTTAAAGACTTCAGATGCCATGGGGTTGCGCGCCATCACTTCGGCCAGGTGGGCGTACTCCAGATTCGTGACCCCGGCACCGCCCTGGCTCTCCGGCAAGAAGAAATTCCACAAACCTGCATCTCTTGCCTGATCTTTTAGCCCATCGAGGATTTCAGTCTGACGGTCATTGAGCGACCACCTGTCCCCAACGCTAATTTGTTCGTAGTATTCATCAGTCAGGGGGTCAATTCGTTCTCGTACAAATTTGTCAATTTTATCGCGAACGGGAATGAGACGTTCGGGAATTTCTAGATCCATCATTTACCATGTTCCTCTTATTCGGGTTTTTGTACTTCTGGTGATAAAACAGAAATCTCCAGCAGGAACGCAATACTACAAGTATGTGAGGCTGAAAAAACAGCTGTATGCAGTATATTTATGCGGATACATCGCAACTAGTGATTGCCTCAACCGCCGATGAGTTTCATGGGGATTAACGAGCCTTGAAAGGCAAGCCTTTTGTCGCCAAGCGCCTGGACCAATATGCCTTGCAGCTTCGGTAACAGCCTGTGTGCAGGCAAATCCAGTAAATCCCCAATATAGTGTTTGTTACTATTGCTCAGGCAACCGTAAAGGCAGCCATTGGAAGATAATCTCAGGCGCGTACAGGAGCGGCAGAAAGGCTCACTTTCGTTGGCAATCACACCGAACACACCTCGATCCGGAATCATAAACCTGGCGGCGGTCGAATCATAAGGGGCATTGGTACGTTCAAATTCATATTGAGTTCCAATGATCTCCAGTAATGAAGCCATCGACATAAAATCCACCTTGAATGCTGTGCTGTGTTGCAGATGACCCATGCGCATCAATTCAATAAACCGTAGTTCAATGCCCCTTTCCAGGCAAAATTCGAGCAACGGCAGCACATCTCCGGCATTGCGTGTTCGCAGGGGTACCATATTGATTTTTAGCTTAATGCCAAGTTCCAACATGGCCTCGATACCATTTAACACGGTTGGAAGATCCCCTCCCCTCGCCAGTTGCTTGAATCGTAAAGGATTTAACGTATCGAGGCTGATATTGAGCCGCTTGATACCGGATTCACGGATCACGCCCAGCTTTTTCAAAAGAAGCTGCCCATTTGTCGTCATACTGACGTCGCTGAGTGGTAACGCCATGGCGCCGAGTAAGAACTCTTCAAATTTGGGTGTCACCAGGGGTTCACCACCCGTAATCCTCAATTTATCAATACCAGCAGCTTGCTGCAGGTAGGTCACCGCCTTTAGCAGTTCGGAGGCAGATAACTCATGCCGTGCCTTCATCAATCTCTTGCCATCCGGAACACAATAGGTACACGCATAGTTACACGCAGCCGTAAGGCTGACCCGCAAATTTCGAAAGCGTCTTCCCAGATTGTCGACGATCATAGTAGAATTCCCTTGTAAAAATTATCGCATGTAACGACTCAATAAAGAAGCGAACAAGATGCGCTAATAAATCCCTACAGTTGTTACACTATCACTAATATATAGACTAACTGCGGTTCAAGTGCTGGAATTCATTAAACGTCCATTAATCGCCTGGCTCAACAAAGAGCAGACTCCGCGAAATTATCCGCTCAGCGATTACGAGAGGATCTGTTACGAGTTGAAACCCTGTGATGTCATATTGATCGAGGGTAGGTCCAGGGTAAGCAATGTCATCCGCTGGATTACGCAGAGTCCCTGGACACATGCAGCCCTCTACATCGGGCGAGTTCACGACATCGAAGATCCGGAATTGAGCGAAATCGTCAGCAACCACTATGACGGAGATCCCGCGGACAGGCTCGTTATTGAGAGTTTGCTGGGGCGGGGAACACTGGTAAGCAACCTGCAAGTCTACGACAAAGAACATCTACGACTCTGTCGCCCATCGAGACTGTCGCTGAAGGACAGCAAACAGGCTATTCGCTATGCGATTAGCAGGCTGGGTTTGGACTATGACGTACGGCAGATATTTGACCTGGCTCGATTCCTCTTGCCCTGGTTTATTCTCCCTCGCAAGTGGCGCTCTACTCTCTTTGAATCAAACCCTGGCGAGTCCACCAAGACAGTTTGTTCAACCATGATTGCAGAATCATTCGCCTTTGTTCAGTTTCCCATCTTGCCCCTGGTAAAAGAATCAGGGAATGACAATATGCAACTCTTTCGGAGAAACCCGAAATTATGTACACCGAGTGATTTTGATTATTCACCCTATTTTGAAATTATTAAGTACCCGTTTATAGACTTCCGACACGACCAGGACTATCACCTGCTGCCCTGGGAAGGATCGAGCGAGTTGTCGGACGAGGAAACGAAGCTGTATATAAACCCGGATAGTAAACTTGATCCGCAAGCTGTCGACCAGTCTATAATGGAAGCAGTTGAAAAAAGCAGGACAGCACCCATTGAAGGTGAGTCGTTACTTGCAGATCCAGATGAGATTAACGATTTGGAAGATGAACCGCCAAAGGATGTGACGCCCTAGTTGCCCAGCGCAAACCCCTCGTAATTATTTTCCACTATATCCTCACAGTGTTGACGATAGACGTCCATGCCTCCGACATAAGGCATAAATACACGCGACTTGCCCGGAACGTTAGCCCCCACATACCAGGAGTTCGCCAGGGGATAGAGTGTTTCATCCGCTATTTCCGATACGTGCTTCACCCATTCTTCCTGTGCATCTTCCCTGGCTTCAATCCGGGACAGCCCATGCTTACGCAAATAGTTGATACAGTCGGTGACCCATTCAACATGTTGTTCGATCGCAACGGGCATGTTGGTTAATACAGAAGGGCTACCTGGTCCCGTAATAGTGAAAAGATTTGGAAAACCCGCAACTTGTAACCCGAGGTAGGTTCGAGGACCGGCTTCCCAGGCCTCACTCAGGGGTTTTCCGGCAGTACCCTTGATATCCATTGCCAGCAACGGCCCGGTCATGGCATCAAAACCCGTCGCGAATACCAGTATATCGAGATCATATTCAGCATCGCTGGTTCGAACACCTCGCGGTGTAATCTCTTCAATGGGTGAATTGCGAACATCGATGAGTTTCACATTGTCGCGATTGAACGTTTCAAAATAATCAGTATCAATGGGCGGACGTTTTGTCGCATACGGATGGTCTGTGGGTATTAATTTTTCTGCAACTTCCTTGTCTTTTACTATTTCCCGAATTTTGTCACGAATAAAATCTGCCGCCGTATCGTTTGCTGCCTGGTCAGAAAGTAAATCTGCAAATGATTCGGCCATAAAACGAAAACCGCCCTGCTCCCACAATTCACTATAAATTTTCTCTCGTTCTTCGTCCGACACATCTTGCGCCAGCCTTTCAATACGCAGAAAGGGAAAACCACCACTCGATTCACGGCATTGCTTTCGAATTTCAGCATAATTCGCCTTGATCTCTGCTGCCGTTTCCGGATCGAGAGGGGCATTTCGAGCCGGCACGCTGAAGTTCGGCGTACGCTGGAATATGCTCAGGTGCGCTGCTTCAGCCGCGATAACCGGAGTCGCCTGTATCCCGGTAGAGCCTGTACCAATCAGCCCTACTCTTTTGCCTGTAAAATCCACTCCCTCGTGAGGCCAGGCACCGGTGTGGTACCAGTCACCCTGAAAGGAATCAAGGCCTGGGAAATCTGGCGTATTCCGGGCAGACAGGCAGCCGACAGCTGTGACCACAAATTGTGCGGAAATTTTCTGGCCCTTCTCTGTGGTCAGGTTCCACCTGTTAGTTGAATCATCAAAATGCAGCCCTTCAATCCACGTATCAAATTGGATGTCCTTCTTTAGATCAAAGCGCTCAGCCACGTGAACCAGATAGTCCAATATCTCGGGTTGGCCAGGATAACGACTGGACCAGTCCCACTCTTGTTCAAGTTCCCCGGAGAAGGAATAGGAATAGTAGTAACTTTCGGAATCACAGCGTGCACCAGGATATCGATTCCAGTACCAGGTTCCGCCCACGTCACCTGCGGCTTCAAACACGCGAGTCTTGAGTTTCAGCATATCCCGCACCCGGTGCAACATATACATTCCGGAAAAACCGGCACCAATGATGGCAACATCCAACTCTAATATTTCATTACTCTCCGACATACTCTCCTGCCTTATTGAACGTGAACGAGCCAAAATTAAACCAGGCTTGCTAAAATGGATGAACAGAATAAAACACTTATTCTACCCATAATCAATATTGTAGGCGCGACGAATTCCTGAGCAGTGAATGTGTGCACGGCTCACCTGTAGCCTAACAAGAATGTGAGGTATTGATTTGATTTCCGGCAACGCCGATGCTGCCTGGGCACCTAACCGATAGCCGAACGCAGCGCCTCTACAAAATTGTTTACCCAGAATACCTTATTCGAGCCCTTGACCAATATTGTGTCCCCTTCCTCAATCTTTTCGGCCAGGTCTGCCAGGCTAAGTTCAGCGACTGACTCGTAATGACCCCAGTGGATGTCTCCGAGCGCCTCCCCAACGCCAGCAAATCCCTCTCCCACAGTAATCACACCATCCAGGGACCGGCAAGAATCGATCATTAAGCGATGTGCCGATTTCCCACTATCACCCAGCTCGAGCATTTCCCCTAACAGTGCAATTTTTCGACCCCGGGGCACCAGTGAAAGTGCGTCCAGGGCATACTTCATGCTGGCGGGGTTGGCATTGTAACTATCATCAATGATGATTCGACCGGCAATATCAATCAGATTTCCCCTGCCAACCGGCGCTTCAAGTTGCGGCAGCAATTCACAGGCTTGCGCAAGATCAGCACCCAGTGCATATACCGCCGCCAGGCACGCCAGTGATGTGAGAACCCTGTGTTCACCGCCAACTGATAGATTGAAGGAATACTGATTTCCGGCAATCATCACACTCACATGTGGCTTGTCTTTTTCATATGAGACCTCGCCGGAAACGGTTGCCGATTGCGAAAACCCAAAGGTAACGATCTTGTCGCGTTGCAGTTTAACCGGCAGATCACGTAATTCGATTTCTTCATGGACAACCAGCACACCCCCTGAGCGGAGTCCCCGGGAAATGGATAACTTTTCTTTGCGTATCCCTTCTATATTCTCGAAATTGCCAAGGTGTGCTGGCAGCACATTGATCACTATTGCGACATCCGGGCTAACCAACTGACTGAGTGGTTCGATCTCACCAGGGCTGTTCATACCAATCTCGAAAACCCCAAACACGGAATCAGCAGGCATTCGTGCAAGGGACAGGGGTACGCCCCAGTGATTGTTAAGACTACCAACGGAAGCATGGGTGCTGGCCTGCTTCGAAAGAATGCTTTCCAGCCATGAACGGGCGGTCGTCTTGCCACTGCTCCCGGTGATGGCAACAACTTTGCCTTCCATTCTTTGGCGACCTGCCTGGCCAATGAGCCAGAGACCATCGAGTGTATCGGCCACCTTCAGTAGAGGCAACGCAGAAGCCGATGCCTTCGAGACTATCAACCCGGCCGCACCGGCTGATTCAGCCGCTTTGATGAATTCATGACCGTCGCGCGCATTAATGATGGAGGATTTGAATCTGGGTCCGGGATCACCCGACAAGGCAATAAACAAATCCCCAGTGATGAGCGTTCGCGTATCAATGCTGATGCCGCTGATATCCGGACCAACGACCGGTTCATCGTCACCGCATGCAAGCGACAAATCAGACCAGGTCCATAGCGGCATATTCAACGGTCAACCTGCTTCATAAGACGCCGCTTTTTCACGTAACAAATACTTTTGTACCTTGCCGGTTGCCGTTTTCACTAAAGGACCAAAGATAACTGTTTTGGGTACCTTAAATCTTGCAAGTTCTGATCGACAAAATTCTATTACATCCTGCTCTGTTAATTGTTCACCAGGTTTTAAGGTGACGAAAGCACAAGGATGCTCACCCCATTTTTCGTCTGGTTTAGCGACAACTGCGGCCTCCAGGATAGCCGGGTGCTTGAACAGGACATCTTCAATTTCAATGCTGGATATATTTTCACCGCCACTGATGATGATATCTTTTGATCGATCTTTAATCTGGACGTATCCGTCTGGATGGCAGACGGCAATATCACCGGAATGAAACCAGCCTCCTTCGAAAGCCATCTTCGTGGTCGCAGGGTTCTTGAGATAACCCTTCATAACAATATTGCCGCGCATGAATATTTCGCCTTGTGTCTTGCCATCCCAGGGAACAGGTTCAAGTGTTTCAGCATCCGCTACCATCATGTCACCGGCCAACACCGAAGAAATACCTTGCCTTGCCTTCAAGGCTGCTTTTTCATCCACTGATAATCCATCCCATTCTGATTTCCAGGCAGACACCACCATCGGACCATAGGTTTCAGTCAATCCGTAAACCTGGGTGACTTCAAAACCGAGAATTTCCATGCCTTTAATCACTGCCGCCGGTGGAGCCGCCCCGGCTGTCATCACCTTAATCCCGGATTCCAGGTTCTGTTTAAGCTCATCCGGCGCGTTAATCAATGTATTCAGCACGACAGGTGCACCGCAGAAGTGCGTCACCGCGTTTTTGTGCATTGATTCAAATATTGCATCTTCACGTACATGTCGCAGGCATATTGTCGTGCCAATTGTCGCCGCCAGTGTCCAGGGAAAACACCAGCCATTACAGTGGAACATTGGCAAGGTCCATAAATACCGGGGATTTAATCCCATCTCCCAGGACAAGGCATTATTAGCGGCATTGAGATAGGCACCCCGATGGTGATATACCACGCCTTTAGGATCACCCGTCGTACCTGATGTGTAGTTGAGTGAAATCGCATCCCATTCATCTCCAGGCATTTGCCACTTATAGTCCGGATCTCCTGAAGTGACCAGATCGTCATAGGTCGTGGAACCGAGCAATTCGCCTTCATCAAACAAAGGGTCCAGGATATCTATTACGATAATCTCCCGATCCAGCATGGACAGCGCCTCCTTCACCACGCTGGAAAATTCCCGATCCGTCAGCAGTACCTTTGCCTCACCATGTTCGAGAATAAAAGCAACAATACGCGCGTCAAGCCTGGTATTAATCGCGTTCATCACGGCGCCTGCCATGGGTATGGCAAAATGTGCTTCAAACATTTCTGGAATATTGGGTAACATGACAGCCACAGTCTCACCAGGCGTCACGCCCAGGGCTACAAGTGAAGATGCAACACGAATGCAGCGATCGTACATTTGCGCCCAACTTCGTGAATATTCCCCGTGTACAATTGCCTCATCGTGTGGATATAACGTGGCCGCCCGGCGAAAAAAGCTCAGTGGCGTGAGTTGTTCATGGTTTGCCTCATTTTTTGGCAAATCCTTGTCATAAATGCTGGTTGCACCCATATATTTCTACTCCCTGGTGTTCACAAGGTATCACTTCTGCTTTGAAGAGGCACATTTGAAGCTGCCTCCCATTGGTGATCCTTATCGGTAAAATCGACTTATTCGGCTATATCCCACTGCATATCACCCCAGGTATGTTAGGATTTCTTCGACAATCTACTCTCCGGAATGACCAGTATGATCCGTTTGATAAAAGGCATATGGAATGCCATCACCGCAACGAAAAATGCAATTGGGAACTTGATTTTCCTTGGCCTGGTTATATTGGTCCTGGTCACTGTATTTTCATCAGAAAGCACGGCGATAGCCGACTCCACGGCACTGATAATTAACCCGACGGGCATCATTGTTGACCAGAAAAGGGTCATCGACCCCTTCAACAAATTTCTTTTTGCTTATGAGGGCAACGACGAGGATTCAGAAACCTTGCTGCGAGACATACTTGAAGCAATTGAAGGTGCCTCGACGGACAAACGGGTTAAATCACTTGTATTGGATCTTCAGCGACTGCGTGGTGCTTCCATGAGCAAACTGGAAGAAATTGGTGACGCCATCGAGGATTTCAAAGAAACCGGGAAACCGGTTTATGCCATTGCACCCAGCTACAGTCAGACCCAGTATCTTATCGCCGTTCACGCGGACAAGATTTACCTGGACAAGCAAAGCTTCCAGGCATTTGGCGGTGTATTCTTCACAGGTCTGGGTGTCTATCCCACGTATTTCAAGGCCGCATCAGACAAGCTGAAAATCAATATCCACGTATTCAAGGCCGGCTTGTACAAGGGTGCGGTTGAACCTTTCCTCAGGAATGACATGTCCGCTGCTGCAAAAGAGGCCAACCTGGGTTGGATCGGCGTACTCTGGAAGCAATATAGCGACACGATCATCGAGCAAAGGAATATCTCACTGGAATCATTCCAGAAATATACCAATCGATACGATGAAGTGCTGGCGGCAAATGGTAACGACTCAGCGCAAATGGCTGTCAGTGAAGGATTTGTTGATGCCATCATCTCCAAAAAGGCCTGGCGCGAAGAAATGCAATCAATCGTCGGCAAATCCGAATCAACCTACAACCATATCAGCCTAAACAACTATTTACTCGAAACGAGACCGCCCTTTCCTGTTATTGATCCAGCGGCAAAGAAAATTGCTGTTATTACTGCCAGCGGTACCATTTATGACGGAGTCCAACCTGCTGGAGATATTGGCGGTGAATCAATTTCAAAACTAATTCGCATAGCACGCAACAACAAACAAGTGAAAGCGCTGGTCCTGCGTATTGACAGCCCCGGCGGCAGTGCGTCTGCATCCGAATTAATCCGAAGTGAGTTGGAGCTAACCCAGGATGAAGGCAAACCAGTCGTCATCTCCATGAGCGGGTACGCGGCTTCAGGTGGATATTGGATAGCCAGTACAGCCAATAAGATATTTTCTGCCGATACCACGGTGACCGGGTCCATCGGAACATTTATTATTTTCCCAACTTTTGAAGAAACTCTTTCAGGACTCGGTGTTAATTCAGACGGTGTCGGTACAACAACGTTGAGCGGCGCCTTTAACGCCTTCCAGGAAATTAACCCTGTCCTGCGGAGGTCACTGGAGCACTCGGTAACGCATACCTATCAAAAATTTATTGGGCTCGTTGCCCAGGGACGCGAAATGCCGATAGATGATGTGGACAAAATTGCACAAGGCCGCATCTGGGCGGGATCAACCGCTGTTGAACTGGGACTGGTGGATGCGATCGGCAACCTGGCTGATGCAATTGAATCTGCAGCACTACTGGCGGCAGTTGACGATTATGAGATTATTTATCTTGAACAGGAGCTGACAACCAGCGAAAAATTGCTGAATCAAATACTGAATTCGAGCCTGAAAGCAATACACGCAGCCACCGGTGGTATTTCCAGTCATTGGAAAATACTCGGTAGTGTTTCACAAGACATCACCACCCTTCTGGAAATGAGCCAGTCACCCGGCATCTACCTGCAATGTCTTTATTGCAAGGTTCGTTGAATATCAGCGCCAGGCTGTCTTGCTCTTCTTGTTTCTACTCTGCGCGGTTGCTCCGAGCGTCTCTCAAAATCAACCGCAAGAACATTGGTACGACGGACAAAGCAGCGCCGATTACTATGCCCGTTAGAATCATGTGTCGTATCCAGTTCCGTGCCAGAAGAAATGCTACAGGGCGTAACAGTCATCACAGGACTGTCGGCGAGATGAATACGAGTAGGCATTCGGATGTGGATATTTTTTCCTTTGAGTCTCCTGCTGCCCACCAGGGTACCGTTGGTACTTAAATCTCTCAGGTAGAGTTGGGAGCCTTGAAGATAGAGTTCGCAATGTTGTCTTGAAACACTTGCAATGGAAATACAGATGCCACAGTCAGGATCGCGCCCTATCAGCAAGGGCAGATTAGCCTCGTTTATCGTAAAACTAACCCCGTTATCCAATTCAATTTTCGCCACTTGACGATTAATCGTATTGGAAGGTCGGATTGATGTCATATCTGCATTTGGTGGACGGATGATCAAAACTCGGTAGATTTTAATGAATCGATACTACGCCCGTCAGAAATCAAAATTTGTGATGCAGTTCACAGTTTTCAATTGAATCCAGAATATCGAAGATTTATTTCCCGTGGCACCTGGTGCCGAATCAATCCTTCACAGAAAAGAATCTGGATTTGCTCAATTTGTCTCTTGCGAATTTATTTGCGACCCGGATTCGTCTAGAAATTTTATCCCCAGAATTTAGCCAGGTTCGTTTCCAGCACCTCAATGGAAGGCGTTTGCCGGACCTGCCACTCCACAGGAAACAAATCCCTGTATCGCGCCTCGCTGAAACGACGGTCAACAAGACAGACAATGCCTCTGTCACCCGAGTCCCTGATGACGCGCCCGGCAGTTTGCAGCACCTTGTTCATACCCGGGTATTGATAGGCAAATTCGAAGCCGATGCCTTCTTCACGCCAGTAGTCACGAATCAAGTCACGTTCAATTCCAATTTGTGGCAAACCCACGCCAGTCACAATAACGCCAATCAGGCGTTCCCCCTTCAAATCGACCCCCTCGCCGAAGACACCCCCCATGACAGCGAAGCCGGTTACTTCCCCGTCCTCACTGAAGCAATCAAGAAACAACTGCCGGTCTTCCTCTGCCATAAACCTTTCCTGCACTATTGTTTTTCGATGTGGGGCGAACTTCGAAAACGCCTCATGTACAGTTTGCAGGTAAACATGAGAGGGGAAATATACGAGATAATTTCCGGTTTTGCTTTCAACGACCTTTAATATGAGTTGTACCAGGTCATCTACTGATGCGTCTCTCTCCCGATAGCTGGTACCGATGTAAGGCACAACGTAGACCGCAAGATTCTCCGGGTCGAAAGGGGATGCCAGTTGATACCACCTGGTTTCTGCGCTCAAACCAAGCAGCCTCTGATAGTAGTTTTGCGGCTTCATTGTTGCAGAAAAACAAACGCTTGAAGCCATCTTGCTAAAGCCTTCCCGTAATCTGGAGGCAGGGTTCACACAAAAAAGTTTTACCCTGATATGTGTTCCTGTCTTCACCAGGAAAAATGCATAGTCCTCATTCGTTTGTTCGGCAGTTCGCATAAACCTCAGACAATCAAAATAGAGTGACAGCAAGTCATCCTTGTAACTAACCTGAGACTCTTCTTTCAGGACATCTTCTGCGCTGTTGCAAAAGTCTCGGAGGGCCTTGTTGAATCTGGCAGGAACGTCTTGCAACACCAGGAATCCTTGATTCGCAAGCTCGATCTTTTTCACCTTCCGCATCGAGAGTATTTCTGCATTAACCCTTGCAAGTGTTTTGGCAACGACAGGATGGTATTCCTTTAGTTGCCGTCTTAACGCCATGAAATCATCTTTCTTCAACTCCGCTGAAAACATGTCCCTGCCACGATCAACCAGGTTGTGGGACTCATCAACCAGTAGCGCATATTTTCCCGAATTTTCCTCGAAAAAACGGCGCAGATACACAATGGGATCAAATACATAGTTATAGTCGCAAATGATCAGGTCGACAGATCGGGCAACATCCAGTGAAAGTTCGAAGGGGCACAAAACATGTCTCTGCGCAACCAGTTCGATACTCTTCCGGCCAAGTATATCGCTGGTCGCCAGCGCATCCTGGATACCCTCATGAAGTCGATCATAGTAGCCCCGTGCATACTGGCAATGGTCTGGGTCACAGGGTGAACCTTTGTTGAAGCAGATCTTGTCTTTCGCGGTGAGTGTTACGCTGCGAAAGCGTAGTCCGGATTCATTGATCTGGGCTACCGTCGCTTCCGCCATACCCTGTCCCGAAGTTTTTGCGGACAGATAAAAAAGTTTGTCGTAACCGGCATCCCGCATCGCCTTGAGAGCAGGAAAAATGGTCGCCATTGTCTTGCCTATACCCGTGGGTGCCTGCAAAACAACCTGCCCACCATCAACCATTGATCGATATGCAGCAACGGCCATATCTCTTTGACCAGGCCTGTATTCCGGGTAAGGGAATTCGGATTGTTCGATACTTGTATTGCGCGTTTCCAACCACTGCTTGTTTTGCAGCAGCGAGTCAGTAAGGCGATCGAGAGATGCGTCAAAAAAAGAAGACAGGGCTTCAATGGTCATCTCTTCCTCAAGCCAGCTTTCAGAATGGTCATTAAGATCCAGGTAACAGAGCCTCAAATTTAACCGGGTGATATCTCCTGCCTGGCAGAGCATATAACCGTATATTTTAAGTTGCGCGAAATGAATTTCCTTCAGTGATGCTGGCAGCTCTGCAACATCGACACGCAGTGTTTTGATCTCTTCAACCAGAGGTGGGTCCGCAGCAGGGATAAATCCATCTACCCTTCCTTGTATATGCAGGTGAAAGCCCTGGTACTCAATGCGCAGTGAAACCGGTTTTTCACTGATATAACCCGCACCCCTTTTCTTCTGAACAAACTGATGCCCTCGAATGCCCTCTACTGCACTACTGCGTCCGGTGAACCTGAAATTGATATCACCCGTTTGCCAATAGCGTGCGAGTTCACCTACCGAAATTCGATGTACCATTTACCGGGTGAAACTCACATAAGCGACTTCGGCAGGAATGCCGACGGTTGAAAAATGTCGCAGCCAACGTAGTTGATTTTCCTGAAGGCGATCACCTGGTCCTTTTACCTCCACGAGCTTATAGCCATCATTGCCAAACACGATGAGATCGGGAAATCCGCTGCAATTATTTCTCGGATCGGCGAGCAGCCTCCTGAACACCGTCATCAGACTATCATTTGAGATAACGCCAAGAAACCGCTCGATCAACTCTGCATTTAACATTGACCAGTTGACGAATTGATTCGTAATCGGGTACTTCTTGTTGAACATTTCCATGATAATGCAGCTGAGCCGTTTTGCGTTCCGCAGTTCAGAAAATCGGCTTTCAAATAGGCCGCTGCGTAAGCGGGTAAATTCCGGGCTGAACAAATCTGCTGGTCCTCGCTGGAATGGATGGTAAAAAGCACCTTTTACGGGTGCAAAAATAACATCCCAAAACGCAAGCCCAAACAAACCTGTAAAAAGGCTGTTTTCTACATAGATAGCATCACTACCCTGGGCAGCAAACCAATCACAGGTCATTTCTTCAATCCGTTTATGCGGGTTATTGATGACAAGCAGATTTCTGAGCGCCGGTTTGTACTCAAGAAATCGAGTATCGAGTGCTGGCAGCTTTGCCAGTGCAGGGAACTTGTTTCTGTTACGGCGTACGAACCGGACCGCAAATTCACATTCCTGATCGTTGAGCGGAGCCGCCAATATATCACTGCACAGCGCAAGGCACTCACTTAACCGTTCCTGCTTGAGTAATATTCTGGCTCGCCGTTCTCTCGATGGAACAAGTGTTGACTTTATGTAGAGCGACATGGCGGCATCCAAATCACCGATCCTTTCATATTGCCGTGCCACTCGATTTACTATTCGGTCATAACGCCTGGCAAGGCGTTCATTAACGCAACGTTCGGGCAATGAATTGACGAACTCCGCCATTATCCCTGCGTCGCTTTCTTCAACTGTATCGTGCGAGAGGTCATCCAGCGCATAAAGTTGCAGGGTTTCTTCAATTAACCCGCGATTCTCGAAAAAGAAACCCCCTGTCTGTAGAGGGTATTTTTCAAAAGGCATCACACCCAGATCATTGAGCACAAACTCAGTAAAATCCTGGTGCAGATTACCAAAGAACAACAACTTGTAGAGTTGCAAATATTCCTTGAGTAACGGTCGCACCCTCCTGGTTCCTGACAGGTCGATCTCTACCTGTGACAGGTACTCAAGGAGCTGAATCTTTTTTTGAGCAGGATCAAGATCAATCGCTTCCGGCAAATCGAGTAATTCTCGTTTAGTGAGCAGCCCCAGGACATCAATCGTATCCACATCATGCGCGTGATCCAGAAAACCATGTTCGACCAGTTCACTCATTGTCTGCTGCAGGTTTGTGATTTCTGAATAGTTAATCTTGTCACATCTAAACAAGGGCCCCTTACGTTGCACGAGTCGAACATAGAGCATTTGTGCCTCGGTCGTCAGCGCACGAAATCTACTCTGATACGCCAATTCGTTGTCTTTGAGCAGATGCTTATATTGCCTTGCGACAAATTCCAAAAGGTAATGAAAATTCTCGAGGTAATACCCTTCTGGCAGTTCCTCAACCATGGCCAGGTTTGCAGGCAGTGGATTGCAGGCAGTGGCTTAGGATTGTAGGGCAAGATGTGGACACAGACGAATCTTATCCTGTATTTATATACAGGTAAAATCAATTAACCCCAACCCGGAATTTTACCAGTATAGTAATCCTGCTCTCCTGCCGATCTTCCAGCTTCCTCCAGTACCGGTTTTGGAGCACAAGTCTGCTCACCGACTCTGGCCTGGTCAGGACGCTTTATGACCGTGAAGGATAAACGCCGACAAAATAAATTCAACGGTATCAGGTGTGTGCACAATTTTAATCAAACACTCATCGTGTTTGCCGGTCACTATTGTATTCTAGTAAACTTTTAGCCAACACCATTGGCGGAGTCAGTTTGCAACATCTCATCGCCGGACAGGAACCGTAAAAATCCCGGCAAACTGTCTTCTTGAGCCATGATGATGCTTGCATCAATTATTTGATCAATAGATGTCATTATGCCCTGACAGATACCTCCGTACATTCAACAGTACCAGGAAAACCCACTAACCCGGATTGCAAAATTAGCATTACGTCATCGAGAATTGCGGACTCTCTGGTGACAATTCAAACACTAGCTTTCACAATATATGGAGAGATAAATGCCAGCTGCAGTTGAGGGGATTCGCGTATTAGACCTGACCAGGGGGCCAGCCGGTGGCATTGCAACAATGATCCTGGCAGATTTTGGCGCTGAGGTCCTGGTCATTGAATCGCCCGATGGTGATCAGTTCATGCAATTACCGTCGTCACGGATGTGGCGTCGAGGCAAACAAACGTGTTGTCTGGATCTGGGCATCCCCGGTGATCTCGAAAAGTTTTTTGAACTTTGCGCTGCGGCGGATGTGTTGGTGTGCAATTGGCGAGGAAGCGCATTAAAACGAAAAGGTATTGACTATCGCTCCATGCATCAACGTTACCCGCATCTAATCTATTGTCATATCAGCGGATTTGGCGGCAAGGGTCCACGGGCAGATTATCCCGGTTATGAGCATATTGTCGCCGCTTGTACCGGTCGAATGCGACTTTTTTCCGGTCTTGTTGACCGGCCAGGGCCTGTATTTTCAGCCTTACAGGTTGGCACCCATGCCTGCGCACAATCGGCTGCTACCGGTATTCTTGCTGCCATCCTGGACCGCGGCAACGATGGTGAAGGTCGATTGGTTGAAACCAGTATCATGCAGGGACTGTTGACCTATGAACAGGGTGCCATGATTGGTGCTCAGTTCCCTGAATTGTTTCCCGGCATGCCGCCTGGTAGCGCACCGGCAAAAAGCGAACTGCCTGCACCGAGTCTCTACTATCACCCCGCGCAGGCTGGCGATGGCCGATGGATGCAGTTTGGTAACCTCTTACCGCATCTGTTTGACAATTTCCTAGTGGCAACCGATCTCATTGACATTCTGGCCGACCCGGATTACAACCATGCACAAATGCTGTTACCACCAGAGAAGCACGAGGCATTTCGCGAACGGATGCTATTGCGAATTCAGGAGCGAAGTGCCGCTGACTGGATGGAAGATTTTATTAATGATGGCGGTGTAGTGGCAACGGCACACCAGACTACACAAGAAGCGCTTAACGATCCTGATATCGTTGCAAATGGTCATGTAATCAAACGTCCCGATGGCGGTGTTCAGCTTGGACCAGTCGCCCGATTGGCGCGGACACCTGCATGCCCGGGTGAAGATGCGACACAGGCCAACGATATCCTGGAACAATGGCGCAATTCACCTCGTCCCGCGCCAACCGTTCCTATTGGCAACAATCTGCCACTGGAGGGAATTCGGGTAATAGAAATAGCCACCATCATTGCAGCGCCACTTGGTGCCTCTTTCCTGGCGGATATGGGTGCCGAGGTGATTAAGGTGGAACAAATTGGCGGTGATCCTTACCGCAGCCTGGGTGCGGGGATTGGTTCGGCACGAGTCAATGCGGGTAAACGAAGCATTTGTGTCGATTTAAAATCAAAGGCGGGTCGAGAGATCGTGCTCGGTTTTATCACCGATGCTGATGTACTCATTCACAATTTCCGCCCCGGTGTGCCCGAACGGCTTGGCATTGGGTATGAAGATATCGAAGCGTTGAATCCCGGAATTATTTACCTCCAGTGCAATGGATATGGACCTGATGGCCCTGGTGCCCTGCGACCTAGTACGCACCCGATCCCTGGTGCCGCAATGGGCGGCGTCCTGTTTCAGATGGCCGAACGGGTCCCGAAGGATCTCCAGGATATAGAGAACCTGCGATTGTGGACCCGCAGGCTGATGCATGCCAACGAAGTCAACCCGGATCCAAATACAGCGGTGGTGGTCGCGACTTCCGTGATGTTAGGCCTTGTTGCCAGGCAACGGACAGGCCGTGGACAGCAAGTTCTGATAGACATGTTCGGAGCGAATGCCTATGCAAACCATGATGACTTTTTATCTTATCCCGGTAAGCCAGACCGGGCCCTGGCTAACGCCGGGTTATTTGGATTAGCCGCGACATATCGACTTTATCCATGTGCCGAGGATCAGTGGATATTCCTAGCCTTGACCAATGAGAGTGAGCGTGCAGAATTTGTAGCAGCGCTGCAAAGGGCCAATATAGAAGCGCCATCGCTTGAGTTGATGGCAGCCGGAGGAACAGATTTAAGTGACGCGCTCACAAAATTGTTCTCGACAAAAAATGCAGTGTCCTGGGAAACACTGCTCGCGCCCGCCAGGATCGGTTGTATTCGAGCCGATGCAATGCAGCCAAACGAGTTCTGGCTGCAGGATCCACAACCGGCAGCGATGGAACTCGCTGTTGAAACCCAGCATCCCCGTTGGGGATCTTACAAACGCCATGGCCGATTGGTAATCTTTGATGGCGGTGGTCAAGCTCTTGGTCCACCACCCCTGGCAGGCCAGCACAATGAAGAGCTTTTGTTAGAAGCCGGGTTAGATAAAGCCACGATATCCAGACTAACGGCTGAGGGAGTTCTTTGGAGTGAGACCTAGTTAGTTCCTGTCTTCAGGGTGTTATTATGACCAGACACCCTGTACAGCGCTGAGGCAAGATGACGATAGAAAATGAGAGTGATCTGGAAAAATTGAAGGCGATTGGCCGCATCGTCTTTGAAACCATGATGCTCATGAAACAACAGATGGAAGTGGGTATGACGACCCTGGAACTGGACGAAATCGGCGCAAGGAATATGGAAAAATACGGCGCTCGCTCCGCCCCGATGGTCACATACGATTTCCCCGGGCATACCTGTATCAGCATCAATGAAGAAGCGGCTCATGGCATCCCTTCCGAAAGAACAATCGCTGCAGGTGACGTGGTGAATATTGATGTTTCCGCTGAACTCAATGGTTATTTTGGAGATACAGGCGGCACCTTCCCCGTCCCGCCGGTAGACCCGAAAATTCAATACCTCTGCCAATCCACCAGAAAAGCCTTGCGAAATGCCATGGATGTTGCCCGCGCCGGAAGCAGGGTTAATCAAATTGGTGCAAGCATTAACAAGACGGCACGCAAAACCGGGTTTGTTACCCTGAAGGATCTTGGCAGCCACGGCATCGGCAAGAGCCTTCATGAAGCGCCGCACTTCATCCCGAATTTTTATGACAAGAAAGACCACCGGATTCTGAAAGAAGGACAGGTCATCACCATTGAGCCCTTCCTTTCAACAGGCTGCGAACATACAACAACAGAAGATGATGGATGGACACTGACCACGGGTGCGGGAAATTTCACTGCCCAATATGAACACACGATGGTCATCACCAGGAACAAACCCATCATTCTTACAAGACTTTAGAAGCAATGTATCCCCAATCAACCGCTTCACCCAATCTGGCCCCGGTTCACAGGTATGAATATTTTGGTTCCCAATCACCCGACCCTTCAGGAATGAGTTCAAAAAGATTCAGAACGGGATTGTAGTCATCCCAGGGACCAAATGATGCATCGGAAACACGCATCACCTTGTCACCATCCCGTTTGAATACAGAGACGCCCGGCCAGAAGCTCTGTTTGCCTTCATACTCCCCGATATACCCCATATCACTTGCGAAGCTGGTTCCGTGGTGAGAAATCATTCTGAATTTCCAGCCACGACTGTCTGCAAAGTCCTTCTGAACAGAGGGGACATCGGGGGAAGACACAACAAATGCCGCCCGATCTTGCAAGTGGTCAAGGACACCATTAAACCCATCTGCCCATTGTGTGCAATGGACACAACTCGTACCCATATTATGAATGACAAACAGCGTGTCCTTTTCGCCAAAGAGCGAAGTCAGAGTGACATCCTCACCACTGGTGCTAAAGATGTAATCTGTCACTTCCTCCGGTTCGATGGAAGCCTGGAGTTCACGTATATCTTTACGCAGGGTCATCATTTCACTTCTTCGATTTTTAATCTCATTCATGGTTTCTTTATAAGCCATCTTACTTTTCCTCATCCTCGTTTCTAATGTCCGGCAAAAAGGCAACCAGGGTGTCAAATTGGTTCTGCCAGTATTTTGAGTATTGATTGATCCAGACCGCAGCTTCTGAAATAGGTCCAGCATCGAGACGGCAAAGACTGACCCGACCGGTTCGCTCCTGAGAAATCAACCCTGCTTTCACGAGTACCTGGATATGCTTCGATACGGCTTGTATCGAGATATCAAATGGGGCCGCAATCTCACTCACAAGAAGTTCTTTTCCGTTCAGCATACCAAGAATCTCCCGTCGAACTGGATCGGCAAGCGCCCCAAAAACACGATTCAGGGTTTCCAGGTCCTGCCTGGATGCCATTCTTTCTTGGGAGTTTGTCTTCACCATCAATATCATTCAATCATACGATTGATATTCAATCAATAGGTTGATTAATAAACAGGATCAAGCCAATGAAGGTGATGCGATCCAACAGCCCAGGGGGACGACATCTACACGATCCACCCGCTGATCCAGGTATATTCGACGATAAACGGCCAACATAAGATACACCTCCGTATTCCTATATCGTTGTACGGTGCATTACATTTGACAGAGGTGCGATCAATTCAAGTGTGCAAAGCCGGGGCGCATTGTTGATCACCCTATCATTTGAAATAAGTCGGGAGAATCGAATGAAATTTTTTCCCCGGATGATGGAGAAATTGTTTAAAACCGCGTATGTTCTGTGACCAGGTCAACAGGTAACGGCGGTAAAAGCAGCCATGATTGAAATAGCAGGAATAGATCATATCGTTCTCAGAACGACAAGGTTGTCGGAAATGCTGGGGTTTTACTCCGGTGTATTGGGCTGTCAGGTGGAGAGGGAAACATCGAAGGAAGTCGGTCTTACCCAGTTGCGAGCCGGTAACGCCCTGATTGACCTGGTGACGGTGGAAAGTCAGTTGGGTGAAATGGGTGGAGGGGCGCCGACCAGAACGGGGAACAATGTTGACCATTTTTGCCTGCAACTCAAACCGGTTCCGGAGAGTACCATCAAGACCTATCTCGAAGAAAATGGCATTCATGTGGGCGAGTTCGCGCAAAGATATGGCGCCCAGGGTCTGGGCAATTCCATTTACATAAAGGACCCGGAAGGCAACACCGTGGAATTAAGATGTTTGATATAAATATCACAAATCTGGCAAGCAGGAAATCGAGTGTCTAATTACGGACCGGTACTGATTACTGACCAGTACATGTCCTGCCAATCTATCAAGAAGCCAACCAATGGGCCTGAGACAATATAAAGTCAACGAAAGGCAAAAGAAATCATCGAATTAGCCGTTGCGCGGTACTCACTCGGCACATGGCTGTTCAGCGCATCCGACAAGATCACGCCAATAAGGCTGTAATAACCAAACAACATAAAAAGTGGATAGACTGAAAAAGCTGAAGACATAGAGATTGGTTTAAATACGGGTGGGTAAAAGGGGCACTAGCCGCTGGCAAAATGAAGTTCAGAATCCGTAAACTTCTGTTTCCATCGACCGGATCGAAAACGCCACACCACCATCAGACTTTTAACAATATAGTCGCCAATTAGCGCACCGTAGATCCAGGCGACTGAATAATCCAGGTAGGTAAATATTGCAGCCAAACCAACTCTCACACCAATCAACCCGACCATTGTCGTCATCAGAGGAAAACGGGTATCCCATGCCCCACGCCAACAGCCACCAAGAGTAAACTCAATGGCCATAAGCGGTTGTGCAATCGCCATAATGTAGATGAAGTTCACCGTATGTTGCACGACCTTTTCATCCTGAATCAGGAACCAGGCAATATCACGGGCAAAAATCACGATAATAAAACTCAAGGCAGTCATACTGGCGATGGCCATCCAG
>Ga0114950_10000142_pt1 | contig 42284 bp, 83 predicted proteins | sample N075metaG_FD_83503 | JGI IMG/M metagenome (GOLD analysis project Ga0114950, IMG submission 83503) | Deep subsurface microbial communities from Kermadec Trench to uncover new lineages of life (NeLLi) - N075 metaG | ecosystem: Environmental > Aquatic > Marine > Ocean trench > Sediment | place...
AGTCTGTAGGTGAGTCTGTAGTCATCTCCTTACTATACCCTTAGTCAACACCGTAGTCAACCTTTAGTTGAGTCTCTACTTCGTAGAGTAGTCACAGGGGTAGTTGCACTCGTAGTCAATACCGTAGTCATCATCGTAGTCATCATCGTAGTCAATACTGTAGTTGCACTCGTAGTCAATACCGTAGTCATCATCGTAGTCAATACTGTAGTTCGAGTGGTAGTTAATACCGTAGTCACAGGGGTAGTTGTACCCTTAGTCATGGCTATAGTCAGGTCTATACTTAGAGCCTTAGATAGCCACCCTGAGAGAGCCTAGACCCCTATGATAACGCATGCGTTAGCATTAATTGGGTGTATAGATAAATGTAAATTATAAGAGGAGTATATAAATTATAAGGTAAAATCCATTTGGCAAGGGATGTAGAGGATTATAACCACTATAATTTAGGGGGTTATAATTTAGAAAAGGGAGTAAACTGTGTCGATCATGGTTGTATGGCCCGCAATCACAACCACCATTTGAAATTTTGGCCAGACCCCCTATCACAGTTGAGGGCCGCTGTCAAGCACTATTCATCATGGTTGTAGCCAATCATAAGAGGGTTGACAACCATGGTTGTATATGGTAGGAGCTATGGTTGTAGATGTCTAGGCCGACCACCCCTACCATGGTTGATGATGGTTGTCAAGCTCTAAATTATAAGCACAACCATGACTCCATAATTGTACAACCATTTTCCAAAATTGTCAAGATGATTCCGACGAACGGTATCCTAACATATTCGATCATGGTTGTCAAGCAGTTTCCGACGAACGGTCACGGATCATGGTGACTATTAATCACTTGACATCACTATCCATCCTATGATATTTATGGTAATTAATTCATTTTTCTCCTTGACAAGGCATGGCCCAATCTGTTAATTAAGTTTTTCAACTAGGGATATGATCTCACATCCGGTGCTCTAGGTCCAGTTCAATCAAATAATCAGAAAAGTTTTGTCAAGTCCTTTGGCCCATTTTGATAAAAAGATATTACTTGACATTTGATTAAAAGATTGCTATAATAGGCGGGTGGTTGGGGGAATACCCGCACCCTTATATACTATAGTGTTGGCCCAAATAGTTTTGACAGTCAAGTATGGTTGTGCTATAGTAGTTTCTTTTAATCATTGGATTACCCCAGATGACTAAACATGTAAGTGTGACGATACACGTCAACGGTACAACAGTGGCCGGGTATGTGCTCAATAGTACGGCGGCGGAAGTGGATGCTATTCTATCCAATGACCCTGAATACGCTGAGGAGTTCACTTGTACACATCTAGACTTCGATGTTTTCCACCATGTGACTGGAGATGTGGCCCAGAACAATGTAAGGTTGCTTAAGTCTGCAATCACTGGTATAGTGTATCACTCCCCTACTTTAAGGCAAGAAGAATATGATTAGAGTCACCGAAGGTAAAGCAGTCAACCTTAAGGATGTCTGCCATGACGCTGGTGAGCTGTCTGATCTTGTCTGGGCTGAGGTGAGTGAGCATAAGCATGGTAATCAGGTGTTTAGTAATGACTCGTTGTTTATCTATGTGCTTCCTTCCATCAATGGTGAAGAGCACACAGAGATACAGGACCTGATAGTTAAATTATGCCATGAGGTATACAAAGACAATTTTATTATATTCGAGGTAATGTGGTGAAAAATTTATTTGATTTATGTATGATCGTATGTGCAATGATTACCACTGGTATGCTGGTGTTTATGATGGCTGGTGAGTTGCCATTTCCCCAGACATTGAATACACTGTTGACCATTATAATCTTTTGTATAGCATGGTCATGTATCATGGGTTCCATGTTCGGTAATAAGCCTCATGCGTCGTAAGATATTGTATGCTACCATAGGCTTATGCTTTGCATTTATGTGGTTACTGTTTATGGCCTTGCCAGAGTTCCCCACGTATGATTTTATTATCAGAAGTGCTTCCTTTATTATCGCGGTTGTGATAGTATTGTTGCAGATTTGGAAATTTAAGGTTGAAACATAATGCGAACTGACACTAAGGAATACTTTCAAAACATTGCTGACGGTACACAGACAGCTCCGGCTAAAGAGATAGCTGCCGAGGCTTTGCAGGTTATTGCATTCTATGAAGAGGAAGCACAGAAGTTAAGAGATATTCAAATGCAAAGAGAAATGCAAATTAATAGGTTTGGTTACTCCGGCGTAATGGGCGAACCCAAGTGACACGATTGACTGTTAATCCGTACACTATTACGGACATCAAGTACAATGCCTTGAGCATGGAGCAATTGAAGAAGTTGCCCACTCCCCGGTTGCTGGCCTACTACAAGAGGTATCGTCATTTAGGCTGGTCTTATTCGTGTTGGTGTTGTGATGAGTTATTGACAAAGAAGGATAGATTACTTAATAGTATAGCCAATGAGTACTTGGATGCTATCAAGGCTTTACTGGATACTCGTGAACATGTCAGCAAATAATCTAATACGTGTGTATGGTCAGGGCCGGTACGGTCACCGCCAGACATACAGGGACTGTAGGGGTCAAGAGTTTATGGGTACTCATAAGGATGCCAAGACATACTTTGCCTTGTTATATCCTAGCATGAGTATCGAGGTTAAGCATAGTCCAAAGAAAACGAGATAAGGGTTGACATAGTGTAGATTATAGATATATTATACACCTTTGAGGTATATTATGTTAGATACTTTTTTAGATGTGGTGATGTTTGTAGTGCTCATACTGTGTATAGTTGTAGCGGCAGTGATCATCTTTATTGTTAATATACTAGCTGGTATAGCAATCTGCTTTTCAGACAGATAAATTAAAGGAAGTATATGAAAATTGAATTATCTATTGGTGATATTTGTAGCACTTACGCTGACTCTATTGTAAACGCGGCTAAGCCTCAATTAACTGGCGGTGGTGGTGTTGATGGGTTTGTGCACCGGGCGGCTGGCCCTGAGTTAAAGGAAGCGTGTATGGAGTTGCCTGTATTAGAGGATAAGAACATACGTTGTCCGGTAGGTCAGGCTAAGTATACTCCGGCCTTTGGGTTATTGCTCAAGTTCACCAAGAATGTTATTCACACTGCTGGTCCTATCTATAAGGACTATGGTGCTTCATCGTCTGCACCTTACCTCAAGGCATGTTATCATCACTGTATGCTTCATGCTGCCACACTGGGTAAGTCTGTTGCCTTCCCTGCTATTGGTACAGGCGTCTATGGTTATCCTTTAGAGGATGCCACGGTGATTGCTATCAAGACGGTTGCTGGTTTAGCTGAACATAGGCCGGGTGACTTTGATGATATGACAGTTAAGTTTGTATGCTATGATGAGGTCAACTATCTGGTATACCAGCGTGTATTGAATGCCCATATTTCTAATTGGGAATTCTCTGTAAACATTATTTGATAAAAAGGTTGACATTTAATCTAGAGTGGGGTATTATCTTATCTCACTTGGAAATGAAGCACTTGGAGAGAAAGAATGCAATTAGCAACAAAACACAATACTGTTGAAACCGGCTCTGTAATAAAGACTGGTGCATTCGGTATTGCAAAGAATGCAAAGATGTTTCACATACTGTCTGACAGCATGTACAAGGACAAGATTGGTTCTATGGTACGTGAACTGTCAAGCAATGCTCGTGATGCACACGTAGATGCTGGTATCCCCGAACAACCATTTTTCATACACTTGCCTAATGCTTTCGAACCATGGTTTAGTGTGACTGATCATGGTACTGGCATTAGTGCTGATGACGTATTCAATGTGCTGTGTGTCTACGGTGAGTCTACTAAGGATCAATCAAACGATGCTATTGGTGCGTTTGGTTTGGGTGCTAAGACTCCGTTTGCCTACACTGATAACTTCACTGTTATCTCACGGTTCGATGGTATTGAGCGTTTGTACACTGCTTGTATCGGTGAGGATGGCTTGCCTACTTTGAACCTGCAAGTTGAAATGAAAACAGAAATCTATGATGGATTTCAAATTACAGTATCGGTCAACGAAGGTGATTTTGATCGGTTTAAGGAAAAGACTGCTGAGCAATTGAAGTTCTTTCCAATTAAGCCTACCATTGAGAACTGCAAAGATTTTGAATGGGATGATCTGGACGAAGGTATCACTTACGATAGTGATCTGGTAAAGATGTACAATGGTAGCTATAGTAACCCTATCTCCGGTCTGTGGGTAACACAGGGCGGTGTGAGCTATCCTGTAGACATTGATGAGCTGCAAGACATTGATTCTCATACAAAGGCGTTTGCTAATGCTTTGGCAGAAAAGAATGCTGTAATGCCTTTCGAGATTGGACAGATTGATGTTACGGCTCCGCGTGAAAGTATCTCGTATGACAAGAGAACTATCACTAGCGTAATTGATCGTGTAGCACTAGTGGCTAAGACCATGTGTCGTGATGTTGTTGCTGAGGTACAGAAGGAAAAGTCTATCTGGAATCGAGCAGTGATTTACAATACTCAGATTGGTGTGGTACAGACTGCTATTCGCCAGTCGCCATTATTTGACAATCTGTTTAAAGGCATGGACAAGGATAGGCATGGTAAGCTGGCTGTGAATATGGATGATCTGGTAGCATTGGATTGTCGAGCAGTCAACATGATCAAGTTCAATTCGTATCGTTCGAATAGTTCTGGTACTACTGTCAGGCGTAAAGAGTTGGGTAACTCGTCACATTATGGTGATGAGTACTTGACAGCGGCACAAAAGATTAATGTCTACATACGCGACACTAACAGCAAGCCAATGGCACGTATCAAGCACTTTGTGTTTGAGAACGATTTCCCCTTGACAGTTATGATTGAAGGCAAGACTGAATTGCTGGATGATAGTCATAAGGTGGCGGTTGCTGCGGCGTTGCGTATGCCAGTAGATAGCATTAAGTTGTTGACAGAACTGGAAGCACCTAAGAATGTAACCCGGTCAGACGGACATGTGTACACTGCACCAAAGGCGTACCAGTGGAATTTTAATAAACTGAGTACATGTTCAAGGGATTGGATAAGATTGTATGATGACATTAGTGATATTGGTGCTGCTGTATGGATAGAAATGGACAGGCACGATATCCGATGGAGCGAAGATGCGGCCCTTATGTTCACGGCTGCTGAGGGTGGACAGTTAGGCTACGATGTGATAGCAGTCAACGGACGTACAGCACGACGAATTGAAGCTGGTAAAATTGGCGAGGATTTAATCACTGTCTGCGAAGCAGCAAAAGAGGTACGTGGCAGAGTCAAGGATAAAACTTCACTGTTTATCAAGTATACCCGTAACCACTCATTCGTACAGGAGTTGAACAATAACTCTGTCGTGAGGACACTGGTAGAAAAGGGATTGTTCCCTGAACTGGCTAAGCAGATTGATAATATATCTGCTAAGAATAAGCTCATGGGCACTTCTTTGGAAGATCATAAATGGATACGTAGACACTTGCATGGCTTGTCTGAGGCATCCGAGAGGGGTATTAAGAGAGCCAAGAGTATAAAGGCTGGTATTATTGCACAGTTCCCTATGCTCAAGTATGTTGCAAGTAGGCATGGTGCATTGCTGGCAGATGATGTGCTGGCAGACGTAATGCTTTACATTGAACAAAAGAACAAGGTAGAGCTTGACAACTCTGCCTAGTTTTGATAAAATCATTGGCATCCCAAAAGGGATACCTTAATATAACTTGGAGAAATACTTATGTTTCCATATCAGATTACAGACAGAGGTGTGACAGTCTTTATAGACTCTTCACCTCGACAGTTTGCTAAATCTCATAGCCAGTATGCGGTGATCGTTGAATCCATCCACGCTGGTAATTGGCAAGCGGTCAGAACGCATACCGATGTTGGTGAGTCTATCACCCTTCGTACACAAGGTCGTGTAGTTATCGAGAACGAAAAAATCTTTATCAAAGGTAAAGAAGTTAACGGTAGCAACGTTGATCGAATCCTTGCCATGATTTCCATGAAGTCTGCGGCAGTACAAGGTTATATTGCCTTTCTGGATCGTACCTACGATAACTGTTCGAAAGCTACTGTAGAAAACCTCTTTGATTTTATCGAAGCGTGTAATCTGCCAGTAACAGAGGATGGTTGTTTCCTTGCGTACAAATATGTACGTCCTGACTTCACAGATGGTTGGACTGGTAAGTTTGATAACAGAGTTGGTGCTAAGCCAAGAATGCCGCGTAACGAGTGTGACGAAGATCGTAGTCGTACATGTTCAACTGGCTTGCACGTTTGTTCACTGGACTATCTTGGTGAAAATGGTATGGGTGATCGACCTATCATCGTGGTCAAGGTAGCACCGGAAGATGTTGTATGTGTGCCTATCGAACATGAAATGGCTAAGATGCGTACAGAAGGCTATGAAGTTGTTGACGTGTTGAAGTTCGATGACGGTGAGCGTATCAAGCCATGGTTCGATGACCAGTACGATGCCGAGGCAGATGTTGACGAGAGTGATTCAATTCCTCAAGTTGACGATGACGGTAATGATCTTACTGATGATGCCATAAACACGCTAGTGGTTGACACTGACCAACTGACAAGTGATCTTGAAGCTATTGGTTCAGAACGTGCTGCACTACAAGCCTATCTGGAAACAGTTGACGGTGATCCTGTCGCAATTGAGGACTGGACATTCATTTACACTGATAGTTACGATAATGTAAAGGCTGTACTGGTGTGGGTCACTAGCAATGGTGCCTCAAACTCACCAGACATAGAGGTACACTTCGATGTTCCTGCTGATGCACCGGCACCGGCACCTGCTACCTCTGATAGTGCTGATGCACGAGGTAACGCCAAGCTGACTGCTGATCAAGTACGAGAGATCAAAGGTCTGAAAGATGACTGGACTAATGGTATCACAACCTTAACAGCGATTGGCAAGACGTATGGTGTCCATCGTGAACAGATAGCCCGTATCTTTAGAGGGGATACGTGGAAGCATATCAATATTACCTAAGTGCCTCCAAGTGCTAGGTGGCCTCCGCAAGGGGGCCTTTTTTTGGTAGACATTAATCAAATATGTGTTATAATCACCTTATAATTTAGGAAGCATACCATGATACAAAGGTTAATAAATATAGTTACTGGCTTACAAGAAGGATTGAGTAGGGTTAACTTTATTGAACAATGGGATGCTACCATTAACCTACTTAATTATCTCCACTACCGATTTGTTGAGACTGACAAGGGCCGGTTACTAAAGAAGTTCGTGGGTGCTGTTTTCATTGCTTCGCTATTTGCTTTCATGTTCGCGGGCATGGTAGCAGCAATTGGTAGTGTGGCGGGTGCCATAGCTATCTGGATTGCTGTTGGATTGATTTTATGGTTAGTTATTGTAGCTATATCGTGGATGATATAAAGTACTTGATGCTGCCTAATTAATATGGTACACTGCACCCATCAAAACGGAGACAAGTAATGAAGTGGCACGATATTCATAAACCTGTACCGGAAGATGAGAGTAAGGCAATGCCTTGGATTTGGTTAATCGTACTGTTTATGGCGTTTATGTACATTGTAATGTATACTCTAGGTAAGGAAGATGGCCGAGAGGATGCTTTAAAATCCAACGTCGTGAACTGTGCAACTGTCGAGGTTTTAGAAGATAACTAAATACTTATATGTATGATGATGATGATTTTATAGATGGAGGTATCCTAATTACCTCAGAAGCTGATTTAGATGCGTTCTTTAACTCATCTAGTCCGGGTGGACTTGATTTACTTGATTTACATATGATACCCGGCCACAACATCATGACAGGCTGTTATGGCCTATTCCTTGTTGCACTAGACCAGTGTGATGACCCTATAGAGAAAGCCACCCTAGAAGAAGCTAAGACAGCAATATACAATATTGAGGACTGCGTTGTCTCCTGTGTATTAACAATGTATTACCGTAAAGTAAACATAGACTACGCGGGCATTCTAAAGCTTGCTGACGTGATGATATTCTTATCTGATGAATTACCCGGTAAGCATGTAAGTCAATTAGCAGAGAGCACTATGGCAAATGTAGACCAACAGATATCCGAGTTATTGGATATCACACAAGAAGAAGCAGCGGCTTCAATGTTTGAAGCTCTTGGATTTAACCCGGTAGAGGTACAACATGACAAATCAGGACAAACCGAACTCGACTTCGGATAAAGAGTCTAAAGAGGTAACACAAGAACCAGTCACAGAGTATACGCTTTGTGAGAACTTCATACGTCAGTACAAGAAGTTCAAACTGGGTATGCTTGAAGATGGTGCGTTCTTATCTGTAAGAGAACAACAGGCATTAGTAGCGTCCATCATTGGACAACCAAGTGTTATGCAAGACTTTATTGGTAACACCGTTGCCCTTCTAGTTACGAGAGCAACGGAAGAGTTCCCTATACTTGAAGAAAAGGACGAGTGTGTTACTTACTTCAACTCAGCTATCTATGGCGTAATCTTTAAAGTCGTTATACCGTTGTTGAAGATGCCGGAGGAAACTAAGATTGCTATAAGAGAAAAGTACCGGGAAGATATGGCAGTAGCAGAAGCAAAAAAAGAAAAGGGACCTATATCGGCCCCCTTTGAAGGTTTAGACTTTGCTATGCCTAATGAGATCATTCCTGATCAGGAAAATTAAGCAACCAGTTCTATCGCGTCATCCCACCACCATACCTTCATGTTATGGTCTAGGATGACGTTCAAGAACTTCTCTGTTACTGGTGTCTCAGTAGTTACATCAACGAACGCATCAAACTTATACGGGTTGTATGTAACCTCTTGAGCACTCTTGTGAGTAGTAAAGTATGCCACCGGGTATTCAAGCTCGTGACTGCCAGCTACCGTTGCATCCGGGTAACGTTCCTTAATAACTATAGCCATTGACAGGTAACCCACGACGCCCGCATGAACATTCTTCTGACGCTCCTCCAGTACTCGTTGTCGTCCCTTTGCATTAACAGAGAAGTGAGCCCCGGTGAGTGCCACGGACTGTGCATGGAATATCACCCGGCCATAGTTAGCACCGTAGCGTGATCGCACTGACCAACACTTCTGTTGAAGGTTACGATACACAAACACCTTGTGTACATTTGCTCTCCAGTTAATTATCTTCATGTTGTATACTCTTTGAATATGTAGGTAGTATACCATCTATTAATCAAATAGCAAGCTTATAATTTAATAAATTATAACTGGACAAACTCTAAATTATAAGGTACACTAGGTTAGGTGGTTGGGGATATGAGATAAAATAACATGATATTTGAAATGTGGTGTATTTACATAAATCCAAATGTATTTACTTTTGAAATGACTGCCACAATCGCTCATGCATATAGTACATCCCAAATTTTAGTACAAACTCGATGCTGCCAATCAGCACCGCAGTTTTCACTTCTCCGGTGATGAGGTAGGCAATTATGCCTGTGGTGATAGTAGCTAAAATACGCCACGATAAGGCTTTGAGCAAGCTTCGAAGATGGGACTCTCTATATTCTGGTAATTCATTACCCATGCTGGTATTTACATAATCTGAAATGTAGTTACATTTAATCTAAACCATAAACCCCAGACACAAAAAAGCCCGGACGGGTATAGTATTAACCAGTCTGGGCTTTTTATATCCAATCGGGTATAATTAGACGTTACCCAACTTCATGTCATCTCTAAATGCTTGTTGCTCATCTGGAGTTGACTCCGGCACATTAACACGTTCGAGTATTGGCGGGCAAACCGGGATAGAGACCGCTTGTGGCTCCTCAGCCGTCGGCGTCTCAATAGTATCAATCAGCAGGTAACCTTCGGCTTCAACTTCAGCAGCACGAGCTGCCTCGATCTCTACCTTGGTGCGTCGTGTTGTCTTCTTAGCTGTGTAAGCAACCGGGTTGGCCACACCAGCCTTTTCCATTCGATCAGCTAGTGTCTTCGCACAGATGGCTGGGAAGAGTGTATCTTCTCGGTGCCGTGTTGCATTAGTAGCTTCTTTCTTCTTGATAGCAGCACGTCCAATTGCTGCCAGTTGATAGACATCGTTGTACTGCTCTTCAGTAAGGTTTTCGAGTACTCGTGTGAGCCCGCGTCCCCTTGCCGTCGGTGTCGTACCGTGTAGGATGTCCACTATCTGGGTAGTGCCCCGTGGTATGCATGCGACGAATCTGTCATAGAACAGCTCCGGCACGTTTAGCTTACGTAGTTTATCTCTTACTCTAGTCATTGGATAGTCTCCTCTATTGTTACCAATGTTGATTATAACATGAATCTATTAATAAAACAAGTGTTTCCCTAAACTTACTATTAGAATACGTCCTTCCGCCCATTCTGGGTTAACATAGTCAGCATGGTAATAGAGTCCATATTCTATTACAGGAACATACATAGGATCATTGAGCACAGTACTGGCCACATACATGGCTGCTTTAAAGGCTTCAATATCTACCGGGGTATCTGATTTACGATCACAGAACCACGAGAAATGGCATTTGTATTTGATTGGCATAAGAGGTGACCATTTAGGATATACGCCTTTCTTGACGACGCCACATATTGTATTAGGGTAGTCGAAGTTGTTCACCCGGTGCATGACTATATCAGCAACAGCGAACTGGCCATCAGGGTCCTCACCACGGGCTTCGAAGTAAATGTTGAGTGCCAGACATCCCAGCTCTTCAGCAGATACTGGGTAGGATACATTCCACTGTCTAAAGATGTGGGTCTCCGTCGTAGGGATATCAATTTTAACGGTCACCATAGCTTCCGGGGTCCAAATATATGTAGGCCCGGACATGAATAAGATTAATACAACAATTAGTAATATTCTCATAGTAATATTTATACTCAATATGATAACATCTTATCAATTAATTGATTAAATGTCAAGCTCGTCCAACAATGTCCAGCGGGTGTTCACCTATACCCCGGTGTATACCTGACTGGTGCCAAATTCCCCATTTCCTTTTAACTTTGCCGGATGGGGTTTTAGAAACATGATGTCCTTTACAATTGAACCGGGTAACAGTTAAGTCATCGGAATGATCCTGCACCTCGTTTATCTCAACAGTATCCCCATTCCGGGCAACATAGTCACCCGCTCCAGTGATTATTACTGGCTTCATATTGGATGGTGTTTTCATGCGGCCTCTCCTACATGGTTGTGAGCGTATAGCTTTTCTTTAGTTCGAGTAACGGTGAAGCTATTGTAGTAACCAGACTGTAACCGCTTATGCTGAGTAGGACCTACCACACACTCGTTGCCACCATCGGTGATGTATAACTGCTTAATGGTAGGTCGTCGTATTCGAGATTTAGTAAGTGGCATATAATGACAACGCTTACCATTACAACCAAGTTCCTTGGCAATACGAACCCATATAGGACCATGCTTATTACCTTCCTTTCTACCAAACATGAATCGCGTAACGATATGAGCTACTTCATGGGGGATTGTATCGAGGTACATATCATTCCAATCAACAGTAAGGGCCTCAACACTGAACTCAAGGTTCCATACCTTTACAGGGGAATCATCAGCCTTACTAACACCAATCCACCGAGCACGTCCAGCAGTTGTACCTTTAGGATAGAATACTACGGGGATGTCAGCTAGGGTGAGGTAGAATTCAGGGTACAGGAATCGTGCTTGTCGTAAGCAGTCTTCTATGCCGTCAATGAACTCTTGTTTCCTTGGGAAGTTACCTCTATGAATATTCCTTTTACGAAGGATTCTCATTATTTATATCTCATTGCCGAATAAGGTTTGATTATAACATCATTTGATTATTAGTCAAGGGGTTTATCCCACCAAGGACTATTTAAATTCTTCCGGGTGTACCCAACATCATTACGAAGAATTTCTTCCATCTTACGTCTTCCAACCGGGTTGGCCGTAACCAATGTGACATGAGGTGGTATACAATTGTTGTCTCGTGCCCAGTTAAGGATTTCCCAGCCGTCCATCTGGCCATCGCCTAGATCATTGTCTAACCATAGGTGAGTTACCGGGTTGTTTAGTAGTGCATGTTGACCATTAATTGATATACGAGAGATGATGTCAAATTTAATACCTGTAGCCCCACACATCTTTTCGTTGCGTAGGTCATCAATTAGTAAGTGAAACTCAGCCATCTATTAATCTCCTGTCAGGTCAATAGGTTCGATAGTTATTTCTAACTGGTGGTCCATGTCAAGAATAGTCTCGATATCACACCCAGTTAAATCACCACCTACCAATACATAGAATTGTATAGGTTGTTCGGGTTCGTGTTCAGCTAAGCGGGCCTGTAGTTCACCCACGGTTACTGTATAGTTTCCATTACTCATAAGTTTCTCCAAGTTGAGAAGTGATTATTGCATAGATGAGAATGGATGTCAAGGCGGCAGTTCGGGGTATCACTTTCACGATGAGGATCATGTTTTACCCCGAACGCCACGGTTCGAAACACATGGCGAGATTCTTCCCCTATCGTTGGTGCTTCAACGCTCACCCGAAGGTGAGGATCAGAGTTTAACCATCCTACTCTTGAAGGTACTGATTGATCGTCCTCAGCTTCAAAGGTTGTGAGACCTCCACCCAGACCGATGTAAACATCAGTGCATACACTTCCGATTGTGGGTATAGTTCTACTCGCGGCCATCTGTATGCTAACAGCGAGAACACCCGGCTAATTGAGATGATTTTGATTACGGTCTGGGCTCTCTCTGGCCACTCCGATTCTCATCTCTGAGAATTCAATTTGAGTAAGTAGGATTCGAACCTACATCTTCCGGTAAAAAACCGTTTCCTTTCCGTCCTTACATATGACCTTGTACTTTCTGCGCTGGCCACTCTTTTGCAAGTCTCGTTAGGATATTACTCAAAACTTTAAATTGGTGTCGAGACGCCCCCCTTAAAACCGGCTCTCAATCTCTCCCCAACCATACATGGGGCTTTCCTCAACTGTGTAGCTTCCCTTTCCGTGCAAATGCTCGTACTCGTTCCACTACTCCAAATTCTTTAATTAGTAACTTAATCCACTCCACCAAATCCTTTGAGTGTATTATTAAAAGTAGAAAATCCTGACCAAAACAATTCTATCATTTTATTGTATCTGGCGACTGGGTTCTTAAATTTTCGCAACTCGCCTTCAATTTGCCATTGTAGTTGTTTTCTTTTTACATCATCTTTGAGTTCTGCGTCAAGGATTTCTTGTCTGCGCTTTTCAAATGCAACAGGATCATGTCTAAGTTTTACTAATTCATTGTAAACATCCATATGTATCACCTTCACATCAGTTAGTAGGACTCGAACCTACTTGGCACACTTACGTTACTAATTCTAATTCAACTAACTCATCAATGCAAGCATTCTCTTGCTCTTGATGGTGCTTGATACTTCTTCTCAATTTCTCAATGTTCATAGTATCTATGTTTTCCTTTCGTTTGTCAAGCACTTCTTTAGATATATAGCTGCTAGAGCACTCATGATTGAATTTCTTCAGAAAGTGTGATGTTAGGTAGTGACTTCATCGTATCCCAATCTTCCATCACTACCTGTAGTTGATCTTGGTAGATACGTGACACCAGCTTAACTACTGCTTCATTAAATGACTTAGCTTTACCAGTGTAGATCACTTCTATACTTGGTCCCTCATCACCGCCCCCACCTACTTCGTAGTTGTAACCCGGCAGGTACTCGTGCATACCGCTATAAGCATACCTTACTTCAATGAACCTATCATCACCTATACTGAACACTGTATAGGACTCTTCATTCTCGGTTACTTCAACCTTTACTTCATCAAAGTACGGTGATACATTAAGCATTGCAGCTATAAGGTCTACTTGTGTCTTTACTTGGTCGTCAGTCAGCATACGTGCCTCCTATAGTAACGGGTGCGTTAGTATTAATCCTCTTTGAAGAGGGTGATAATAGCTTCCTGTTCCTGTTCTGAGAAGTTACCCAAGAATCGAGAAGTTGCTTCTGCTAATCGTCCCCGGTCAATCTCTTTGTGTGCTTCCCACCACTCTACGATACCCGGACCAGCAGCGGTTTCCATGAAATCATAAAACTGGCCATCGTTGTGCATACTCTTGAACTTAGTCAGTACAGCACAAAGCATAGCCTCAGTTACTCTTAACTCTTCTCTGCACTGAGCATCATTTTCACGGTCTTGGGGCATAGTTTTCTCCGGGTAATTTGTAGTAAGGTATTAATATACCCCACTATTAATCAAATGTCAAGTTAAAGGTTGAGTAAGTTTCGTTGCCGGGGAGTAAGGGAGTCAATGACTTCTTTACGTTCCTTCTCAAGTTCTTCATCGGCAGATCGTTTTTTGTCAAGTTCTTTATGGCTTTCCCACCAATCAGCCAATGCTCGTGACTTTTTCTTACGGCCATTATACATGATTGCATGCACATCGGACAATAGATACAACTTTTCGATGGTTTCGCATAGAAAGGCAGTCATTTCATCTAATTTGCTGAGATGGTCCCATGCGTCGTCTGCTGCATCCTTTACGTAGTCTGGTATCCGGGTAGTATGACCTAGTTCAGTGTATAGGTACACTATATGTTTGGCCACGGCCTGAACCGCGTCCTCGTGTCTACATTCGCTATTGCTAGGGCCTCTACAAGGCATATTCCATTTCTCCAATGTGAATTTGTATGTGCAAGTACTATAACAGATAAAAATATTATGTCAAGTGTTGACATTTGATTAATAGTAGGTATAATACATCGCATATACACACAAACACTGGTAACAAACATGACAAAGCGTAACTTACTAACAGTAGCTAATGCTAAAACTTCTAAAGGAGAAAAGTTAGGTGTATTAACTGGCATCCTTTATCTGGCACCCGCTATGGTATCTGGGCGTCAAGTATGCCCTAATGCTAGTGACGGTTGCAAGGCTGTTTGTCTGTATACTGCTGGTAGGGGTAGATTCACTAATACCCAAAATGCCAGAATATCTAAAACTAACCTGTTTTTTGATAACCGGGTTGAATTCATGGCTATCTTAGTGGATAACATTGCTGCTATCGTTCGTAAGGCTAAGCGTGAAGGTCTTACACCCGCTGTAAGGTTGAATGGTACTAGTGATATAGCATGGGAGAAAATGAGAGTAGTGGTCAATGGTGAGAGTTTCCGCAACGTTATGGTAGCTTTCCCAGACGTACAATTCTATGACTACACTAAAATTTCCGGTAGGCATGCTGCTATAGCATTGCCTAACTATCACTTAACCTTTTCACTGGCGGAAAATAACGATAGTGAAGCTTTTACAGCTATTCGTGAAGGTTACAATCTGGCAGTAGTAATGGATTTGAAAAAGGGTGATGATAAGCCTAGTACATGGGCCGGATACCCGGTAGTAGATGGTGACATATCAGACGTTAGATTCTTTGACCCTAAAGGTGGTCACATAGTAGCACTCACTGCAAAGGGTGACGCTATAAAGGATACTAGCGGGTTTGTTAGGTCGTCACTTATCAACGTCAACGTGTATGATCAGATAATTGCAAAGGCAGCATAAAATAATTTGATTAAAAGGTTGACAACAGATAGAAACGTGGTAATATGTTTACATTGAAGGGAAGCACTCCCAACGCCCAGATCAGGTCAGGGAGTTAAAGAGTAAAGAATGAACCAATGTTCACTCCCCTCTAGGTATAGGAACTTAGCACCGTTATAGGTTGCATCGCGTCGTAATTTGTTTTCCTAGGAAATTTAATTACTGGCCCTGATCCCTCCCTGTCGGTAGCAGGTCACCACCATATGGTGCATAGCCTCTTGAGTACTTAACACTGACTCCTTTGCATCTCTTCAAGAAGAGTCAGGTCACCCATACCGGGTGACCCGGCTCGGTACTAATCTAAATTATAACGGAACGTAGAACATAATGAGCAGCAAATCAAAATCGAAACGATCATCTACGCACCATGCATTAAAGAATATGTCATGGGACGTTAAACGCGACTCAATGAGAGCTGGTAGACGGTTATATGGTGCTGGCAAAGCTCCGAAATCAAAAAACCAAAGGTAGACAATAGTCATGGCAATAATACAAATACATTTGAAAGACATCAACAAGTACGAAAATTTAGTGGTCAAAAAGATAAGTGTCATTCAGCACCTTCGAGGTGTGGCGGGTTTAACCCTTCAGGCTGCAAGGGAACTGACTAATAAAATGGTTGACGGCGGTGTTTTCGAGATCCGGGGTATTGATCTTGAAGTTGATGACACTATCAATCTTACAACCAACACCCATCTTAAAGCACTTCGTGATATGGGATTCTACGTCAAGGGTACATCTGACTATTACGCCTATAAGGAAATAATTAATCCTATCATTGTCAAGGCACTTGCTGAAGACCGTTTGAGTGCTGCTGCTCACCTCACAGAAGCATTAAAAGATATCAAATCCTGTAAAGTTTAGGTTGACAATAAATTATAAGGTGGTATACTTATAATCAAATCAACTCGAAACTGGGAGCGATAACATGTTTGAAAAGATTGCAGAAGAGCAAGGTTGGAATGACGCTACTAAGATTTGTATACTGTTAGAGTATATCGACAATCAGGGTAGCCCGGAAGCTTTTGATGATTTCATCAGCGAGAAGCAAGATGCTGAAAATTACTCAACCGATTTTGACCAGCCGGATGAAGCCCAAGAGTGGCATGACTTTGACCCGGACTGCTAAACAGTCAAACGGCCTTGTAAGTTAATAGCTTACGTGAGGTCTACAGGTGAACTCGGATGACCATGGAAACGTCGAGGTGATTGTAGACTGTAGTAACCCGAACAGGGTTGCGGGCCGACCAAATTATTTCCATAAAAAGCTTGATTAAAAGAACAAACCGTGTATAATGAACTTTACATTAACAGCAACCTTAACGCCCCAGTGTCGGGGAGGAGTCTGTAAGACGATGGTTTAAAGAAAACCCTTGGATTGTGACAGAAAGTATGATGACACAATTCGGAAGCCTTTTGACGTATCCAACGTTGGTCATTAGGAATGGGGTAAAGGAGCAGCGGGGCGCTCTCATCGGAGGTCAAATATAGCGAACAGGTTAGGTGTCGCTGGAGACCATGGATGATGAAGAGTGAAGCCGGAAGACTAACCGATAGGGTGTGAGGCCCAAGAGAGTGTCTACTGAATCATGCTTCGGTTACACAACCTCGAACCACTAATTAATTTATGAGGCAGTATGTTAAAAGCTAACATGGAATCAGATCATATCCGTATATTTGAGGAATTTGATACAACGATTGCTAAGATATCTGATGGCAAAACTTACAACGAATTTGTTGAAGCCTTCTGTGATGCTTCTAAAGGTATGGGTGGTTCCATACTGTGTATGTCCTCAATGGACTTCCCTTTCGAGTCAACCACGAGCATGGATTTAGTCATGTTGGCTAACCAGTTCACTGGTAACACCATCTCAACCCCAGACCATTACTACCAGCCAATACCAGATATCCGAGACGCGAATGGTATCGGTGAGTTTTGCTATTGGATCATGGAAGAGAACGGTAAGAAAGCCTACCCAGACATACTACCAGAGAACTGGTTATGTTATGATGAAGACGAGATTGGTGAGGGTGTTAAAGTTGTACTAATGGATGCCATACCTTCTACTTTGGAGTTAAAACCAGCATGAATTGGATGTTTGTAACAGTGTTAGTTGTAATGGTATTGACAGCAATCATAATCTTTGCTATCAATGTACGAGAGCGTATCATAACCTTACCGTCAACCTATGGGCATACCATAGACAAATTTCATATGGTGGTTTTGGAATGGATTTTTCATTTGGCAATCCGGCAAGGTAACCAGCTCAATAACCTCACGATGATTTATAAAATGATTCTCCTTGAGTCCCTTAGAGAGTACAATGAGGATAGTAAGTATACCGTGGGTGACTGGTCAATAGAATGTATGCAAAAGGCTATGGATGAATATGACATTGGTATTGGTTTACACGTAGCCCCAGACGACGACACCCATCGACCAAGAACTCACTTACAAGTTAGAAGACAACATAGGTTTGATCACATAAGATGAGCTTTACATTCCTTAATGAGCACGTCAAAGTACCTACAGGCATTCTTATTGCTGATGGGTTAGACGAGGGTGCAGTAGGCTATACAACCACTGCTGACGGCTGTGAGCACGTTATCTATGATTATGATAAGTGTTGTAAAATATTCATGAAACAGAATGATTGGACGTATGAGGAAGCCGTCGAATGGATGGACTTCAATGTTGTGTCGGCTTACGTCGGCCCTAACACTCCAATATGGATGTTCAATTAACACTTGACAACATCCCACAATCTGTTATAATTTATCCCATCTTATAATCAAACGGGTTCAGATTATGTGTCAACAGTGTTCAGAAGGTTCAATACATTCTAACGGGTACTGTGACATGTGCGGCTTTAATGAGCTGCGATTCATTGAAGAGTATGAGCTTTGGCTCACCACTCTTGAGGAACCCGCATTTATTGCTGAGTGGACAGCATGGTCTGATTCACTTACGACGGCACTACTTGAGGAAGCAGCCTAATGTTTGGACTAGACGCGATTGGTGGAGTATGGCAAGATATTGGTGAATGGCTTATAATACTATTCATGTTTATCTCTACGGCATGGTTCTGGTCATTCATTACAAGCATAGTCGTTGGAGTTGTCGGTGGTGGTAATGCTGGGGTTGAATCAACATCATCATGTAACCATAACCTAATTCGTAATCCTAGTACGGGAATATATAGCTGTACAAAATGCCCTGAAAGGTTCACTTAAATATTTGATTAATAGATTGATTTTCTCTAAATTATAAGCTATAATAGGCGGGTGGTTGGGGGAACGTAGCAGCCTCGAAAACAACCACTTGACATTTGATTAATAGTGTGTTATACTACATACTCTATTCACGGCAGAGAAAGCAAATGGTTAAAAAGGAACAAGACCTATTAGAACGGTTGGCCTTCCATTATGGGTTTAGGCCAACTACACCTGCGGGCACTGTCCAAGATGTAATGAAGTATATTAAAGCCCCGAAGGTAAAGCAATTACTGAAGAAACTAATAGATCACAAAATAGACTTGCCAAGCAAGTTGATTGTTGTTAGACTAGCTACGGCTTGGTTACTCCAACGAGAGATCAAGCATAAGCTAAAAACAGGCACCTCCCTACTACCTTACGACGAAAAACTGTATAAGAGAGCTGTTAATTATGGTAAACGAAACGCTAAACTTTACAATTGAGAACAACTATGGACGTAACTAAAAGTGGCTTTAAGAAATGTCAGAAGCTCATAAAGATGACTGTCACATTCCGCGATGGTACTGAAACCGAGTATTGGGTAATGAAGGGCAGCGTTGATACTTGCAACTATGTCACTATTAATGATATAGCTTTGTTCAAGTTCGATGAATACAAGTCGGTTGATGAAGGTAACGAGTTCAATGGCATGTTCCATGGTGGGGGTGCTGCACATACACCTCACATGATTCCTACCGAGGCAATCAGGGATGTTCAGCAACATCCAGACTATTTGTTTGCCGGAGAGGGTGAGCTATACTTTTGGCGTGATCCAGAGGATGGTGAAAACTTCGTTGTTGCTGGTGAAGAATGGGTGGAGAATCTAGTATGAGAACAATACGAGAGTTGGTAGAAGTATACCATAACGGCGACAAGATGACTGACGATGAGTTGATTGCTTTCAACAAACACATGTCAACCGTCTCATCCGTGCTCGATGAACTTGGGCCGGAGTATAGGATACATGCAAATCATGCTCGTGACATCACCCGGATAACTGGGGAGTATATTGTAGCCAGAGGTATTGCTACTGGTATCACCAACCTTACCCCAACTGTATCCTTACATCAACTCATTGCTGCCGGGGCATTCCACATTGAAGATGAATCCGAACCCGGAGGTGTTGTAGCTGATGGGTTTGTTGTCAGGGATGGCTACGACCAGAAGATTGAAGGGTGGGCCATGGTTGGGAAAGAGTTCTATGTACAGTATAGAACAACCGACGCATCGGTGGACCCTGATGATGAAAGATGTTTCGTGATATTTAAAGTGGAAGAAGCTGCTTGACATTTGATTATTAGTCTGTATAATCACTCTCACATTAACAGAGATATGACCATGGCGAAATTAATAGGAACGATTGGCGAACAAGTTGACTACCGGGGCGACTGGCAGAAAGATGAAGAAGACCAGCTCTGTCGTTTCCGCCAACAGTTTAAGTCCGAGAATATCGGGGACGCTGTTGGTGAAGTCATCAAGTGGCAACGAGCCGACGGGTATGCATGTTACATGGTTGTTAAAGAAAAACCTTTACAGCTTGTACACATTAACCATGGTGATGGATATCAGGTTGAAGATGCTTTGATCCGAGGTATCAATCTCAAAGAAGTAAAACAGATGATTGGTCATGAGCGGTCTATCTGTGAAATGTTCTCGAAGGTGCTGCGTCATTAGAGCGTATTGAATTCCAAATGAAAGAGGAATAGAAGTTTAGCCGGGACCTACATTCTTGGTGGTGTTTAATGCCTCATTGTGAATGTAACCCGGAGTATGTTTCAATCTTTCCAGTCCGGGCAAAAGCCACGACGTGCAAAATACATAAATATAACTCCCCGGAGATGTTGACATCCGGGTAATAACTGATACAATACTGACATGTTTATTCGACTACATTCTGACCTTCACACCGAGTTCGTTGGGATCTCTAAAGCAGAGGACCAGTTCGAGCTGCTTATCCCGTCTATTCCGGGTGAGCAAGATATGGTGTTAGTATTAGCCGGAGACATTATTGCCGACGTTAGAACATGGGCCGGGTCGCCCGCCTTGGATGTTTACACTCCTTGGTTTAAGGACCTTGCACAACGGCACGAGGCTGTCATCTATGTAGGTGGCAACCACGAAGGATATCAGGCGTCGTTTAAGACCGCGTTTGATTACTTGAACGGGCTGGCTGGACCATTGGCAAACTTTCATGTACTCGAAAATGACACTGTTGTGGTAGATGGCGTCAAGTTCATAGGTACAACTAAGTGGACTCCATTGGACGGCCCGCACGATCAATTCAGCATCCGGCAAATGAATGACACTCGTGTTATTGCCGGGTGGAATGTTTTCACATGGCGAGAGGCTTATCAAAAGGCCCGGACCTTTCTGGAAACTGAGCTGGCTACAGAGCACGACGGCCCGGTAGTTGTGGTAACTCACCACGCTCCGAGCTGGCAATCCATAGCACCGTTCTTCCGGGGTGATCCAATGAATTGTGGATACGCTTCAAATGAAGAGGACCTTATGTTTGAGCATAAGCCGGAGTTATGGTTTCACGGTCATACGCATGTTTCGTTTGACTATGTAGTTGAGGATTATGATGGTAACGGGGTAACCCGCGTGATCTGTAATCCTTATGGCTACTATAGGCATGACGAGAATGGTACATATGATCCCACCATGACGGTGGAAGTGTAGGGACATCCTCTACCATGGGGTGTTAATGAGCAACCCTACACTTTCACCTACTTAGGATACTGGACCATGAAAATTAAACTATTAGTACCAGCTATCATAGAGATTCCCGCAGAATTGATGCCAGCATGTATTGCTGACTATCATGAGTTCTGGGATGATGAATCAACACATGAGCGTAAGATAGGTATTTTAGATATCATACACGCTGCTCAACGGTTAGACCAGACCATAGAAGTAGAAGTTTCTGATGATGTTGATGACTTTTGTATTAAAGATGATGATGAGTTAACTGAAGCTGAATGGATTCAGTGGGAGGACGACGACACAATCTAAATCTAAAATAAATATTGACTTTGATTAAAAGTTGTGATTAAATGCTTTCTCCTACCACAACAGAAGAGAAGTCATTATGGGTGCAGTCACCGAACTGAGAACTGTGTACGCACGTTCTGCAAGTGATGCTATTGATTCATTAACCGAAGACGCTTTACATGAGCATGGACACGACCCCTATTCGGGTACGATTGCCACATGTAGTCATTGGGCTGAAGAAGGTAAGATTGATCAGAAGGCATTTACCAAGTCAGCTATCAAACGATGGTGTAATAAATGGTTTGACGAAATCGGCAAACGTGATATCATCTACCTTGAATTACCCAAGTCACATGCTAAGGGCAGAGGTCGGGGTGTACGTAAGTACATCGTTATCTACTGTGCGGCAGAATAATTATGGGTTTAGCAACGAGTTTTTATAACCTTGAAGGTATCGAAACAAACGAAGATTGTGATCATGGCCCTTGTGTCGGATTAACTATCAACCATGGAGATGGGCCTAGCCTAGTATGGTTGTTCGTTAAGACTGAAGAGGAAGCCAAGGCATTACGAGCCAATCTTTCAACTGTAACCGAAGTCCAACTGGTGGACTATGTATGATTACTAACTTATCAGCATGGGTCGAACACCCCAACACCCCTGAAAGTGATATGCAACCCAGAGTATGTCACATTGTGCAATACAACGATGCAGATGGTGTGAAACAACAAACCCAGTGTATGGCCACTGATCCTATGGATGCTATTGACATTGTGAGGGGTCGAGATGAGCATTAAATACGATTTACTTGACAAGCAAATTCACGAACTGGAAAGATTAATCACTGAGATAGCTGGAGAGAATGATAATATCAACCGTGTTAAACTGTTGTGGGGTGCCCTAAACCTCCTTGAGTATATCAGGGATGAGAAGGACAGTGCTAATCTAAACGTCTGGGAGAATGAATCTGATGATGCTGCTAATGTAGTAGATGATTATTCAGCAACCAAGGTGTTCTATGCACAAGAGTCTGATGCAGATGGATTCATTTGTTTCAGGTGGGGATGGACAGACGTTCAAGACCGTGCCAGTGAGAATGATATTGAGTTGACAAAAGAGCAATCTATGGATATACTGATGGAAGCTTCAAGACGACACGATGCCAATATTGGTATATCGTGGGACGTTCTGGACGTTTACATTAGTATGGAGATAGACAAAGGCTAATGATTCTAATCACCATATACAAGAAAGACCAGACCATTGATAAGTATATTGGTGAGTTAGAAGACCTACAGGGGCCAACTGTTACTTTACAGTTGGCTTCTGCCGAGGTTATATCTGTAACCATAGACAAACACTCAAAAGCTGAACTTAAAGAGATGGGTTACACTAAAACAGGTATCCAATGAAATCATTTCACAAACATGTCGAATGAAATATAAACACATTAGAGATATACTATTTCTACTACCTCCTGAATGGTCTCACGCACTTTCATTAAAAGCTATCAACATGATGAAAGGACGTACTCGTACACTTATTCACGATCCTGTCACGTTAATGGGAATAGATTTCCCTAACCGAGTTGGATTAGCAGCGGGACTAGATAAAAATGCTATATGCATAGATGGATTGGCAGCACTCGGATTTGGTTTTATTGAAGTGGGTACAGTTACTCCTTTTGCACAAAAAGGTAATAAAAAACCGAGACTGTTCAGGCAAATCGACCAACTTGCTCTGGTTAATAATTTGGGATTCAATAACGATGGTGTAGACTTCATATCTGATCGAATACACTATTCATCATACAAAGGTCCAATCGGCGTCAACATTGGAATAAACAGCGGGACATTAAATGCCGCAAATGATTATAAATTGTGCATGCAAAAGACTTATGATGTTGCCTCATACATCACAATAAATGTTTCCTCTCCAAATACTGAAGGATTGCGACAACTTCAACACGGTGATAAATTGTCTCGACTGTTGATGAAACTAAAAGAAACCCAAATATCTATCGCTTCCGACAAATTAGATGGTAAATATGTTCCTCTCGTAATCAAACTTTCCCCAGACATATCAGGAAAAGACCTTCGTAATATTTGTGTCAAATTACTTCAATTCGAAATAGATGGAGTAATCATTAGTAATACTTCAACGTACCATGATGCAACAGGAGGAATTAGTGGTGCACCTATACGAAAGTTAAGTGATTATGCACTAGAAACTGTTGCTGGTGAGGTTAAAGATAAAATAGTCATTATTGGGTCTGGTGGTATATTAGAAGAGAGCCACGCTGTTAGGAAGATGGAACTAGGAGCAGATTTGATCCAACTATATACAGGGTTTATTTACAATGGTCCAGATTTAATCACACAATGTGCTAAAGCAATTGGTCAATATTTCAAAACTCATTCTAAATAACTGTAATGGAGGTAAACAATAGCTTGACACTAAATTATAAGGTGTTATAGTGTAACTCAATCAAATACTTACACCATTTTGGAGATACAATGAGAATATTAGGCAAAACAATTGATATGACTAACCCTGAGTGGGTTTGTAAAATTTCTGATATGATTGCCGAGGCAAAAGATGCAGAATTTATCAACGACTTGAGTATGATTGCCCATGCTTTGGTTACAGAATTAGCAACAGAACAGGATAAGTCTGTAATTACCAGCGACACAAATCGCTATAAAATATTAAGTAGTGACCTAATAGGCCAGAAAGTCAAAAAGGTATGTTTACTACAACCTGAATTATCTGGGTTTGATGATCCAGTAACCGGCATTGTATTTGAAAGCGGTGACATTGTGTATCCATCCAAAGACGATGAAGGCAATGGTAAGGGTACATTCTTTGCTATCCTTGATACGCAGCCTGTACGAATTTTCGCAAATGAATAGTTGACATTTGATTAATAGCCTGTATACTGTTCACAACTTAAAGCACATATGGGCTATACAAATGAAAGCGAGAAACTTAGTAGCAAAACACGCTCGATCCTTTAACAAAGCAGTAACGTTTCGTGATCGTAAGAAAGACATGAAGCGGGGCTATCGCAAGAAGCACAAGGTGAGGTACACCACATGAACACATACTATACCTTTAAGGAACGTAACGAGGACGGAGAGTTAGTCACACCCCGTGATGATCCTATGGAGTATGAGTTCTCTATCAACTTTGTCTGGGACAGCATGACCAAAGCTCTAACTTGGCTTAACACCGATGCAGAAGATTGGGGTGTTGATCCTGAAGAGTCTAATACATGGTTGATTGTAAAGGTAACCGAAGAAGTAGTATACTCTCCTGCAATAGCAAAATAAGGTGACATATGAGTAACGTCAATCGTTGTAGAGGAATAATAATGTCACAAGAAATGATCAGTGTTTTACGCGAACTGTTAGAACATGTTGAAGATGACTGTCCTGTAGAGTATCGTACTAAACACCTCACTGCTGCTATGGGTGAAGCCGCAACCATGCTGGAAGAGGCTGTGGAAGAGGTGGTCACGCAATTATCGGGCTGTCCGGTTTGTAAAGGTGATATGGACAACGTTGATTACAGCAAGTTACAATCTGATACTGATATGTGTTGGCAAGATGCCCTATGTGAATGTGGTGCCATGTGGACTGAACACTATAAGTACGCTGGGTTTGATATTGATGGAGAAGGTTAAGATGTCACGAGTATTAATAGAACTTGAATTTGATCAGGATGAAGTAACTGAAGCCGATGTCAGAGAGTATTTGCAAGAACTCTTAGATGATGATAATGTTAGCTTTGAATTAATAAAGGAATAAATATATGTCATGGGATGAAGCAAAGTTTCAACGCGAATACCGTTCAACTGACTGGAACTTCCGAGAGTACCCAGAGAACTCACCGGCAAGCATGGCCTTTCATAATATCGTTTGGTATATGAAGCGGCGTACCATAAGTGAGGCACGGAAGGCGGCAAGGTCAGACATAAGCGTTATGTCAGGTGGTGCACCAAAAGGTAACCAAAAAAATTGGTACAACAGGTCATTAATGTATTGCAATTATCCATTAGTTGTGCTATATTTGATTAAATCATTTCATAAACTAAGGCGAACAAGCTATGAAGTACGGAGCAGACTCATTCAAGGGTATAACACCTGTAAAGCGTGGCAAGCGGCCCGCTCGTAAGATTGCTCGTAAGCAAGAACGCCGAGTAGCTAAGGAGCAATGTAAAGATGTATAATCAACGCCGACGTGCCAATCAACTACAACGAGAGATACGGGAAAAGGAAGAGGAACTTTCCAAGATTAAGGTTGAGCTTGCATTAGTCAAAGAACTGCTTCCACATGAACGGATAGCCGTTGAACTCCATGAGACACTATGTAGGCACAACCATACTGATGGGTGTAGCTGGCACAATGAAGTGAAGAAGGGTGTTCATAACTGGGATGGGAATGAGCATAAAAGCTGGATTAAAAAGGGTATCCGGCTTAATGACTTCATCGCTGTCAACAACATCACTGAAGAACAGTTATTTGAGATAGTTAACTTGACAAATGCTTATTAGGTGGGTATAATTAACCGATGGAAACAAAGCAAGATTTAGTGTTAACTGGTATGTCTGTCTTAGGACGATTATACTCGAAAGACCCAAAGAAACAAGCTGACACTATAGCACTGGTGCTTATGGGTGAGTATGATGACGCCCTTGAAGCTGCCTTTGTTCATACTAAAGGTGAAAAGGGTAGAGGTATGGGTGCTCAACTGAAAGAGCAGTTCCGTGCTACACTACAACAAGCTATCAACAAAGAGGCTGATAGAATGACCAAAAAGACCCAAGAAGAAGCATGTGAGAAGTTTATGGGCAACCAAGAACCTCATGCTCTTGGCACTGTAACTGAGCTGTCAGAGAAGTATAGTGTATCCAAGACGGAAATCCGTAGACTTAAAAGAACCGGAGAACTAGAGGCTTTTGTTAATGAGCGATCCGACTGAAAGACATTATCATAAATAAAGGTTGACAACCTCGAATAACCTGTTATAATTTACCCCATCTTTTAATCAAATATGCAATGAGAATATTCTAATGAAAAACGAAGAATACAATGAGGATGACATATACACTCCTCTACCTGACGGATTTGGCGACAGTGTTGTGATTGTGATGTTCTGTATCTTTGGTATCCTATCACTAGTTAAGTTATTCTAATGAAAGGGTATACATTTTCTGATCTTATTTCAGCCTTCATTTGTGGGATGCTATCTGCTTGTTTTATTATTGGCATGTTTGTAACATTCTTGCCTTGACATTTGATTAATAGATGGTATACTAACCACATATCAACTCAACAGAGTCTAACACATGATCTACACTATTATAGCAACAACCGGGCAGTGGGAAGATTACCAAGAAGTACAGGTACTGGCCACGACCAGCCTCGCAGTTGTTGAAGCCAAGTTCGAAGAATTTAAGGAAGCTCTCGAAGCTCTTTACTGGGACATGGCAGCAAGTGAGCATAACCGTACTGTTAACGATGGTGCAGCATTCTACAATGTATCCGAGACTGTATGGAACATTGGCCAACGTGGTTGGTATGAGGATACGGTAGACATATGTATTATGGGCATGGTTGAGGACGAGCTTAATTCGGCTAGTGATCACATCCGGCAGGCAACCGTTACGGTTACAAGTCGATTCGAGAATGAAGAGAGTGAGATAGATCACCTTTATGACTTGCCACCCTTGAGCAAGTATGATATATTGGCACTTCCTTTCGAACACCTGCACAACAAACGGATTCACTAATGAAGCTGAAACGAAACTTTGTAAACGCACCCTTTGAATCCTTGCTCGAATACGGCAACGAAGAGTATACAGCTCGGTCAGTACGAGAGAACGCTGTAGCTGATCGAATAGCTGATGCAGTCAAGGATGCTTGTCATGAACGCTCTGACGATTATAGGGCTGTAGTACAAGGACTGTTTGAAGGTGGTTTCCTTAGCACCGAGTCACGTGACTTTAGTTTTGATCAACTCATTAGCTATGCTGTGGGTATTAAGATGTACTATGCCCTTGACGCATTCAACGAACTGTTTGATATGCTCGTGGCTGGTGGGTTCAATGACCCTCGTGATATGGATACACAATACAATTCTTGTGGTGACAACTACTATTCAGCTATGTCATTTGTTCAGAAGCCGGATGATACTGAAATGCAGATTGCCCGGAAGAGACTAAACGATGACAGCGACGATGACACCATACGTAAAAACTGGGAAGATAAAGCCATCACACGTAAGGTTATCTTTGTTGAGAACCAATCACCCTCATGGTGTTATGTACTTGAACGGAGTATGTTCGGTGGTGAACCCTCTAAACTGTTCATCATACGTCTGAAGAAAGACTATAATAGTCCTTGTAAATTGCAGGAAGTGATTGACAGGGAAGCGGCTTTCGACTATTATGATTTCGACTGGTCTTGTAATGGTAGTAGTAAAGCCCGCATCTTTGCAACACTTGACATCGGTAGTATGGAGTGTAAAGAAGGCTGGTGGGATATGCGAGTAGAGCATACTCTATTCAATCTCTACTCAGGTCGTGACGCATTACAAGAGGATAGTAAAGATGATTAGAACGTTACCCGATGTGTACTATGTTATTCATGTTCTTATGGGCGTTTAACGTCCCAACCACTTAAGGAGTTGATATGCCAGATGATATAGAAGAGTTGTTCGATACAATTGATGCCGGTTTCTTTACTGGTGATGGCTTCCATAATAAGGAAGCATGTGATAGAATAGAAGAGTACATTGGTAGATGGGAGTTGCAACTGATTGATATAAGGAAATCGTTGACAACCCCTACTTAACATGTGATAATGTACTCACTTAAATTCATTAGTCAAAAGGAGTAGATCATGGTCGCAGCATCATGGATATTTACAGTAGTAGTAGCTCTAGTAGTAGCTGCACTTGTACTATACATAGCAGGTGCTAAGACGGCTGAAGTTCGTCAAGCAAATGACACCTTACTTGATGCCTTAGCTGACCTTGTTAATGCACTTGAGCAGCAACCTATACCTTTAAGTGATTATGTCACTGATAAGATTGAAGTAGGTCGGGACGTAGTTGAGCTATACGATGATTGCTTAGTGACCAGAGATACCCTACCCAGATAACCCCTTAATAACGTGTGCGTTAGCATTAATGGAGAACATCATGTCAGATTTAAAAAAGATGTCTGCTGTAGACATCAAGACACACATCCGCAAGCTCGAAAAACAAGTCAGATCAAAACCACTCGAAGAGAGTAAGCTTGATTCGATGACCTTCTTTGATGCCGAGGACTACGTAGCCAAGCTTGAGAAAGAACGCGGCTTCGAACAGATGAGCAATAGCAAATGATTACTGTAGTGTACGACCCTTCCCATAGCGTCGGCATACCAGACGGTACGGTCATAAGCGTGGCTGAGGCTATATGCACGGGCACCCCAGAGGGTGAGAGTGTAACCGTAGGCACGGGCCTAGTTATAGACGCTATCCGTGTGCTTGTCAAGACAGGCAAGATACGTCATGACCAAATACAGTTCGAGTACGAAGGTAATATACTGCCCATCGACAAAGATGGTCGTATGGTTATTTGGCCTGAAGGGTTCAATGATATGGTAACCACCCTCCTTTGTCAACTGTAAAATACTGCTTGACATATAATCAAATGCTGTTATAATTTAGGCTCAACTCAACACGAACGAGTCTAAACATGGCAATTCATTTCGTAAGATCAGAATTATATCAAGCCGGTCTATCTGAGGACGGTACACCCTATATAGCTGAATCATTCGTTATCGTTAGAGAGTTTAATGACGGTACACGAGAAGCCTATAAGGAAACCTTTGCAGGGCTTCGGCCTTGGTCAGATGGTGAAGGCTCATCAGGTTACGAGGATATCCGTAAGGAAGCTCGTGAAGCGGCTGAGGCACTATTACCTAAAGTAGTACATACCAAGTCAGTTGATTGGTATCCCCTTGAACGTCGATATTGTTAAAATAATCCTTGACATTGTGGTACGATGTGCCATAATGTCACCTCAACTAATCACTCATTGAGAGTATAAATATGGAATTCAACGTAACACTGAAAGCTAATGATGGTCGCATGGTATCCATGGCGGCACAACAAGCTAACGCAATTCAACAGATGAACAACACTCGCAAGGCTGGTATAGCTTCTGTGGTTGGGTACACACCTACTACTAACTGGGAAATCTCACCCCTTCATGACATTCAACTTATCACCCATATCAGTATCGAGAACCTTTACAAAAGACGCCTCGAAGCTCTGCAAGGTATTGAGTTTGCCGACCTGTCAAAATGGGTTAACGCCTTCGCAAAATTCGATAATTTATCATTGAAAGGACTGCTTGACCTATTTGCCGATAGAAAGGGTAAAGAGATTGCAAGCCTTGAAAAGTCACTTGCTGCATTTGCTGGCGAAACTATCGAAACTGATAATCACCGCGAAGCTCACAAGCGATGTTATGCACACTTTGGTGACATTAAAGTACACCTTGTAACAGAGGGCAAGCCTAAGATGCCTGTAATGGACTCTGACGGTAATGTGGAACTGAACAGTATCATGGTTCCTTACATTGAACTCAACGTTACAGTACGTGAGGAAGGCAAGCGAAAGCCTGTTAACAGTGGTGTAAGTGTGATCATGAAAAACCTGATCGTTCGAGCCTTGAACAAGCGTAGCACGGTACTGAAAACTCTGTCACTGAAAGCTGATAACTTTGAAGTCTTTAAGATTGACGGAAAGGAAATAATTGCCGAGGACGTAGCACGGTTAGGCGACCTGATAGAAGCCGCATAAATTCTCTCTGCCGGAGTAAATGATTAGGGGTGCAAGCCCCTTTTCTTTTCACAAAAGGACTAACATATTATGGCCAAATACTATAAATCAATAATTACAATTATTTCCGATTATCCACCTACGCGAGATATTGAGGCATTGGCAAGGGATGCTGTATCAGGTGAATCTATATGCACCGACCATTCAATAGTCGAAGTAACTGATGAAGAAGTTAGTGCAGTTACAGGTGAGTTTTTCCCTGAATTAGCTTGACAGTTGATTAAAAGCTGGTATACTGATACCTCAACTCAACGAACCGAGTCTAAAAGGAATGCGAATACAACAAATTACAAAAGCGGTGCTATTTGCCACCGAAGCCCACGAAGGGCAAACCCGCAAGTATACTGGTGAACCCTACATCACTCACCCAATGGCCGTGGCTCATATTGTCTCTGGCTTTGGTGGTTCGATTGAACAGGTTATAGCTGCATACCTACATGACACCGTTGAAGATGTCAAGCGGGTAACTCACAAAATCATCGAAGCCAATTTTGGTGATGAAGTTGCTTCGCTGGTTCACGGCATGACCAAGCACGAATATCCAGAAGGTACAAAACGCATTGCTAAGAAGGCTGCTGAAGCTACCAGACTGGCTGCATGTGATGCTGGTGTGCAGTTTATCAAGTGTGCTGATATCATTCATAACAGTGGTACAATCATCCAACACGATGTTAAATTTGGTGCATTGTATCTGAAAGAGAATCTACATGCTGTTACAGGCATGGATAAGGCAGAATCAACACTAAGGGATTATGCTTTGGCTGTCCTGACTGCTGAACTAGCTAAACTTAATGTACTGCTTGGAGTAACAAAAGAATGACTATTACACTTAAAACATGGATATGGGGCGTGTTGGCTATCTTCGCAATGACTGGTATTCCTACCACTATTGTGATACTCAATGAGTTATCAACACCAACGGTAAACGCCAGTCACTGGCCTCAATCCAAGATGGAACTGGTTGAACGAAATAGAGATTACTATATCTACAAACACAAGGCAACCGGATGTTATTACATCGAAACGGGTGGTTCGTCTAGTAGCTTTACACTAATGCGGAACGGTAATAATAAACCTTATTGTCCGTAATTATGGCTGATGCGATGGGGGAGGGGCTACAGCCCCTTTTTTGTGGCCTGCCTATCTCACCAACCTACCAACCTAGTGTAACATTCTAATAATCAAAAGTCAAGGTATTTAATAATCAAAAATGATTGACATTTGATTAATAGATGAGTATACTACTTACACAAATCAGATATTGGAGAGATTAAGTGAACGATAGACTAAACAGACGAATAAAAATCTACTGAGCCGTTGTCGTTGGGTATGGCGTGACCGTACCGAGTGGATCATTAGCAGTGTACTCTGTAGACACAGAAGAAGAAGCTCAAAATTTGTTGGTGATGAGTTGCGGTACAAACATTGAAGGCGAGTTCATTGCCCGCGAGTTAGTTGAAGAACAGACGCTGGATAACCTTGATGCATTCGGTGCTCGTCTAGAAGAAACTGATGAGATGCTTAAAAAACTTAAGGCTAAGGCTTGACATTTTATTAATAGTGGGGTATAGTTATACCTCACTCAACGAACCGAGTCTAAAACATGATCGACCAAATGGTAATAATTTACACCAACACCGAAAACTTTTACAAAGGCATTGTTGCTGCTGTAGAAGCTGGTCTGACCTTCAAGGCAGATGGTGATGAACTCAGAATTGTATTCACAGGCGGATTCTAATGAACTACTGGAATATTGGAAGTGCTGGCTTAGCATATAAGGTTATAGAGAATTGGCCGGTTGATCCCACACCCGTGTTCACAACACAAGGCAAGTATACTGCCATAATCAGAAAATGCTCTGATCACTCTGGCAACTTGACTGGTGGTGTGGTTGTTAAGGTTTGTTATAATACTGACCCTAAGCACACCCACACCCACGAACATATCATATCAACCCGTAAGCTACGTCGTGGTGCTTCTGATAGATCAACCCTACACGCTATCGCTCGATGCTATACAGACTGTATGGCATTAAGCCGACTGTGTAACCACCGAGAGGCATTATACAAACTTGGTCATAAGAAGCTACCCTCTGCTGAACTCAGGGCACATGCTGAAGCTAACAACCTCCCCATGGCATACAATGACATGAGCATTGAAGATTGTGGCAAGTGGCATAATTTTCTGACATTGCACTTGACAGTTGATTAAAAGCTGGTATACTGATACCTCAACTCAACAACAAACGAGTATAACAATGTCAGAACAACAAATGACATTAACCGCAGATTACTTCCTTGAAGAGTATCACAGATTTCGTGAGCTGATGGGCCTTAAGTCTACAACCGTTAAATTCTTACTAGAGGCTTTCGGTGCTCTGACATATGTTTACTTCAACGTCCTACCGGAAGAGTATGAGCGGGTCGAGACTTCCTTTATCGCTTTGAAAGACGAGGTAGATAGGCGAATCCCCTACATGCTCACGCGGGAACTTAGAAAGAATGGATAAGATAAGTACGGACAAGTTACAGTCTCTACCTGAAGATGAGCAACTTTTCCGCAGGAATAGACGCCACCTTGTATGTGGTAGTCCGTACACTGACCCTAGATGGATTAAAATGCCACTGATAGAAGTAGAAACTAAGACATTTGATTCATTAGTACAAAGACTGCATAATACGGTTAGAGAACTCACGTTGTTATGTGGTGAGGATGTCGGTGGTTCGTTAAGTATTGATGAAACAATATCAATGCTTGAAACATTAAAAAAAGAAGCAATCATCAAACGATATAACGCTTGACATATAATCAAATGCTGTTATACTGATACCTCAACTCAACAACGAACGAGTATAACAATGGTTTACATTCAACGCAAAGGTGATGGACAACTGGAAACAGTAGACGAATTCACCACCTTAAAGGAAGCCCGCGAGATGGTCAAGGAATATAGAATGTCTGACCCCTCAGCTAACTACTACACCTCAGCACGAGCCTGTAAGGATTGGAGCGATAGGTCATGAGTATAGTTAAAACTCCTGACAACCGACCCATGAGCCTTAAGCTAAGCATGGACAACAACGGTAACAAAATCCTTAAGGTGGCCTTTATTGGCCAGAAGATGGGGTTCAGTGTACAGACTAACCAGAACCTCCCTATAACTCACAGAATGACTAAGGATTGGTTCGACGGTAAGGCGGCGGCTAGTGAGCTGAGGTTGCATATCATACGGTTCGGTACACTACGTCAACGTGATGTCACTGGCTACTCACTCGGAGCGTCTTGACATTATCGTATGCGTTAACATTAACGGCTTGGTAGCTCAGTTGGTAGAGCAGGGGTCTCTAAAACCTTTTGTCGGGAGTTCGAATCTCCCCCTCGCCGCCAAACTTTAAAGGTTTTATCATGATTGAGGGAATAACTTGGATAGTCGTATTTGTTGCACTGATATCACCTACAAATGGTGAGTCTTCCTTCGAGCACTTGGCATATCTTGAAACCCCTACGGAATCTATATGTGAAGAACTTATTCCGCTTTATATTGGGAAAGCAAAAGAAGTTCGAGAGGAAATACGGGATATAGGTATTACAACAGATTGCTTCCCGTACAAGGGTACACTAGCACAATATAAAGCGGAACAAACAAAACTTTTGACATTTGATTTTAAGAGACGGTATAGGTGAGTTTTCCCTGATTTAGCTTGACAGTTGATTAATAGATGGTATACTGATACCTCAACTCAACGAACAGAGTCTAAACATGACAATTAACGTAAATGGCGGGACACCTCTACAATCCCGCGTCTCTGCTGGCACCATCACCCCTTACATCAAGACACAAGGCAACGGTAAACGCCGTAAGGTCTACAGGGTGCAGTACAATACCATGTATTTCAACTATGGTTCAATGGCTGAAGCTGTCAGCAAACGAAACAAATGGGTTGATGCTGGGTCAATAAAGTAGTTGACAGATGGGGTATCCGTGATAAACTGATACCTCAACTCAACGACTAGAGTCTAAAACATGCAAATCTCTGACACCCGCACCGCCAAACTTTCAAAGGCCGAATTCGAATCAATCAACCGCAACGTTGATGGTGACATCACCGATGATCTTCAAACCCTGCAAATCTTCATGACGCCTGAACAGCGTGATGAGTTGTCCAGCGATGACTGGAGTCGGGCAGAAGAAAACGACGAGGAAATGCGTTGTATGATGGCTGATGCGATGGAAGAATTCAGCTAACAAAACACTCAGCAAGGATTGGGGCTACGGCCCCATTTTTGTGGCCTGCCTATCTCACCAACCTACCAACCTAGTGTAACATTCTATTAATCAAAAGTCAAGGTATTTAATTATCAAATTGGGGTTGACTTATAATCAAATGTCTGTATAATACTAATCATCAACTCAACAACGAACGAGTATAATATGTCAGTCTTAAACCATACACATTTACACCGTAAGACTTGTGTCTTGTTCACCCCTGATCACTGCGAGACTTGTCAAGCATTGGTACAGTCTCCTAATGGTGTGAGAGTCGTCAAGAGCGATCACGACAAACTCATAGCATTGGGTATCACCGAGGTTAAAACCTTGCCACCGGAAGCGTGGTGGTCTGATTCGAAGTTTCAGGAAGCTTGCCCCAACTGTGAGGGCGATGAGGCTGAAGAGGACTTCGGAGAGGATGACGGCCAGCCCGATGAGGCTCAAGAGTGGCACGACTTCGACCCTGATTGTTAATCAGGGCTTGACATTTGATTAATAGTGGGGTATACTGATACCTCACTCAAATCAACACCGAGTATAAAATGGTAGACGAAAAACCCACTTGCGTGAATACCTGCACCTCTGATGAATGCACCCCGATAGTTGAAAACGGCCCGCTTTGGAATGACTTACATATGCCTTGCTGGATATGCAATAGTGATGACCATACAAAGCGTCATGACTTGATATGGCACGAAGAGAGTGCGGTGTACTTCCACAAGCTGTGCATCCTGACACGGGCAAGAGAGCAAGCCCTAGTGATTGCTGATAGACCTAATGCCACCTTAAAGGACTGTATTGCTTTATCCATGGCGGGTGGACTCCTGAGAGGTCATCGAAGGCGAATTAAAGCTTGACAGTTGATTAATAGATGGTATACTGATACCTCAACTCAACAACGATAGAGTATAACGATGACCGATTCAACCGCTTACTGCAAGTACCTCCCGACCAACGAACGTCCGGTAGTTACTGCTCTCTTGACTGCTATACTAGCAGCCGGAAAGACCATCACCATATTCGACGGTGAGGAAGACATCATAACATCTGATAAGCTCACTGAGTTACGTCCTGCATTGGCTGGTACTGGTGAGGATTACATCAACTTCGACGGTGGATGGTTCTGGCTGATCTACGACAACGGTTCAGAGCAAGACCCCATGATAGTCATTGCGGATTATACAGTCTCTGAATTGACTGAGAAAATTTGGAATGACTTGAACGAGAAATACGGAACGTAACCCAACACCCAAACCGAAGCCCCTGAGATGGGGCTAAGGTGGTAGGAGACCCCAATACATAACACAAGGATACCTAAATGAAAATCACTATCACTGAAGAGGGCGGTAAGTATTTCATAACACACGCGGGGAGAACTGAAGCGGTTGATACACTACGCAAAGCTTTAACTGTAGTCCATAAGCTTCTATTAGCTGGATAACCCCCGGTTAAATGCCTAACCACTAACACAATCAACAGCCCCTTCAATGGGGCTTTTTTGTGCCTGTCGTTTGAGTGGTGCCGGAAAGTGAACACGTTATTTTCTGAACCTCCCTATTCTGCCAACCTACCAACCTAGTGTAACATTCTATTAATCAAAAGTCAAGGAATCTTTTAATCAAATAATGCTTGACAAGATTAGGTTGGTAGGGCATAATGATACCTCAACTCAAATCAATACCGAGTATAAATGATGAGAACACTAAATAAACTGATTGCATATGCTAGAGCCGCTATTGTTGGGCTTTGTGTGATCGTTGGTGTTATCGTTGGTGCCATAGCCGCAGCATTGATATTTGTAGGTATTACAATAGCTCTCAACGTTGGTTTTATACTAATGGTCGGTGTGATTGATATTAACGATAACTTAGCCAGAGTATAAACCAATGCCACATGAACTAGTAGAAAAAAACGAAGAGATTGCATACGCTATATCAAAAGCGGTATGTACCTTTAACAATAAATTGAAGGCTGATAATGAAGATTTTTACACCACTGAAGCATTATCCGAGATAGCGTTAGGTATTTTGAAAGAACTGAAAAGCGAAAACAGAATCAAATAATCACTTGACAAAATTGGGTTGATAGGGCATAATGATCCTATCAACTCAACCAGAGTATAATCATGTTTGACTTCAATCAAGAAATCCACCTTACCGCCAAAACCTGTTTAGAGACTGGTGAACTTGGTATTATTATCAACGGGACTAATGTAGATGATAATATATTCGTTGTATTCTCTGGCCGTGGGATTGCTCACGACCTAGTAGAACACGTTAATGGTGTTGACTCAATAGGAACTGTTACTGATGAGTTTCAAGCCCTTGGTTCATTATGGTATACACGCGGGGAGACCGGCACGATCACTGATGATGGTATGGTTAATGACCTGTTAGGTTTGGTAGGTGGATATACGATTAACGGCCTTGGCCCCGTTATCCCTGAACAGCCAGAATCAGATTATGATAATACCTTTGAATGGGTCATTGAATCTTTTATGGAAAAGGTTGGCCGTGAATTGGATGATGAGGATGATGTAAACATAAACCTTGATCTATTTTGTGATCAAGCATTGAAAGGTTTTAGGCTTGGTGTCGAGAAACAAGAAAAACGCTTTTCAACACCTTGGAAGGCTTATGAACTGTTCCAACAAGTACAGGACACTTTAAACAAGCATTTTGGGATCACTGAGGACTATACAGGTGCCCGCAATTCATTCACCCCCGAATTCGAAGGAATGGAATACATTTTAACCATCACTAAAGATGATGATAACGGCCTACGTGTATCATTTGAAGAACATTACGAATTTGATGAGGATGAAGAGGAAGAATATTAAATAATCACTTGACAAGATTAGGTTGATAGGGCATAATGATCCTATCAACTCAACCACCGAGTCTAAATCATGAAATTACGTTATATCTCAACTTTGACACCAGCCTACCAACATGACTGTGATGATTGTACCTTCCACGGTTCATTGAAAGTATCGGCTAAGATTTTCGGTGTTGATACAGTAGATATATACACTTGTGATGAATTCGCAATTATCCGAACCTCTGATAACCCTCCTGAAAATCTGTCATATGACCTTGATATGATTTCTGCACTGGAATCCGAGCCAGCCAAATTTGTAAATGCTGTATTGATGCAAGGCCGAAAGCCTGAATGGAATGCTTCATTGATCAAGGAACGGCTTGAGGTGTCTGACAAGTGGGTTACTGAGGGTGTTATCCGTATCTTTGACTACCAGACTGCTGCTGAGCAATCCAGTCACCAGACATCTGAGGATAACGGTGTAGGCTTTAACGGTGTGGATGCCGAGTTACTGAGCAGCTATGCTGAGTTTGCTAAGAAGGCTGGATTCTTGACTAAAGGCCAGATGGTATATGCACGAAAAAAGATATTGAAATATGCGGGTCAGCTTGCTAATATAGCAAACTCTAAAATGAATATTGAACATGAGGAATATCCGAGGGCAGCATAATGGGATCATTAGAAGAGCGGTATTTAATATATGTCAATTGCATGGAAGGCACTGGCACTTACATCAAAACCTTTGACGAATGGTTAAACTCATGAACACTATTATAAAATTCATCTTGAACCTTATGGCACGGCCTGACCCCTTTACGCCTGTTGATGATACTCCAATGGTCGAGTCAACAAAGCCCCTGTACAATCCGAGCCTTCTCAACATTGAAGCCCCAGAGGATACAGAGCCTCAAGTATGCCATATGAATGAGGGTGACATGCTTTGTATTCATAGAAGCCATAGCACGGATAGCATATTGCTCCACGCTGGCAAACTTGGTTATGAGCTTACAGGTGATGATAGAGAACGTTGTGACTACATGCCCGACCATGATCATTATCCAGTGGTGGCGGTATGAGCTGGAAGTTAAGAGTATGGAACGGTAATACTACTGGAACCTATCACATAATCATTTGATTAAAAGACTTGACATAATTGAGTTATGGGGTATACTGATACCTCAACTCAACAACGAAAGAGTCTAAACATGCAAAACCTTACCCCAGAAATCCAAGCCATCGCTCTCCAATTAGCTCGTGATTGTTTTAGCGAAATTGAGTTAGATGAGGATTATGGCTATAAGTATATGCCAGCTCAAATATACCCTATTACTGAGGTGTTTGGTGAGGGTGATTTCTGGAAAACCCCAGACCTACAAAATTTCACTGTTGTTCAATTGGGCATGTTAGCTGATTCTCAGCTCAAAGCTGATAAGGATTACTGGCTGACGGTAGATGCCCATCAAGAGAACGATAGGCGTGATCATGAGGCACTTATACAGAACACCATAGCGATGGGAGCGGGTGATCGTGAAACCGCTAAGCGGTGGCTAGATGACGCTGATGCTCATTGGCTACATGTAGCCTAAGAATCTCTCAGGGTGAAAGCCCTAACCTTATGGGGTCAGCAATGACCCCTTTTTTTATTCTGATTATTAGTTGTTGACATTTTGATTATTAGATGTTACACTAGGTTGGCGGTTGGGGAGATAGGGGAGATACCCCAAACCCTACCGCCCATCACCCGACGAAAGGTACTTGACTAATAATCAAAATCGAGTATACTGATATCTCAACTCAACAACGAACGAGTATAAACATGCTTACACTTTCCAACATCATGGCAGACGTTTCAGGCGCATCTTTCATTGGCCTAGATACTGTCACAACCCCAGTACTCGCAGGCGGCAAGAAAAACCTCATGCAAGGCCGTATCGAAAAGCATATGGATGGTGCCAGTGTTATGGTTTTCCAGAACAAGAAATCCAACGGTTACGAAAACATGGTTAACCGTCGTCTGGTAGCAGAGGGAAAAGACCCTGAAACATTCAACGTATCACCTCGCAAGTGGGGCGAACGTGTAGAGGGATTGCCTATAGTAACTCACAAGGGTGCTGAATACCTTGAGGTTATATTCCTTAAGAGCGGTCACGTCCACTACACGCTTGACGGAAGCCCTATAGAGTCATGGCTTATCACTGGATTGAAAAAGCCCGCTGAAGGCTCTCAGGGCGGCTTAGAGGATAAGGTTGTTATCAGGACATTCAAGGCTGATAGCATCAAAACCTTAAGGGTTGATGGACAATCGGTAACCTTCTAAATTCACCAAAAACATAAAGGGCTGAAAAGCCCTTTTTTGTGGGCGGCTTTTGAGAAAACCGTCAAAACCGGCCTATTCTGCCAACCTACCAACCTAGTGTAACATTTGATTAATAGAATGTCAATGTCATTCGTCACCAGATAAGAGGTCTTTTTATTATCAAAAACCGCTTGACAGAATCTCAAAACCTGCTAAAATCTAATACATAAACTCAACAACGGAAAGAGTCTAAAATGGCAAAGCAATCCACTCAAGACCTGCAAAAAGAAATCACTGATCAGATAATCGCCGCTATAGAAAATGGCATTAATGATGATGGTACATGGGTGCGCCCGTGGACAGTATTGAATACATTCCCTGTAAACGCCACTACTGGCAAAACCTATAACGGCTTGAATGCTATACTGCTAATGATGTTCTTTGGTGGCGGTCACTTCGCTGGCTTTGGTCAGTGGAAAGAAAAGTTTGCTGCTATCGTTCGCAAGGGTGAGAAGTCTATACCGATACTTGCCCCCATGATGAGAAAGACCGGCAACAAGCTGAGCAATGGCAAAGATGAGATGGTTCCTATAGGCTTCCGTACTGTAAGGATATTTCAGGCTGCACAGGTTGATGGTTGGGAACCCCCTGTAATAGAGTCTAATGATGCCTTCATTGAGCATGAGGCCGCAGAGCAAGCCATACTGTACATGATCACTAAAGGTGCTGACATACTGCACGGCGACGATAGGGCATGTTTCATACCTAGCTTAGACGTTATCAAGATGCCAAAGAAAGAGCAATTCCCTGTAGAATCTGACTACTATGCTACCATGCTACATGAACTGGTACATTGGACAGGACATAGTGATAGGCTTGGAAGGGTCAAGACCATAGGTGATAGGGGACGCTATAGCTATGCCTTTGAAGAGCTTGTAGCTGAGCTTGGTGCTAGTATCCTATGTGGTGAGCTTGGTGTACATAACGGTTACAGGGACAATCACGCAAAGTACATAGCCCACTGGCTTGAGATCATGAAAGGTGATAGTAAGGCTATTCTTGACGCGGCAAGTATGGCGGGCAAGGCAGTGGACGTGATCATGGGGCGACGTACACTAAAGGGAGACTTCATCACTACAACTAATGAGGAGAAGGTAGCAGCATAGCAGGGCATGGGGTGGCATGGCATGGGGTGGCCATGCCACCCCTACCCACCTACCATAGGGTAGGGGCAAGGGCTACCCGACCAACGGTCACCCTAGCCACTATGTGAGACTCGAAAACAAGTTTGGAGTTGAAACTTTTTCCTATTAAAATAAAAACTGGCGACCCCCGTACCCCCCCGCTGGCGAAATCAATATGAGATTCATAAAGTTACTCTCAGACCCTTTCACAACCATCGTCCCCATTGTTCTTTATTATAGGACAAGTTCGGTTTCATTCAACAAAGTTAATAGTAAATATGTCATTATGCTAAGTATTGAAAAAATTGCCGAGTTTAAAATTAAGGCCCATGAGGTATTTGGTGATCGTTTTGATTATAGCCAGATAGTACCTGAACGTAGTAAAACAGTACCTATTATTTGCCCCAAGCACGGTTTATCACATCAAGCTCCATCCTGTCATGTAAAAAGTAAACATGGTTGTAGGGGTTGCTTTTTTGAATATAAAGGAGCTATTAATAATGCACTTGCTCGTGAGAGATTTGAGGAGGCTGTAATACTTCTATACAGTAATCATAATTATACGTTTGAAAAGACAGTTTATGTAGATTCCGTCACACCCTTAATAATAACATGTGAGGAGCATGGAGATTTCACTCGTAGTCCCGACCTTATATTGCGTAGAAATAGTGGTTGCCCTAATTGTTATAATAAGAATGGTAAGAAAAGACGTAAGGTTCGTACACACGATGAGTACATAGAAGACCTTAAAAAGGTTACTGGTGATAGGTATGATTTAAGTAAGGTTGTTTTCACTGGGGTACATTATCATATTACTATTGGTTGTCCTGTTCATGGTGACATACAAACCAATCCTAGCACACTATTACGAGATGGCATAGGTTGTATAATATGTCATGGAGTATCGTATGATACTGAAAAATATCTTAAGGCTGTTATTAAGAAGCATAATGGTAAGTATACTTATGGTAACATGGTATTTGTTGGTC
>Ga0114950_10000144_pt1 | contig 42087 bp, 33 predicted proteins | sample N075metaG_FD_83503 | JGI IMG/M metagenome (GOLD analysis project Ga0114950, IMG submission 83503) | Deep subsurface microbial communities from Kermadec Trench to uncover new lineages of life (NeLLi) - N075 metaG | ecosystem: Environmental > Aquatic > Marine > Ocean trench > Sediment | place...
GTAGAGGCTGCAGCCACGACGCCGGTCAGCGATGCTTATCGGATAGACGACAAGGCAGAGCGTGAGACCGCTCTCGAAAACATCAAGGCGGACCTTCAGACGACGCTCGGCGAGGAATTTCCAGACGACATCAATCACCTTTCCGGAGTCTTCAAGAACATCGAGAAGGCGACGATGCGTCGCCGCGTTCTCGACGACGGAGTCCGTGCAGACGGACGAGGCTTGAACGACGTCCGCGATATCAGCTGTGAAGTCGGGTTGCTTCCTCGTGCCCACGGTTCGGCGCTGTTTACTCGGGGACAGACTCAGGCACTGGCCGTGATCACCCTCGGCAGTGTTCGCGATGAGCAGCGGATCGACTCGATCGATACGGTCGATGAGACCTCCAAGTCGTTCATGCTGCATTACAACTTCCCACCGTTCTGCGTCGGGGAGGCGAAGCCGTTCCGCGGAGTCAGCCGGCGTGAAGTCGGGCACGGCATGCTGGCGGAGAGAGCGCTCCAGCCTCTGCTGCCTGCGTACGAAGACTTTCCCTATACGATCCGCGTTGTGTCGGACATCCTCGAGTCGAACGGTTCCAGCTCGATGGCGTCCGTCTGCGGTGGTTCGCTCGCCCTGATGAATGCGGGCGTTCCGATGCGATCGGCGTGTGCCGGTATCGCGATGGGTCTGATCAAAGAGGGTGACGACATTGCGATCCTGACCGACATTCTTGGTGTCGAGGACTCCCTCGGTGACATGGACTTCAAGGTTGCCGGGACCAAGGAAGGGATCACCGCGATCCAGATGGACATCAAGATCGACGGACTGGATATTGCCATCCTGCGCGATGCGCTCGAGCGGGCGCGCAAAGGCCGGTTGCACATCCTGGACGTCATGTCGGGCACGCTGGCCGAGCCAGCGGCGGAGATGTCCGAGTGGGCACCGCAGATCGTCTCGATTAAGATCAACACGCAGAAGATTGGCGATCTCATCGGACCGAAGGGCAAGACGATTCGGGCCATCCAGGAAGAAACTGGTGCGACGCTCAACGTAGAAGACGACGGAACGGTCACAATCTCGGCGGTGGGCGGAGATGCGGGTCGCCGGGCACGGGAGATGGTCGAAGCGATCACCGCGGAGCCGGAGATCGGGCGCATCTACGAGGGTGTGATCAAGAATACGACGACGTTCGGTGCATTTGTCGAGATCCTTCCAGGGGTTGAGGGACTGTGCCATATCTCCGAGCTGGAGGAGGGGCGGACCGAAAAGACTGAGGATGTGGTCAACACGGGTGACGTCGTCAAAGTCAAATTGTTGGCCGTAGACGAACGGGGGCGGATGAAGCTCTCAATACGGGCGGCGATCGCCGAGCAGGGGGCCCTTGCCGAGAGCTGAGGGTCTTTCACAAATGCACGCAGACGCACGGGCGGGGGCGGAGACGCCTCCGCCCGTCTGCGTTGAACTTCCGCAGCCCGAGAATTCGATCACGGAGGAGCTCGATAAAGGGCTGTTCCGTACTCGACTGGCCAGTGGAGCCGAGGTTTGGACGGAACGTATGGAGTCCATGCGTTCGGCCGCGGTCGGCTTCTGGTTCCGCTCTGGTTCGGCGCATGAGCCCAGTGACATGTTGGGGTCGGCACACATGCTTGAGCACATGGTGTTCAAGGGGACCGCCCGACGGACAGCCCACCAGATCGCGTCGGATATTGAAGATCTCGGCGGCAGTCTTGATGCCTACACGGCTCACGAGCACACGGCATTCCTGGGTCGCGTTCCGGACACCCACATTACCACCATCGTGGATGTGCTGTCGGACCTTGCCTTCCATCCAAAGTTGGATCCCGCTGATCTGGCGCTGGAGCGAGAGGTCGTACTCGAAGAAATCGCTCGCTCGGAAGACACGCCTGATGATCTTGTGTTCGATCTACATGCTGAGTTTCTTTACGCCGGGCATGTGTATGGCCGACTAATCCTGGGCAACAGGGAGAGTGTCAGTGAGATGGATGTCGATGCGCTTCGTGGATTGCACGAGAAGACATGCCATCCGTCCAATCTCGTAGTCGCTGCGGCCGGCCGCCTCGAACATGAGGAATTCCTGGAACAAGTCGTTGAGCGGTTGCCCGGAGGTGTTGAACCAGCCGGAGACTCGATCGAAGCTCCCGTCAATTTGGGATCAGGGCTGCTGCGCGTATCACGACCCTCAGGTCGTCAGTCACACATTGTCGCAGGGGGCGCTGGCGTTCCGGCCGGCGACCCACTTCGCCATGCAGTCATTCTGGTAGGTACGGCGCTTGGCGGAGGCATGGGGTCGCGGCTGTTTCAACGGATTCGCGAAGAAATGGGTCTTGCGTACGCAGTGTACGAATTCCGGGCATTTTATCTGCGAGCAGGACATATTGGTGCTTATGTCGGCACCCGTCCGGAGACTGCGGATCGTGCGCGGGAAGCTTTGATGGCAGAGTTGCGCAAGTTGGCGGACAAAGGACTCACGACTGAGGAACTGGAGACCACCCGAACTCAACTAAAGGGGCAAGTGGTCCTGTCGCTCGAGTCGCCCGGGTCGCGAATGTATCGCCTCGCTTCACTGGCGTTGGCTGGCGAGCCCTACCGATCGCTGGATCAAGTAATGGATCTAATTGATGGCGTAACGGAGTCGGATGCCTCGCAGGCGGCGTCCCTGTACGATCCTGATGGACTGGCGGTCCTGGAATTATCTCCCGCATGATCCCGGCGATAAGGCGGGTCCATTAGCAAGAAACCTGGTCCTTAGCGGCCTCTGCAAGAGCCAGAAGGAGCCGGAGCGATGATCGTTGGTGTCCCGTTGGAAATCAAGTCGGATGAGAGCCGTGTCGCCCTGGTGCCGGCCGGAGCACAGGCGCTGGTAGGCAGAGGTCACACCGTACTGGTCCAGCAAGGTGCCGGAATAGGTAGCGGCTTTGCGGACGAGATGTACATGGTGGCCGGTGCAGAAATCGTGTCGGATGCGCTTGAAGTCTGGGAGCGTGCCCAGATGATCATGAAGGTGAAGGAGCCAGTCGCGACCGAGTACGCCCGAATGCGCGCCGGACAGATCGTTTTCACGTATTTCCACTTTGCCGCGAACGAGAAGCTTACGCATGCCGTTTTGGACAGCGACTGCGTGGCTGTTGCCTATGAAACGGTTCAGCTTTCGACAGGAGAGCTTCCCCTTCTCACACCGATGTCGGAAGTCGCTGGCCGGATGGCTATACAGGAAGGGGCACGCTATCTGGAAAGAGCTCATGGCGGGCTTGGATGCCTGCTCGGAGGGGTGCCGGGAGTATTGCCAGCGGAAGTCGTGATCCTCGGTGGCGGTGTGGTCGGCTCGAACGCGGCAAAGATCGCGGCGGGATTCGGGGCGCATGTCACGATTCTCGACGTCGACCTCGACCGACTCCGCTACCTGTCAGATGTGATGCCGGCGAACGTGGATACCTATTATTCCAACCGGCATAATATCCTCGAGCAGATTGGCCGTGCCGACCTGCTGATCGGCGCGGTGCTTCTGCCCGGTGCCAAGGCTCCCAGGCTCGTGTTACGCGATGATCTGAAGCTGATGAAAGACGGCTCGGTTCTGGTCGACGTCGCCGTAGACCAGGGTGGCTGCGTAGAGACGGTCAAGCCGACTACGCATGCCGACCCGACGTATGTAGTGGAGGGCGTCATCCATTATTGCGTGGCGAACATGCCGGGAGCCGTACCCCGAACGTCTACACTCGCCTTGACGAACGCGACGTTTCCTTATGCCATGTTGCTCGCGGAGCACGGATGGGAATCTGCTTGCCGGGCCAACAGATCTCTAGCTCTGGGTCTCAACGCTGTCGGCGGACAGTTGACATACCAGGCGGTGGGAGAGGCGTTCGGTATTCCCAGCGTCTCGCTGACGGAAGTGCTTTAGAAGCCTGATGAAGATCTGGGGCGGCTGTGGGAGGGGGTGCTTTCGCCCGTTTGGCAGGTAGTCTAGATTCTGCGGAACGTCGGCCCGGAGCTTGCGGCATATCTGGAAGCACCCGAGTCCCAAGCAGGCCTGGTGTACGGGTCTTTGCCTGCCGACGGTCCTCTCGATACCGACAATAACAACGGAATCGCGGAATGTGGAAACGGCTTTTCGACGCTAGCTTTTTGCCGGTTAATGATGTCGGCGTCGACCTGGGTACGTCCAATATACTGGTCTATGTTGCGGGTGAGGGCATCGTGCTCAACGAACCCTCGGTCGTGGCTATTGATAAGGCCACGGGGCAGGTCGTGGGAATCGGCCTGGATGCCAAGCGCATGCTGGGCCGTACCCCGCATGGTGTGGAAGCCGTACGTCCACTGAAGGACGGCGTGATCGCGGATGTGGACATCACAGAGATCATGCTTCGCTACTTCTTGAAATCGGTTACATCCAACAAATTTTTCAAGATCCGGCCCCGCGTCGTGGTCGGCGTTCCTTCCGGAATTACGGAATTGGAACGGCGCGCGGTTCGGTCCAGTGCCCATGCTGCCGGTGCAAAGGAAGTGTACATGGTCTCGGAGCCGATGGCGGCGGCCATTGGCGTGGGATTGCCGGTAGAGACGCCGACCGGGAACATGGTGATCGACGTCGGTGGTGGGACGACGGAAATTGCGGTCATCGCTCTATCCGGGTTGGTGGCCGAGACGTCCATTCGTGTTGGAGGAGACGAACTCGATAGCGCAATCGTCTCTTTTCTCCGTAAGAACTACAATCTGTTGATTGGTGAGCCCACCGCGGAGGCGATCAAGATCCAGATCGGTTCGGCGTATCCGACCGAGGACGAGCGCGACATGGCGGTAAAAGGACGGGACCTCGTTTCGGGCATACCCAAGACCGTGCGCGTCAACTCGGCAGAAGTGCGGGAGTGCATGCTCGAGCCAATCCACCAGATAGTTGGTGCAGTACGACGCGCGCTGGAGATTACGCCACCTGAGTTGGCAGCGGATATTGTAGATCGGGGAATCGTGATGACTGGAGGGGGTTCGCTGATCAGAGGTCTGGACAGTCTTCTTCGCGAAGAAACGGGTCTTCCGATCCACGTCGACGAGGAGCCACTAACCTGCGTCGTGCGCGGCGCTGGTCGAATCCTCGACGATTTGCCACGCTTCCGGAGCGTGCTGAGGACCTAGGTAGGGTGCACTATACGACCGTGGGCCGGCCAGGGGGCCAGCGCCGAGACTTGGTCGTAACATTGGTGTTTGCCGGTTTTGCCTTCGTGCTCCTGGGTCTGGGACCAGAATCTGCTCTGGTAGTCACACGCACCCTGCGGTCGACCGTACTCCGTCCCTTCCTCATGACCCACGATGTGTTCCGGACTCGGGCAGGACTGGTCTCTCGCGTTGAGCAATTGGGTCATGAGCGCGATTCCCTGGCCGTTGAGGCGCAGGTAGTGAGCAGTCTTCATCTGGAGAATCGAAGGCTGCGTTCCATGCTGATCCTGCCTCCCCGAGAGTTCGGGACGTACTTCATCGCCGAGCTGCTCCCGGGCCGTCCACACGGCGGCGAATCCAGTCGGTTCCTACTGAATACAAGGGCGATCGCAGGGCTTGCCACACCTCTCGCCATAGCGACACCAAAGGGACTGCTGGGCGTGGTCCGCACGACAAATGGTGCCACCGGAGTGGGGGACTACTGGACACATCCGGATTTTCGTGTGGCCGTTGTTACGGATGACGGCGCAGCTACAGGAATCGTTCGGCCTTTCGTCACCATGGACGGCGAGCAACTGATGCTCCTGGAGGGAGTGCCGTTTCAGACGGATATTCCGACAGACACACCGGTTATAACTTCAGGTCTGGGAGGTATCTATCCGCGAGGCCTTGCGGTTGGTCGCGTACTGGCTGAGTACGAGGAACAGCTCGGGTGGACGCACTCTTATCTCCTGGAGCCCTCGGTTCGACCGGGGCAGGAGAGCGTGGTTCTCGGTTGGTTCCCGCGTGTGGCGAGGGACTCGGTGCTTGCGCCGGAGCCTGGCTCATGAACCCAAGGGCCTCTCACCCGCAGCGTGAGGGTGCTGTGCTGGCGACGTTTGGGGTCGCTACGCTCCTGCTGATTCACTTCCTGTTTCGACCGTCGCTGACCACATTCAGTGCCGCACCTGACCTTCTTGTCGGCGGTCTGTTACTGGCTTCTCTTCGTCTGCGAGCCGGGCACGCTGCAGCGCTCGGGTTCGGTTTAGGCGTGCTTGATGCCACCATGGCGCTCGAGAATCCTGGCACCTTCGGGCTGATCCTGCTGACTGTCGCTTTCGCCGCCGCACGATCTCGCGACCTGTTATTTGCGGACGCCCGATTCTTTGTTGCCGTGTACTTATTCTTGGGAACGTGGCTGACGCGAACCGCGCTCGCTGTTCTGGGAACGGCCAACCTGGGGATCGCGGAAGCAATCGGTTCTGCGTTAATCACAGCTGTTGTGACAACCGTCGTGTGCGCAACGGTGGAATCGCTCACTTCGACGGCCTTGAGATAGCGCGTGACCCCATGTCCATGATTTCCGGAAGTGGATCCGGCTCGCACGAAACGGTCGGATTGCACGAAGTGGCAATTCGCGCCCGGAACAATCGTGCGCGAGGTGCGACGGTCCTCCTTTGGGTTGTGATCGGGATTCTCCTGACCAGTTTTTTCCGACTCCAGATAATCGGGAAGCAGGAGTACAGCCTTCGGTCGGAGGAAAACCGCCTTCGGGCCCTCACGATTCCGGCAGCACGCGGAGCCATTGTCGATCGCAGGGGCCTGCTTCTCGCGGAAAACGTTCCCGGGTACTCGCTGTCCGTTTTGCCGGGTCCAGTCGATTCCGTGCGGGCAACGCTGGAACGGCTTGCCCCGCACGTCGAACTTACCAGTGAAGAAATCCAGGATCTGGTGGCTCAGTTCCGGCGGCGGCCTGCATCGTCAGTAATGGTTCGCGATGATCTCGAACCGGATCAAGTTGCCGCGATAGAGCAACGGCGCCCTGAATTTCGTACGGTGGTCATCGCCATGTACCCGCGACGCAACTATCCACCGGGCGCATCAATCGCTCACATGATCGGGTATGTGGGCGAGATCAGTGAAATCGAACTGCAGCGTGCGGAATTCGACGGATACGTTCCGGGACGCGCTGTGGGGAAGATAGGACTCGAGCGGCAGTACGAGGCAGAGTTGGGAGGTTCTCCGGGCGTCAATTTCGTAGAGGTCAATGCCCACGGATCCATCGTAAGTGAATTCGGTCCGCGTCCTTCGATACCGGCCGTTCCCGGAGCCGACCTGGAATCCTCAGTGGACCTGGCCCTGCAACGACTGGCCCACGAGTTGTTCCCCGACTCGATGAAGGGTGGTGTGTTTGCGTTCGACCCGCGCAATGGGGAGGTGCTGCTGCTGTATAGCCACCCGACGTTTGATCCGAACAGATTCATCGGCGGCATGTCGAGTGCGGACTGGGCGCTACTGCGTGACGATTCCGATCGACCTCTGCTTAACCGCGTGTCAGGGGCACGGTATCCACCGGGTTCCGCATGGAAACCCGTCATCAGTGTGCTGGCTCTGGGCGAAGGGTTGGTGACCATGGACACGCATATGCCATCGAGTTGTACGGGGGCCTTTCAATACGGCACCAGGGCGTTTCGATGCTGGAAGCACTTCGGCCACGAAAGCCTGGATCTGGCTGGTGCGATCAAAGAGAGCTGCAATGTTTTCTTTTATCAGCTCGGTCTCCGGCTGGGGCTTGATCGCCTGCTCTCGGGTGCAAGCGCACTGGGGTTCAATTCCCGCACCGGACTGGATCTTCCTTCGGAAGTCAGGGGACAGATTCCACCCGGCCGTGAGTGGTATAATGATCGTTTCGGCCGGCGGGGTTGGACGGAGTCGGTGACCCTGAACCTGGCGATCGGACAGGGCGAGACGTCACAGACCCTTCTTGGCATGGCACAATTCTATGCTGCGGTAGCGCTGGGTGGAGCCCCGCCCGTTCCGCACTTGCGGAGGTCCGAGGTGCTTGACGCCCGGCGCGCTCCATGGACCCTGAAGTTGTCGGAGCAGCATCGGCTCCAATTGATCGGGGCGATGATCCGGGTGGTCAACGAACCACAGGGGACTGCGTTTCCATATCGTGGTTCGGACTACGTCGTGGCAGGCAAGACTGGCACGGCTCAGAATCCGCACGGCGAGCCCCATTCGTGGTTCGTCGGGTTCGGTCCGGTCGAGGATCCTCGAATCGTCATCGCTGCCATCGTAGAGCACGGCCATCCGGATAACACCACATCGCTTGCTGTGCCGCTGGCAATCCACCTGATCGAAGAGTATTTGCAAGCCGAAGGAATCGAGCCGACCGGGATTCCGGTCCCACGCGGCCAGGCGGTGCCGTTGGGGGCGGTGGAGTGAAAAACGGCCGTCTCTCATGGCTCGGCGATCCAGGGTTCGTCGGCGTCGCGTTCTTGCTGTCGGTTATTGGTGTGGCGATGATCTGGTCTGCGGGCCAACTGGATGTTCCTTCGATTGTCACGGGGATCTGGCGGCGGCAGGCACTCTGGTTGGCCATTGCCGCGGTGGGATTCTTCGTCGTGTCGCGAGTCCCCCTCCGTTGGGTCGAAAGTGTAAGCCTACTCGTATACTTGCTGTCGATCGCCCTGCTGATCCTCGTCCTGATCGTTGGTTCCGGGCCGGGAACGAGTAGTTGGCTGCGATTGGGTGGCTTCTCGCTCCAGCCGGCTGAGGTAGCAAAACTGGGTACAATTCTCATGCTTGCGCGGACGCTGGGTGCGCGTGGCGAGCCGGAGACGCGCCTGGCTCGGCTCTGGAGACCTCTGGTGCTGACGGTTATCCCATTCAGTCTTGTGCTCCTCCAGCCTGACCTGGGAAGTGCGATTACGTTTGGCGTCATACTGGTCGGCGCACTGTTCTGGGCGCGGATCCCGCTGTTTACCATTTTCATGCTGGTGAGCCCCGGCGTAAGCCTCCTCCTCGGCTTCTCACCGACCGTGTGGGGAGTGTGGATCATCCTCGTTGTTGTCCTGGTGTACCTGAGGCGTCCGTATCTGCTGGAGGGAGTCGTTGTCACCCTTGCGAATCTCGCTGCCGGCGCACTCGCCACGCCGATGTGGAATCAGTTGGCGCCGTACCAACAGAATCGACTGCTCGTATTCCTCGATCCGGGAAGCGATCCGCGGGGTGCGGGTTGGCATTTGATTCAGTCGCAGGTAGCGATCGGTTCGGGGGGATTTCTGGGACAGGGCTTCGGTGGAGGACCCCAGAAGCGACTTTCTTTCCTGCCTGAACAGCACACCGACTTCATCTTTTCGGTGGTCGGCGAAGAACTGGGATTCATTGGAGTATTCGTCCTGCTGGTCATGTATTCCTGGCTCCTTCGTCGCCTGATCGCGACCGCGGTCCGATCGTCAGATGACTTCGGCAGCATAACCGTATTTTGCGTGTTTGCGGTCTGGTTCGCCCATCTGCTGATCAATGTGGGTATGACCGTGGGGTTGATGCCGGTCACTGGCCTGCCCCTGCCGTTCCTGAGCTACGGTGGCAGTTTTCTGCTTATGACGTTCGTCGGTGTGGGACTGGCAGCCCGAGTCGCCATCGAAAGCTGAAAGCCTCTGGAGGAACGGAGGAGGCCGCACGAGCAGCGTGGGCAGGATCGACGGGCGCCGGGTCGCTGACTATATTGCCGCCCTTCCCGACGGATTACCCCGTGCGGGACCAGTGTCGGACCCATCCCCAAACGGAGCCCCGATGGCCTGGTTTCGGAAGGAGAAGCAGCCGCTGATCGGCCAGAAGCGTGAACTCGCGGCCGACGTATGGGAAAAGTGCGACGGTTGCGGATCTGCTCTGTTCGTGCGGCGGCTCGAAGAAAACGCTCGTGTGTGCCCTGAATGCGGATACCATTTTCGCATCTCTGCCAGCGACTACGTGGACCTGCTGTTCGACGATGGATTTGAGCTGGAATTCGGGAGAGATCTGCGCTCATCGGATCCCCTCGGGTTCGTCGACTCGAAGCCGTACAAGCAGCGAATCAAGACGGCCGAAGCCAGAGTCGGCACGCATGACGCGATGTTGGCGGGCGCTGGTCGCATCGATGGCCGACTTGTGTGTGGTGGCATCATGGACTTCGAGTTCATCGGTGGATCCATGGGCTCGGTAGTCGGAGAAAAAATTGCCAGGTTGCTGGATGGTGCGGTCGAGCGCTCCGCCCCGGCACTGATCGTGTCTGCCAGTGGTGGGGCGCGAATGCAGGAAGGCATATTCTCGCTGATGCAGCTGGCAAAGTCATCAGCGGGGCTGCATCGACTTGCCGAGGCGGGCCTGCCGTACATCAGCATCCTGACCCATCCTACTACCGGGGGCGTGACCGCCAGCTTCGCCATGCTCGGAGACGTGAACATTGCCGAACCGGGGGCGCTGATTGGCTTTGCCGGACCGAGAGTCATCAAGGAGACCATTCGGCAGGATCTGCCAGACGGATTCCAGACTGCCGAATTCCTCCACGAACACGGAATGGTGGACCGGATCGTTCCTCGACACGCCCTGAAGGAGACAGTGTCCGGACTGCTGGCTCACATGTGCTGACTCGATCGGAAGCACCGCCCGGCGCTGCTCTCGCCGGGCTGCTGGCCCGTCAGCCGACCGAGCGCGTGAAGTGGGGTCTCGAGCGGATTCGATTCATGCTGGAAAGGCTGGGGCGTCCCGAGTCCGATCTGCGGGCCATACATGTAGCCGGGACGAATGGGAAGGGATCGGTTGTCGTCACGGCGGATGCGGTGCTTCGTGCCGCCGGCTGTCGGACAGGGCGCTACACGTCTCCTCATCTGGTCGCATTTTCGGAACGCATAGCCATTGATGGTCAGCCTGCCTCGCCGGACCTGCTCGAGTCCTGCGCAAGAGAGGTCCTGCCGTTCGCCGATGAAATTGACGCGACCTTCTTCGAAGCAACGACAGCTTTGGCCTTCACGGCGTTTGCTCGGGCGGGCGTAACATCGGTCGTAATTGAGGTCGGCCTGGGTGGTCGACTGGATGCGACGAACGTGCTCGATGGCGGTGTATCGGTAGTAACGAGCATAGCCCACGATCACGCCGACCACCTTGGGACCGACCTGGCCTTGATCGCACGGGAGAAGGCAGCGATTTTTCGGAGTGGTGGCACAGCAATCATAGGACCAGTTAAAGGATCTGCCGGAACCGTGGTGAGAGAGCTCGCCAGTGAGTCGGGGGCCGTCGTGCATGTGTTCGGCTCAGACTTTGAAGCAACGAATGTGGAGTCCAGCGACGACGGCACTGCCTTTACGTATCGGTCTCGGAATCGCCTGGCTCCTATCCGCCTGCATACGCCGCTGCGAGGGGCGCACCAGGTAACGAATGCGGCCCTGGCCGTAGCTGCCGCGGATGCGTTTACGTCAGGCGGACTCAGCGATGCTGATATCATGGCTGGAGTGAAATCGGTGCATTGGCCGGGCCGGTTCCAGGTGGAGACAGAAGCCGATGGGACCTGGGTGTACGATATCGCGCATAACCAGGCCGCAGCCGAGGCGCTGGCCGAGAATGTCCAGTCCAGCAACGTTCCCAGGCCGATCGTGCTGCTTGTGGCTGTGCTGGGAGACAAGGCCTGGCCGGAAGTTCTCGCACCTTTGCTGGCAGTGACGGAAGCGGCGGTATTCACCATCGCTCCGTCGGGGCCCGAGCAGCGCCGGTGGGATCCATATGTTGCTCGTGCGGGACTGGATCCCCAGGCGCCGATCGAAGTAGTCCCTGACTTCGACAAAGCGTTGGCGATAGCCCGGGCAAGTGCCGGGAAGGGAACTGTTCTCGTGGCCGGTTCCTGCCACACAGTCGGTGACGCGCTGCGAAGAAATGCCCGCGCTTGACCGATCGTCGCGGGGTGTTATGCTCCCCCCCCGCAGAGGTTGCTAGGGGCGGAATTCGACACAGGACCATCGTTATCAATCAGGAGATACAAGTTTATGCAATATGATCCCGAAGTGGTACGGCCGATGCGCGACGAACTCGTTTGTCTCGGTGCCACCGAGCTGCTCAATGCGGCAGCAGTGGATGAAGCGCTCGATTCCAAAGGGACGGTTCTGGTTGTAGTGAATTCGGTTTGCGGTTGCGCTGCAGCGAACGCGAGACCGGCAGTCGCGATTGCAACCGGCCACGAGACTCAGCCTGACCGGATCGTGACCGTGTTTGCCGGGCAGGAAGTTGAGGCGACAGAGCAAGCGAGATCGCACATGGCTGGCTACCGGCCGTCGAGCCCATCCATTGCTCTGTTCAAAGACGGCGAGCATGTATTCATGCTCGAGCGGCACCAGATCGAAGGTCGGGAGGCAGGCGAGATCGCGGCGGACCTCAGGGATGCCTACGACCGTTACTGCACGGCGATAGAAGCCTATTGAGAAATCGCGGTGGCCGCGCGCGAGTAATGCGGGCGCGAGTTCAGAGTAGGATCGACGACAAGCCCTGGCACCGCTACGAGGAGGAGGAGAGACGAACAATCAACTGCGCGATCACGACTCGCCCGAAGGGATGAGGCGGCGTGACCCAGGTGGGTCTGGCGCTCGTAACGCGGCTCGTCCCAATTCCTCAACAGGCTTCTAAGATGGAACTCTCGAGGCTGCCGGGATTTCGCGAGTTCTTCCCGTCGGACATGCGTATCAGGACACACATTCTCCAGGGGTGGCGCCGGGTTGCAGAGCGTTACGGGTTTGAGGAGTACGATGGACCACCGCTGGAGCCGCTGGATCTTTACGTCCGCAAATCGGGACGGGAAATCGTCGGGCAACTGTACGCGTTTACCGACAAAGGAGGGCGCGACGTAGCTCTGCGACCAGAGATGACCCCAACTTTCGCCCGCATGGTAGGTGCCCGTGCGGCCAGTTTGCCAAAGCCGATTCGTTGGTATTCCATGCCACAGGTGTTCCGCTATGAGCGGCCACAGAAAGGCAGGCTCAGGGAGCACTTCCAGCTGAACATGGACATCGTCGGTGAGTCCGGTGAGATGGCGGATGCGGAGCTCATTGCCGCCGCCATCGACGTAGTGCGGGAATTCGGACTCGGTGAGCAGGATATAGTCGTGCGAGTTTCGGATCGCCGGCTCATCGCGACGGTACTCCTGGGACTCGGGTTGCCGGAGGCAGGTCTCGAGGATGCTCTTGCGGCGATCGACCATTTGGATAAGGAGGAGGCGTCAGTTCTCCGTGAGCGACTTGCGACGGCGGGCGCGCCGGACTCGGCGATCGACCGAATTCTGTCACTTGCCGCGGATCCTGCACCGTCGCTTGACGCGTTCATCGAGACTTTCGACAAGGATTCCGAGGTCGAGATGGCTGCTGGAAGCTTGCGGCTGATCATCGATCACCTGGAGGCGATCGGTCTCGGCGGCTTTGTCCGGTTCGATCCGACTCTGGTGCGAGGCCTGGCCTACTACACGGGGACCGTGTTCGAAATCTGGGATCGGGCCGGCGAATTTCGGGCAATTTGTGGGGGTGGCCGGTACGACGGACTTCTGTCAGCCATAGGTGGTCCAGATCTGCCTGCGCTGGGCTTCGGAATGGGCGATGTCGTTCTCGCAGAACTGCTCGCGGCGCGGCGGGTGTTGCCGAATGCAGAGGCGACCGTCCAGGACTTCTTGATTTGCGTGACAACTGAACAGCGACCGGTGATGCTCCGAGTTGCTCATAAACTACGCGATGCGGGGCGAAGCGTAGTGTTTGATTTTTCGGACCGAAGCGTCAGCCGGCAATTCAAGGCGGCGAATCAGGCCGGAGCGAGACGAGCGATCGTGATTGGTCCCGACGAAATGTCTGAAGGAGTGGTGTTGGTGCGAGACTTGAAGTCCGGCGAGGAGCAGCGTATCGCCATCGACGATTTGTCATAAACGCCTAGACTGACAGGGCAGCATAAATGGTAGGCGACCGGAAGCTCACTCCACAAGCGGAAGATTTTTCCGCATGGTACAACGAGATCGTCTATAAGGCTGAACTCGCCGCTCACTCTCCGGTTCGCGGCTGCATAGTGATCCGGCCGTACGGCTACCGGATCTGGGAGCTGATGCAGGGCGCGCTGGATGCAATGTTCAAGGACTCGGGGCATGAGAATGCCTACTTCCCGCTATTCCTTCCGCAATCAGCGCTGGACCGGGAAGCGGCACATGTCGAGGGATTCGCACCCGAGACCGCCGTCGTGACCCACGCCGGCGGAGCAAAGCTCGAGGAGCCGCTCGTCGTGCGTCCCACGTCTGAGGCGATCATCTGGCCCATCGTCGCGGATTGGATCGATTCGTACCGTGATCTTCCTGTTCTGCTGAACCAGTGGGCCAACGTGGTGCGGTGGGAGAAACGCACCCGGCCATTCTTGCGGACGACGGAGTTCCTCTGGCAGGAGGGGCATACCGCGCATGTGGATGAAGCGGGTGCGCGAGAAGAAACCCTGCGGATGCTCGGGATCTATCGGACGTTCATGGAAGAATGGATGGCGATGCCCGTATATACGGGCCGGAAAACGGCCGCAGAGCGGTTCGCCGGCGCTGTTGACACGTTCTCATGCGAAGCCCTGATGAAGGACAACAAGGCGCTGCAGACTGGTACGAGCCATTACCTGGGGCAGAATTTCGCGCGAGCCTTTGATGTGCGGTTTCAGACGGTCGACGGTGAGCATGCATATGTGCACAACACTTCGTGGGGTGTGTCTACGCGGCTGATCGGTGGCCTGGTCATGATGCACGGAGACGACACGGGCCTGATTCTGCCTCCGCGACTCGCACCCATCCAGGCAGTCATAGTGCCGATCTGGCGCGACGAGGCACAGCAAGCATCGGTGATCGCGGCGGCCAGGGAAGTCGAGCAGGAGTTGAAGACAGCCGGTGTACGCGTGCGGGTAGATGACCGCGAGGGCATGAACCCAGGCGCGAAATACTATGAATGGGAGCGCAAAGGTGTGCCGCTCCGACTCGAAATCGGCCCAAGGGATGTGGAGTCCAGGTCGGTAATGACCGTACGTCGGTTCACCCCCGAAGGTGAAGAGCGAAAACAACCAATCGACCGGGGCACTCTGGTGGCGGACTTGCTGGTCAAATTGGAGCTCATGCAGGACGAGTTATTCCAATTGGCAAGTGAGCGGCTAGCCGCTAATACGACAACGGGCATCGAGGACTACGAACAATTCAAGCAACTGATCGAGCAGAGTGGAGGGTTTGTGTTCACGGGCTGGTGCGGTGATACGGACTGCGAAGCCCGCGTAAAAGAGGAAACGAAGACGACGATTCGTTTGATTGCAGGGGACGATCTGGCATCGCATGTGCCACCGGTAAAGTGTTTGTGCGGCAAAGAGTCGAAGGTTGAAGTCGTTCGCGCCCGGGCTTATTGATGACCGACCGCATCCTGATCTTCGATTTCGGCTCGCAGTTCACGCAACTGATTGCACGCCGGATTCGAGAAGAGCGGGTGTATTCCGAGATTCATGCGCCGACGAAGTCCATGGACTGGGTGCGGGACTGGAAGCCGTCAGGCATCATCCTGTCTGGCGGACCGGCGAGCGTCTATGACGATGAGGTGCCGTTGGCCGATCCATCCCTGCTTGAGCTGGGGATTCCGATCCTCGGCATCTGTTACGGAATGCAGCTGCTGGGCACGCTGGCGGGTTCTCGCGTGGTTGGCTCGGGTCATAGCGAGTACGGACGTGCCGAACTGGAGATCATGGAACCCGACGAGCTGTTCGCCGGATTTGAGCCGGGCTCCCGATCGACGGTGTGGATGAGTCATGGCGACCAACTCGAGTGTTCACCCCCCGGCTGGCGGACTCTCGCTCGAACGGAATCGTCACCAGTCGCGGCGTTCCGGGCGGATGACGCGCCGTTGTACGGTGTCCAGTTTCACCCGGAAGTGGCCCATACGGTAGACGGCGAGCGGATGCTGTCGAATTTCTTGTTCAGGGTTTGTGGATGCGCGGGGGACTGGACGCCTGGCAGCATGCTCGAGGAGCAGATTGAGGCCGTACGCCGCATAGCCCCGCAAGGCGGAGTCATCTGCGGACTATCGGGCGGCGTGGACTCAGCTGTCGCGGCGGCGTTGGTTCACAGGGCCATCGGTGATCGGCTGACCTGCATCTTTGTTGATACCGGTCTGTTGAGGAAGGGGGAGCGGGAGTCGGTGGAGGCAGTGTTCTCCGACCACTTCGGTTTCCGACTCGAGGTCGTCGATGCTTCCAGGTTGTTTCTCGAGAGACTGTCCGGGATCTCGGATCCGGAGGAGAAACGGCTTCGGATCGGGCATGCGTTCATTGATGTATTCGAGGAGGCAGCCGGACAATGCACGGATGTGCGGTTTCTGGTTCAAGGAACCCTGTACCCGGACGTCATCGAGTCGACCTCTACGACCGGCCCCTCGGCGAAGATCAAATCGCACCATAACGTGGGCGGACTTCGCCCGAACCTGCCCTTCACGTTGATTGAACCGTTGCGAGAAATGTTTAAGGACGAGGTCCGGGCCGTTGGACGGGAACTCGGGCTGCCCGAGGCAATGATCGGGAGGCATCCGTTTCCAGGACCGGGTCTGGCTATTCGGATTCTGGGCGAGGTGACCGAAGAGCGTCTGGCCATTCTCCGGGAAGTGGACGCCATCTATCTCGAAGAGATCCGAAGTGCGGGACTTTATGATGAGATATGGCAAGCATTTGCGGTATTCCTTCCAATTCGTTCAGTTGGTGTGATGGGGGATGGCCGAACTTACGACAATGTCGTGGCGCTGCGGGCGGTGACCAGCAGAGATGGCATGACGGCTGACTGGTTCCCATTTCCGCCTGAAGTTCTGGCAGTGATGTCGAATCGTATCAGCAACGAAGTTCCCGGCGTTAACCGCGTCGTTTACGATATCTCATCGAAACCGCCGGCTACGATCGAGTGGGAGTAGGGCAATGGCAGATCTAAGCGAAATTGTCGAGCACCTGGATATGGCGCTTCGGGTTGCTGACGTTAAAGACTTCCCTGGGGCGTGGAACGGACTGCAGGTCGACGGTCGGTCGCCGGTCGACAAAGTGTGTGTCGCAACGGATGCCTGCATGGCTACGATCGAACAGACGGCGGACAATGGGGGTCAACTGCTGGTCGTCCACCACGGGCTATTCTGGGGCGATCCGCTTCCCCTGGTTGGTCGCTCCTACCGCCGGATCCGCGCGCTGATCGAGACGGACATTGCGCTTTACAGCGTCCACATCCCACTCGACATTCACCCGATGCTCGGCAACAATGCGCTGCTCGCCCGGCAACTCGGACTATCTATTGAAGGACGTTTCGGCACGTGGAAGGGAATTGAGCTTGGCGTATGGGCCGTAGCGGACCGCCCGCTCAACGATTTCGTGGCAGACGTTCAAGGGCTTTGCGGCGGCACCACAAGAGTATTGCGCGGCGGTCCTCCTCATATACGCCGGCTGGCCATAATAACGGGGGCCGGCGGCTCGATGATCGAGCAGGCCCATGCCGGCGGATTCGACACGCTGCTGACGGGGGAAGGTCGACACCACACCTATCATGAGGCGATGGAATTCGGCGTGAACGTGATCTATGCCGGCCATTACGCGACAGAGACCCTTGGTGTCAAGGCGCTTGGGGAATCACTGGCCGACCGATTCGGAATTGAGTGGGAATTCATTGACCACCCGACCGGGATGTGATGAACCGCTTCTAAAAAACGGAAATCTTCATCCCGGCCAGGTAACGCTGGGGCTGTTCCCGGATGTCTTTCGTGAGCAGAGCGATCTCTTCCGTCGCGGCCTGCATGTTCTCCATCGCGGCCGCCATGCGGTCGTACAGCACCGGGTCATTCACGAGCTTGCCCATGGACCCCTCACCGGTGTCGATCTTGTGGAGGATGGACGCAAGGGCCTCGGAACTCGCGACGAAATGCTCACTCGCGCTGGAAAGCCTGGCCGTGAGGCTATCGATATTGGCGACGGTGCGTTCCAACTCCGGCCCGTCCGTTGCCGCGCTCAACTGTGCCGTCATGGCGGCCAGGCTTCCGATCAACTGCTCCAGCGTATGTGACTGCCGTTCGAGCATCGACTCAAGTTCGCCCATCGTGCCGGCAAAGGCCCCTGCACCGGACTTGACACTCGCTATCAGGTCATCTGACAAAAGCCGTTGCGTGCGCTCCAGCACGTTGCCTGCTTGATCGCCTAGCTGATCGGCAAGACTCGTCAGGCCCGGCAATACCGTGGCCGGGATCGTGTCGCCGGACACAAGATCGTCATCGGCAGATCCCGGTCGGAGTCCCACGATCATCTGGCCCAGAAAGCCGGCCGTCTCGAAGGACGCATAAGTGTCCGATGGAAGACGTCCCTTCGGTGATGCCTTGAGGCGTATTATCACGCCGTCGCCGACAAGCCTGACTTCCTCAACCGCGCCGACCGGAACTCCCCGCAGCATCACCACGGATCCCTCGGCGACAGAAGCCGCGTCATCGGTCGCTACATACAGCGTCATCTCGTTTCCACCAAATCGGGCGCCACTGATCCATAGAATGCCGGCTGCCAGGCCGACGAACGCCACGATCAGCAGCGCACCTACCTGCAACTCGAGTCTTTGTTGACTTCGCAGTCCTGGGTCTCTCATCCGCCGATCGTCTCTTCTTCCAACGTGGGGTGCAGAAAATCCTGCACCACAGGATCTTTTGAATGCCTGAGTTCGTCGGGGGTTCCCGACGCTTTGACCTTACCGTCAACCAGCAACGCAATTCGATCACCGAGAAAAAAGGCGGACTCTACGTCATGTGTCACGATGACGCTTGTCGAACCGGTTTCTCGTTGAACCCGCGCGATCAACTGGTTGATTACCTTTGCATTGACCGGATCGAGTCCGGTCGTTGGCTCATCATACAGAATGTACTTTTGCTTGCCGACGATCGCCCGTGCAATCGCGACCCGCTTCTGCATGCCTCCGGACAGCTCTGCAGGCAGCAGGTGCAGCACCTCCGGGCCCAAGTTTACGAGCGATACAGCCTCCAGCACCAGCGGGTCCGACATCGCGCTCACCAGGCGGCAATGTTCCGCGGACAATCCGAGCTGGATATTCTGTGCCGCCGTCATCGAATCAAACAGGGCGGAGTTCTGAAATACATAGCTGATCTTCGATCGAATCTCTTGAATCTGCTTGCCATTGGCTCTTGGCACGGACATTCCCTCAACGCAAATATCTCCTTCGTCCGGGTCGAACAGGCCGACGATGTGCTTCAGAAGCACACTCTTGCCCGTGCCGGACGGACCCATGATCACGAGACTGGTGCCTTCATGGATGTCCAGGTCGACGCCATCGAGCACCCATCTTCCATTCAGCATTTTCCGCAGCCCGACGATCTCGATCATGCCGCCATGCTCCTCATGACACTGCCTTGTAAACCGGCGCGAGGACTACATCCAGCACCATTAGGGCAACGATGATTGCAACCACCGTATTTCGGGCGGATCGACCGACTCCGGCGGCGCCGCCCTCTGCCTGCAGTCCGACGTAGCAACCCGTAAACGTAATTGTTGCGCCAAAGAATACGGCCTTGATGAGAGTGAAGATCACGGCAGGTGCGTAGTTGTATGCCTGGACGCCGTAGATGTACTCCTGCGTCGTCATGGGCAGCAGGGCGATTGCCGTGAACCAGCCACTCCAGATACCGATGATGTTGGCGAAGATAACGAGCGGGACCATGACGATCGCTCCGGCAACGACCCTGGGGACCACCAGTTCCATTACCGGATCACGGCCCAGAGTCCGCAGAGCGTCAATCTGGTCGGTGACCTTCATGGTCCCGAGTTCTGCCCCGATCCCCGCGCCGACCCTCCCTGCCATGATGATGGCGGACAGGAGCGGGGCGAGCTCCGTCAGCATGCCGGCAATTACCGCCTGACCCACGATCCACATCGGGAGATCATTGAACTGATAGCCGCTCTGTTGTGCCAGAATCGAGCCGCTGAGCATCCCGACGAACAGGACGAGCGGAAGACTGTCGATTCCGATGGCCTTCGCCTGCACGAAAGCCTCACGCCGCCATTGGCGCGGGTGCGCCAAAGCTGAAATCGTGGCGCACGCCATGAGACCGGCAGATCCAAACGCTGTTGTAGCCGTTACGCCCCACTGCCCGAGGGCTCGTACGGATGCGGAGAGGGAGTTCATCTGGGAGGCAGTTTCATAGCCCTGCGGATCGAATCCATCTCGATTCGATGCTGCTCCGCCTGGGAATCCGCCTGGCTTCGGATGTCGGAATCTATGGAGGGTAACTTTAGCTCTTCAGCCATCGTGTGTGGCAGGTCAGCGGTCGTGTCCGGGATAAGTGAGGCTCGAACTTCGCCCAGGGAGTCTGCCATGGCTGCGATCTGTTCGGCCAGCGTCTCCATGAGCGTGGGGTTCGAACCGGCGCTCTTTGCAAACGCCAAGAGTTCGGGTGCACTCACGCCATGTGCGCTCAGTATTTCCTCCCGTGCGGAGTCAGCTTGGGCCTGGCGGTCCTCAGCGTCTTCTGCGGGTGGTGGGTACTTGCTGAGATCTGCGAGCTCACCCATTACTGCGACATAAACCTCGGGGTCAATCCTGTCATCGAGGCCGCCCGTGGCATCCCGACAAGCCGTGAGAGCCAGGATCGGGGTTATGGTCAGGATCACAATTCTGGTGAGCGTATGCTTCATGTTGAACCAGCCTACGAGCCGAACGGTTCACGGGCAACGCTTTTCTGGCCTCAGACCGCCAGGTCGGCGGACAAGCTACGCGGTAGCGATCCTTTGACTGCCGTATAGGCAGAATAGTGGGGCACGTCCCTTGCCCCCATCAGAAGGTAGTTGGCCCAAGCAATGGCACCGCAAGAAAAGTTGACCGGAGGGACGCGAGATGAATACTGAAGACAAACAGCAGGGACAGGCCACCTCGAATGCAACCGAAAAACATGGAAGCCCATTATCGGACATACAGGAGCTCGTGGGCGAGATCATAGAAGGCGTGCGCGCAATTGCCCCGAAGACGGTGGCGAGATTTCCGCGCTATGACCTGGTCGAGACCGCGGACCAGTATCTGCTTCAGTTTGACCTACCGGGCTTGTCGCGCGACGAGTTGGAAATCAATACACACGGCGATCAGGTCATTATCGCCGGCGACCGCAAGCGGCCCGGACTGGGTACGGGCGAGCACGTGCGGCGCACGGAGAGGGTGTTCGGGCAATTCCGTCGTAGCGTACGACTGCCGACTGATGTGGAAATCGAACAGGTCCGGGCACGACTGACCGATGGAGTTCTGACGGTGACGTTGCCGAAGCGAAGCGACAGGACCGGTCGGAAAGTGGATATCGAATCATGATACCAGGTGACCGCTTGACGATATTAGCTGCCCGGGCGTTGCAGGACGCCGCTGAGTCAGCCCGCCGCGGCGGCAATCCGACCGTTGAGGACCTGCACCTGATGGCAGCGCTCCTTGACCAGGAAGGTGGTATCGTAGGGCCGATTCTGAGGAAAGTCGGCGTTGAGCCGACGGTTGTGGCCCGGGACGTGGACGACCGCATCAGTCGGTTGCCAAAGCAAACGGGTGCCTCTCCGTCGGTCAGCCGGGAACTCAATCGCGTTCTCGATGCTGCCGAGGCAGAGGCGCAGGTTCTGGACGACCAATACGTATCGACTGAACACCTCCTGCTTGCACTAGCCGGTCCGATCGCTACGAGCACATCAAGAATCCTGGTCGAATCGGGTGCCGCGATCGACGCATTACGTGATGCCTTGTCTGAGGTTCGAGGTCCGCATCGGGTGACAGATCCGCAGGCCGAGGAAAAATACCAGATGCTCGAAAGATTCGGGATCGATCTGACTGAGAAGGCTCGCCGTGGTCAATTGGATCCCGTGATTGGACGGGACCAGGAAATCCGACGCGTGATGCAGGTACTCTCCCGTCGAACGAAGAATAACCCGGTGCTTATCGGGGAACCGGGTGTAGGAAAGACCGCTATCGTCGAGGGTCTCGCGCTGCGAATCGTCGAAGGTGACGTGCCGGAATCCCTTCGCGACAAGCAGCTGATCCAGCTCGATATTGCGGCGATGCTGGCTGGAGCGAAATTTCGTGGTGAATTCGAGGAGCGGTTGAAAGGGACACTGAAAGAAATCACGGAGAGCGAAGGTCGGTTCATCATATTTCTGGATGAGCTTCATACGCTGGTCGGGGCCGGTGCGGCGGAAGGTGCGGTAGACGCCGGAAATATGCTCAAGCCGGCACTGGCTCGCGGCGAACTGCGGATGGTTGGGGCCACGACCATTGATGAGTTTCGCCGCCACATCGAGAAGGACCCGGCCCTCGAGCGGCGCTTCCAGCCGATACTCGTCCGGGAGCCCGCTACGGCGGAAGCACTGGCTATCCTTCGTGGGCTCAAGGGAAAGTACGAAGTGCACCACGGCATCCGGATTACCGATCCCGCGCTTGTTGCAGCTGTTCGTCTGTCCAGCAGGTATATCGGCGATCGGTTTCTGCCGGACAAGGCCATCGATCTGATCGATGAAGCAGGATCGCGTCTGCGCATCGAAATCGATTCGATGCCCGAGGAAATCGATGTCCTCGAGCGTCGCAAGACGCAGCTGGAGATTGAGCGGGAGGCGCTGAAGGGCGAGGACGACGCCAGGTCCGAGACCCGGCGCCAGGCCCTGGAGGCTGATCTTGCAGGGGTTCGGGAACAGCTGGCGGGGCTCAAGTCGACCTGGATGGCCGAGAAAGTGGCGATCGATCAGGTACGCGAAGTTAAACGTGGAATCGAAGAATCGACACAGGCTGCTGAACAGGCGACTCGGTCGGGGAATCTCCAGCTGGCAGCCGAGATCACATACGGAAAGCTGCCGCGCGAACGCGAATCGTTGGAGCGCGCCGAGCAAGAGCTGAAACGCCTTCAGGATGCCGGGGGATTCCTGAAGGAGGAAGTGGGGGCCGAGGACATAGCGGAAGTGGTCGCGGCGTGGACCGGCATACCCGTCGCCCGGATGCTGGAGAGTGAGCGAGAGCGGTTGACTCAGCTCGAAGACCACCTGCATGAACGCGTAATCAGCCAGGAAGAGCCGATCTCAGCGATAGCCAACGCGGTTCGCAGGAGCCGAGCGGGTCTTCAGGATCCAGATCGTCCGATTGGAAGCTTCATCTTTCTTGGTCCGACGGGGGTGGGAAAGACGGAAACGGCCCGGGCTCTGGCCGAATTCCTGTTTGATGATGAAGACGCCATCATCCGGCTCGACATGTCGGAATACATGGAGCGCCACTCTGTGTCTCGGCTCATCGGTGCTCCGCCGGGATACGTCGGGTACGAGGAAGGTGGGCAGCTCACCGAGGCGGTTCGTCGCCGTCCGTACAGTGTCGTGCTGTTCGATGAGATTGAGAAAGCACATGCGGATGTGTTCAATGTTCTGCTTCAGATCCTGGACGATGGCCGCCTTACAGACGGACAGGGCCGTACGGTAGACTTTCGAAATACGGTCATCATCATGACGAGCAATGTCGGAAGTACGTCGATTCAAGATGACTCAGAGGAACCGTGGCCGCACGTCGAGCAAACCGTCCTGGAAGCCCTGCGTAGCCAATTCCGTCCGGAATTCTTGAACCGTATTGACGAAATTCTTGTCTATCGGCCACTTGATCGAGATGATCTGGGGCACATACTGGACCTTCAACTTGCACGACTGAGCACCCGCCTGGCGGAGCGGGAAATCGAATTGATTGTGGATGCGAAGGTAAAGGCCAGAATTGCGGACGAAGGATACGATCCGGCCTATGGGGCACGTCCCATCAAGCGGGCGATCCAACGAATTCTCGCTGACCCGCTGGCCATGGCGTTCCTGGAAGGTGAATTTGGGGACGGCGATCGAATTCAGGCAACGATTGGGGCGACTGGCGATATCGTGTTTCAAACGGTGCCGTAGTCTTGACCCGACGTCGGCAGGTGCCACATTGATGTCTGTCGATGAACCATTTATGAGGGACTCAGGAGGTTCATAGGTGAATCGAATTGCTGCATTCCGGCGCGCGCAGGCGTCGTCGCTCGTCGCGGTAGTCGCTTTGGTGATGACGGCTTGCGGCTCTTCGTCCGGGCAGTTCGACGCTGCGGGATTTCCCGCAGTTCAACAGGCTTACGGCACGAACACGTCCGAAGAGGCTGTTCGCGCGTTCTTCGATGCAGCGGCAGTAGATGATTATCCCCGTATGTGGGCCGTGTTCGGCACTGAGGACGGTCCTGCAATCGAGCGGTTTGGCGTTCAGGAAATAGAACCGCGAATGATTGTCCTGGCGGGATTGCTCAGAAACAGCGGCTACGAATTGCGCGTGTCGAATCTCGCGATGTACGGACCGAAGCGCGTGCGCTACATCGTGCTGCTTCGGGAGACGCGCAAAGGGACGGTAAGTCTGCCAGTGATCACCGTTCCAGGTCGGGATGGCCAGTGGTTCGTCGAGCAACTCGACATGGATCGAATGACGGTGGTGTCCTCTCCCTAGAATCCTGTTCGGCGAGTTCAATCAGAACGCCCGACGTCGATCTGGGATGGAGGAACGCAATGCGCTTCCCATCTGCACCGGTGCGGATTCTCGGTTCAATTACTTCCAGACCTTCAGCTTCGGCACGCTGCAGCGCGGACTCGAGTTCGAGAGTTGTGAAGCAGATATGGTGCACACCGGGTCCGCGACGGGCGATGTGTCGGGCGACCGGTGAGTGTTCGTCCATTGGTTCGAGGAGTTCGACCCGGCCCGGCGGGTCGCCAAAGAACACCACGCGGACATGTTCCGAGGGAACTTCCTGTGTGTCGGACGGGTTTCGTCCGAGTATCACAGAAAAGGCAGGAATCGCCTCTGCGAGGGAATTGACCGCGATTCCAATGTGGTCGATACTGTCCATGAAGTCTCGCCTGATTCTGGGTGCTGAACAGGGATCATGATGGGGCCAAGCCGATAATCATTCCGGCGTAACCTAGGTTGAGTGGTGAGGTTTATCCACCATATACGGAGGAGGACGCGAGAACGTGGCTAGTGAGAATGTGCTGACGCTGACTGATGATAACTTCGAGCAGCAGATAGAGCAGGGTGAGGGTCTGGCAGTAGTGGACTTTTGGGCCGAGTGGTGTGGTCCCTGTCGGGCAGTCGGTCCTGTGATTGAGTCGATCGCTGACGATTATGCGGGCAAGGTATTAGTTGGCAAGCTGGACGTGGATTCCAACCGGAAGATCACCGAACGCTTCAACGTTCGATCGATTCCGAGTATTCTTTATTTCAAGGATGGAAAACTGGTCGAAACGGTCGTCGGCGTGCGGTCGAAGACTCAGCTGGAAGAGCTGATCCAGACGCACGGTTGATATTCCCGAAATTCCGGGAGGATAAAGGCGCCCTTCGTCCACTGGCGGTGGAGGGCGCTGTTTCTTTTTTATGCGTATTGAAACCGGAATCCTGTATCTGGTAAGTACCCCGATCGGTAATCTCGGGGACATCTCGCCGCGGGCGCTGGAAACGCTTCGGCAGGTCAAGACGATCTACGCGGAGGATACGCGTCGCACGCAGATCCTTACACGTCATTTCGGTATAGGTGCGCGGCTGACGTCGCTTCACGCGCACAACGAGCGGTCACGTGTCGATGAAATCAAGTCGAAACTTGCGGCGGGCAATGATTGTGCGTTGGTCACTGACGCGGGTACACCCGGTGTATCGGATCCCGGGGCATCGCTCGTTCACTTCGTTGCCGAGGCGGGATTCACAGTGGTGGCGATCCCGGGTGCGTCTGCTGTACTGACGGCTCTAGCCGTGTCAGGATTTTCCTCTGACCGTTTCCTGTTCCTTGGCTTTGCGCCGCGCAAGGGTCGGCAGCGGCAGGAGTGGTTGGAGAATTGCCGGGCGGCCAGAGATACCGTGGTGGCCTTCGAATCGCCGCGCAGGTTGGCTGCTTTGCTGGCTGATCTTGTGGACTTGGGCTTAGGGGCCGCTGCCGCCTGCGTCTGCAGGGAACTCACGAAACTGCACGAGGAAGTACGGCGTGGAACGCTGACGGCACTGGCTGACTATTATGAGGGAGGGTCGGTGCGTGGCGAGGTGACGCTCGTAATTGACCGGACAGGCAGGCAGACGGAATTCGACGCGGCGACTGACCTCGCAGCGGCCAGGACCGAGGCTGGGCGCCTGGCGAAATTAGGTGCTTCATCGCGCGAAATCGCGCAAACCCTCCGGGGCGAATACGGGCTGGCACGCAACGAAGCATACGACATGGCATTGAGGGCGGGTGAACCGGGGGCTGAAGAGGGGGTTGTGGATTGAGGGGTCTGGATACCTCGGCGGAACTCGGCCGGATTGACAGAACTGCCGCGCGGGTCAGGCTGGCATTAAGCCTTGCCGGCGTGGCTCTTGGACTCGCGGTGATCTCGTTTTCGGTGGTCTTCACGAGTCTCCTACCTGAGCAAGTAGTCCATGAGCCGGGATCCTGGGTGCCCATGGGCCTCAGTCTACTCACCCTCGCGGTGTGTGTCCTCCTCACTCATGTGACCCGCACATACCTTGCACGCCATCATCTGCCCATGCTCGTCCCCGAAGTCGAGCGGTCGGTAGGACTCCGACGTGGTGAACTCGCGGGAGCACTGGAACTGTCGCCGGATAGACCTGTCGAGTCCCGATCGCTGGCGCGCTTCGGACGGCAGCTCGTAGCGGATAAGCTTGCCGGGCATGAAGACTGGGAGCTGCTGCCGGAGACCTTGAGCAAGGTGGGAAAAAGAATCTCATGGGCCGGCCTGTTATTCATGCTTGCTCTCGGCGGACTGGCTGTTGCGGCCATGAGATCACCGGCCAGAACGTTGGCCGCGGCGACAGCCTTGGGCCAACCATGGGCCACTGCGTTTCCTCCACCACCCCCGCGAATACGGATAGCGCCTGGCGATACGGCCGTGCTGCGGGGACAGCGACTGGAAGTTCGCACCATCGCGCCCATGCGGGATTCGGTGATCCTGGTCTGGCAACCGGTCGGCGAGCCGATCGCGACCGCCCGCCTGGCTGTGGAAGCGGATGGAATGGCTATCGGCATGACTGCCCCAATCGAAGCGCCGAACCGATTCTGGGTTGAAGCAAGGGATGGAACCCGGTCCGAAGCGCATGAAGTAGTACCACTGGATCCTCTGCTGGTTACGCAGATGTCCATCGAATTCAGGTATCCGGCCTACCTGCAGCGACCAGCTGAAACGCTAGGCTTACTTGTCGGCGACATCGAGGTACCGGCCGGCACCGTCATCCGCATCGAAGGTCGGACTAATGAGTCCCTTCACGGCGCTCGGCTTGTGGACGATGCATCTGCTGCCGTCGTAGAGTTCGATGTGGTAGACCGGCGCTTTTCCGTAATCTGGCGTCCACGGAACGAGGGCAAATGGAGGTGGATACTCGAGCCCGAGAGTACGCTACCAGGGGTTCGAGCACCGGAGCCATTTGGACTGCGTGCCGTCACCGACTTCATCCCACGTGTCGAGGTGGTGTACCCCGGCAGGGATACCGTCGCTTCGGTGGACCTCAGGTTGCCAATGGTGGTCGACGCGCGTGATGATATCGGTCTGGCCACGGTAGACTTGCAGACCTGGCGAATCTCGGCTGCCGGGTTGAAGAGCGCTCCTGAAGTCGTACCGCTCTGGGAAGCTCCTGCCGCCCAACGTCATAATCTCCGCATCGTACTGCGTCCCATTCTGCGACTTGATGTCCTCGATCTCGTCCCGGGGGACACTCTGTTTTACGTGGTACGAGCGCGTGATGAACATCCCGGCCATCCGATTTCTCTATCCGACACGTTTCGCGTATTCGTGCCAAGCCTGATAGAGCTGCGCAGATCGGCGGCTGATAAGGCCGCGGAACTCGCCGAGAACTCGCGGGAGTTGCGTGATGACGCGGCCGAATTGGCACGGGCGACGAGGGACGCACAACGCAGGTCGGAGGGTGGGCAGGGCAACCGGTCCGCTGGTGTGCCTGATGCCAGTCAATTTGGTGCGACGGAAGAGTCCCGCCGAATTCTGGAACGAGGCAGGGAGCTGGACCGGCGCATCGCCGACATGGAGCGGCGAATGGATGCATTACGTGAGGGTTCGGAGGAAACGGGCCTGACGGATGCTGCGATGCGCGAAAAATTCAGGCAACTGGAGGAACTCTTCCGGCAGATCGAAGAGACTGGCCTCGGCGAGCAGTTGAGGCGCCTGGAAGAGGCACTCAGGAACCTGGATTCCAGACAGACTCATCAGGAATTAGGAGACTTGTCGTCGAAGCTGCGAGAAATGGAGGCCAGGCTCGACCAGACATTGGCGCTCATGGAACGGGTGGCGATCGAACAGACCATGAACGACGCGTCGGACTCGTCCCGACAGCTCGCCGATCGCCAGTCTGCACTGGCCGATGCCTTCCAGCAGGACGATTCCTGGGCCGCCCAGCAGGCGGATGTCGCGGCGGAGGCCGATCGACTGGTCGAGCGCCTGGAGGCGTTACGTGAACAACTGTTGGCTCAGGGACTGGATGCGGTCGCTGATTCCATCAAGCATGGTTCGGAGCAGATGTTGGCGGCAGCAGCCGACATGCGGGCTGCACAGGAAGCCGCCAGCAATGGCGGCCGCTCGGGTTCGCAGGGGGGTCAATCTTCTGCGTCGCAAGCTTCCGACCAGATGCAACAGTCAACTCAATCTGTCGAATCGGCCGCCGAGATGCTCAACATGGACTGGAAGGAGGAAGCGCTTGAAGCCGTAGGCAGAGCGACGCAGGAAGCTCTCGACCTCGCTCGAGAACAGGCTGTCCTCAGCGCTGACCTATCGCAGGACGTGGAGTCGGCCACGGATCTGGCTGGTCGACAGGCATCGCTGGTTCAAGGCCTGGACCGATTGCTTGAGTCTCTGTCGGTTGCTGGAAAGAAGACGGCTCTCATCGATGGCAGCGTGGGATCGAAGGCAACGGAGGCGCGCGATCGAATGCAGGAGCTTGGCGAGGCCCTGGGTGGCCGCGATGGTCCCCCTCGAGGAGCGCGTGCAGAGAGCCAGGCTCTCGTTGAGACGTTGAATGATCTCGCCGGACGTCTGATGGCCAGCCGTCGGGCCGTGGAGTCCGCAGGTTCTGCGACAGGGATGCAAGAGGCGCTCGATCAACTGGCCCAGATGAGTCAGAATCAGGCCGGGCTGAATCGGGAGTCCGGCGGCCTGATGCTGATGCAGCAGAACGGACAACTGATGGAAATGGCGCTCCAACGCCTGGCAGAGCGCCAGGCGGAAATTGCCAGGGAGCTCGAGCAACTGGCCCGGCAACCTGAGGCAGCAGAACTTCTGGCGCGTCCGGCGCTGCTGGCGACCGAAGCCGATGAGATTGCTCGGGACCTGGCTTCAGGCCAGTTGGATCAGAACACTCTGCGGCGTCAGGAGCAGCTGTTCCGCAGGCTGTTGGATGCAGGCCGCTCTCTTGAGAGAGATGAAGATCCTCTTCGACGGGAGTCCCGAGCGGCCGATCTGTCGCGCGTTGGTTCCGTACCGGATCCGGGAACTGAAATCGAATCAGGACCCAGATTCCCGTATCCTGACGACGAAGCGCTACGGGCCGCATCACGGTCTGACCGGCGGCTGATCCTGGACTATTTCGATCGATTGAATGCGGGCGATGGAGTGACTCCATGAGGCCTGGTGTAACGGTTGTCTTCATCGCGATGATCATGGCTGTCGCTTCGATTCACAGTGCTCCTGCACAGACGACGAGTGGTGCGCGCGCTGAGGAAAGTCGGGCGATGGCCCTGGCCACGCAGATGGAACGGTCGGGTCAGCCAGGCGAAGCGGAGCGCGTATTGATCGAGCTTCTCGCCTCACAGCCAACGGCTGCAAGCGCCCTCGTGATGCTCGCACAGTTGGGCGCGAATCGCGGAGCTCCGGACCTCGTGTTGCCGTATGCGGAATCGGCTACTGAGTTAACGGGTTATCAGCAGGCGACGATACCTCAAGTGCTGATCAGAGCGCTCGTGGATTCAGGGTTTGTGGACGAGGCTCTTGAGAGGGCGCGGGCGTGGGTATCGGCCAGGCCTTCGGACACGGCGGGCTACGGCGAGTTGTCATCGGCACTGAGCAGACTCGGACGCAGGGCCGAGGCTATCAACGTGCTGCTCGATGCGAGGGAGCAGATCGGTGATGATGATGTGCTCGCCCAGGAATTGGCGCTACTTCACCAGGCGGTCGGGGACGATGGTGCAGCCGCGCAGGAGTGGTTGCGGGTTCTGGCCTGGGGAGAAGCGGGGGTCGCGGCCGTCGAGGCTCATCTCAGGACACCGGGTGTTGATGCGGAAGGCGCGGTGTCAGCCCTGAAAGAGGCGTTGCAGGGATCGGCTGTGGCCTTCACCACGCTCCGTGGCGGGCTTGAACTCGCGCTTCGGCTGGATCGTCCCGATTGGTCACGCCAGTTGATCGAGACCCTGGCCGATCAGGCACCATCTGAGACGCGCTGGCAGTTATTGCGAAAATACTTTCTGGATGCCCGCGATCGGGACTACGGCAGGCATGCGCGCTGGGCCGCCGGCCGGCTTGCCATCGAGGCGACGGATGTCGGTGACCGTCTCAGATGGGAGGCGGTCGAAGCCAGCCTGGCCCTGGAGGAGGGCGACTGGAAGCACGCAGGGAATGCCTTCGACCGGATTCTGGACACATCGCCCCCAGGTTCCGAGACGCGTCGTCTGGCTCTAGAGAGTCTCGTCGTGCTACGGGTCGACAAGGACCCCGAAGCAGTCGAGCGATTGATCGCCATCCACAGGCGTGAGTTTCCCGAGCAGGAGGAGGAACTGGCCGGCATGGCCATACGGCTTTCACGTGCGCACGTGAGGCGAGGCGATTTGCGGGCGGCACAAGGAGCGCTTGAGTCAGCGCCGCCGCAGCCGGTGAATGCATCGACGGTGTCACGATTGGCTGCTCAGCAAGGCTATTTGTGGCTGTTCGAGGGCGATGTTGAGCGTGCCAGGGCCCAACTCGAAACGGCGGGGTTCATACCCGGAGGAGACCCGGACCAGCGAACGGAGGTGTTGTTATTCCTGGACGTAATGGATCGGGCTGACTCTATGGATGTGGCCACGCTTGGCCGTGGGATCTACTTGCTGCGCTCGGGGCAGGGACCAGTTGCCCTTATGCGCTCGGTAGAAGTCTGGGCGAGGTCGAGTGTGGATTCGGGGTCAGCCGGTCTGATGCGACTCGCGGCCGGAGCGTTCGCAGGCAATAAATTCGAGGCAGAAGCCGACACGGTTCGTCGCGCTCTCATCGAGCGGTTCCCTCAGGCCGCTGAGACCCCCGGTACTTTACTGGCCCTGGCCAGATCGACATTGCCCGCCCAGCCGGACGCCTCGCGGGCGTGGCTGCAGCGTCTCATCATCGACCATCCGGAGAGTGCTCTGGCACCGGTAGCCCGTCGGCTCCTCTCAGAACTTGATCGGCGGGTTCCGGCTAGAAGCGGGTCTGATGGAGAGATGAACAGCCTGTGAGGAGGACGGTCAGTCGCTGTTTGACTCTGCTGGTAATGGTGTTCACTGCCGGGGCCCTAACTATTCGGCCACTTTCTGCCCAGCTGCTGCTCGTTCCAATGGACGAGGCACAGGACAATCATCTCCGGGCTTACGGTCTGGTCTATTGGGTGATCGGCGAGGGAGAGAGAGCCGAGTGGTTGCTCAATTACCGTTCGGGAAGCTTCTTGATTCCAAGTCAGCAGCGTGTCTTCGAAAAGGCAGCTCTGATGGGAGTTACGGTGCGCTCGTTGACCGGAGCTGAGCTGGCGAGCATCCGGGCGGACGTCGAGGCCGGTAACATGGAAGCCGTGCCACTCGAAAAGTCTCCCCGCATAGCCGTGTATACGCCCCCGAACAGTTCGCCCTGGGATGATGCTGTCACGATGGCTCTGGAGTATGCGGAGATTCCCTATGAACGGATCTGGGATCCGGAAGTCGTGAATGGCGACCTGACCGAATACGATTGGCTCCACCTGCACCACGAGGACTTCACGGGTCAGTATTCCAAGTTCTATCTGACATATACTCGATCTGAGTGGTTGCGTGAGGAAGTAGCACGTAACCAACAGGTAGCAACTGAGTTCGGCTATTCCGATGTGCCAGATCTGAAGAAGGCCGTGGCGCGAAAAATTCGGGACTACGTGGAAGGTGGAGGGTTCCTGTTCGCGATGTGCACCGCGACGGAAACGCTCGATCTGGCCCTCGCAGCAGAGGGAGTCGACATAGCAGCCGCTTTCGCCGACGGATCTCCGCCGTCGCCGGATGCGTCGTCCCGGATGCAATGGGACCGGACCCTGGCCTTTCGTGATGCCACTGTCGTGTTGGATCCGTCACTGTCGGCGTTCAGCGACATTGATGGACACCAGGTGAATACGCCATGGAGGAAGCCCCTGGGAAGTTTTACGCTGTTCGACTTCAGTGCAAAAATCGATCCGGTAGCCACGATGCTGACGCAGTCCCACGAGCGAGTATTGCCGGACTTCTACGGCCTGACGACGAGTTTCAGCGATCATCTTGTAAAGGATGGTGTCATCAAGTTGGCAAGGGATTCCAATCTGGGTACGCTCAAGTACTTGCACGGAAGCTTTGGACGCGGGAGCTTCACGTTCCTTGGAGGTCACGATCCAGAGGATCCGCAACATCTGATCGGTGACCCTGAGACCGATTTGGAACTCAGACGTAACTCGCCGGGGTATCGTCTGATACTGAATAATGTCCTGTATCCTGCTGCAAAGAAGAAGGCGCTAAAGACATGACACCGACCGGCATGGGGGCCGGATCGTTTCGCACGCCGGCGTCGCCGGCTCGGTTGAACGACCTTCCTCCTTATCCCCTCCAGGATGTCCCGGAAGTCAAGGCAAGGCTGATCTCGGAGGGACGGGTCGTAATCGATCTGGGGGCGGGTGACTCCCGCCTGCCGGTTCCGGAAGTCGCGGTCGAAGCGCTGAGAGAAGCGGCCGGTGACCCGGCTCTCCAGGGGTACGGCTTCCAGAGAGGTCTTCCCGAGTACCGCGAAGCTGTGGCCGGCTGGATGAAGCGTCGCTTCGGAGAGCCTGTTGATCCGTGGACGGAAGTTCTGCCAGTGATCGGAACCAAAGAAGCCATCGCGCTGGCCGCTCTTGCCTTGCTCGACCGGGAAGATACGGTGCTGATTCCGGATCCCGGCTATGCTCCCTATTTTGGGGGAGCCTTCTTCGCTGGTGCCCGCATCGAGCTCGTGGCGCTTCGTCCCGAGAATCGTTTTCTCGTGCCACCTGAACGAATCCGGGATGCACCGGGGAGGCTGAAACTAGTCTACCTGAACTATCCGAATAACCCGACGTCTGCAGTCGCAGACCGCGCCTATCTGGAAGAAGTGGTGACGGCGTGCGCGGAACGAGACGCATGCCTGGTGTACGATAACGCGTATTCCGAAATTACGTTTGACGGCTATCGAGCACCGGGGTTGCTGGAGGTTCCGGGCGGACGAGAAATCGGATTGGAATTTCATTCGTTCTCCAAGACGTACAACATGACAGGCTGGCGACTGGGTTGGGTCTCCGGGAACGCGCGACTCATCGCCGATCTCCGGCGGGTCAAGACCTTCTTCGATACGGGCTCCTACCTGGGAATCCAGGCGGCGGGGGCGGCGGTTCTGGCGGACGCTGACACATTAATACAGCGAACGGTGACGGCCCTCCGAGACAGACGAGATGCAGCCGTCCGAGCATTTCGCGGAGCCGGGTTCGAGCTGGACGCGCCCCTCGCGACACTGTACTTGTGGCTCACGGTCCCCGGAGGTGATTCGGTCAGCTGGTGTCGCGAGTTACTCGAGCGGGAAGCGCTCGTCCTTATGCCAGGTGCGGCGTTGGGTTCTGCCGGGGAGGGTTTTGCACGCGTCTCATTGACTGTTGCCCCAGAGCGATACGCAGAAGTCGCGGCCCGTCTCAAGGCAACAGCGTGACGGAACCCCAGCAGCCGCTCAGTGCCCTGGATGAGCGGAGACGGGACTATCGGACTGCGGTTCGGATAGGCCTGGCCATTTCTGCCGTTGCCCATTTGCTGGTGATATTTGTGCTGGCTAGAGCGCTGTCGTTGGACCCCGCTTCGTTCCGTAGCCCGCCCCGCCGAACAATCGAATTGCAGGGATTGCCCGTCGTCCAGGTGGGTGAGGTGCTGCCGGCGTTCGAGAGCGATCCTGAGGCGATCAGCCTTCCGCCCGAGGAGGAACCGGAGCCCGAACCGGAACGACCCGACGGTGAGACGCCCCGAGGTCCTCCTTCCGTACCGAGTCTCGGCCGCGGACAGGTGGGCCCTCCTGGACTGACTAACGCCGAGAAATTGCAACCACATGAAGGTGACGAACGGCTCTGGTATGATTTAGAGGGCCAACCTATACCCGAGTATCTTGACGGTAACGCATATGCCGCTTACGAAGGCGAACTCCGGGCACGGCTCTCCCTGATGCTCGACAGCCTGAGCCTGTCTGAGGAACAGCGCCGCCGGGCGGTGGAGTGGTTGACCGGGGACGAGGGTCAAGAGTGGGGCGTCACGCCGGACGGAATTTATATTGCTGGCGTCCTCATTCCCCTGAGCCTGGGACAGCTCTTTGCCGAGGAGGGCCCCAACGGCCGCGAGAGCAGACAAAGACTCCGCGACCTTCAGGACATTCAGATGCAGGACTTGCAGGGGGAAGCAGAACGAATTCGAAAAGAACGTGCACAGGCCATGCGGGACCGCACGAAAGAGGAATTGGAGCGGCGGGTGCGGGATTCCCTGGAGGCCGCAGCGGGACCCACGTGATTTTCGCGGAATGCCCACGTCTCGCTCTGCGCTGCGCTGAGGATTACACTGTCGGGCCATGCGGGCGGCCACGTTTGTGCCCTGTCCGACGATCATTTCCGTGACCCGCAAGTCCGCCATGACCGAACCATCCAAATCCAATCCTCTCGGAACGCGATACGATCCATCCGGTATCGAAGCGCCGCTGTATGCCCGTTGGTTGTCACGCGACGCGTTTCATGTGTCAGCGAGCGACGCCACCGATCCCTTCGTAATGGTGATTCCACCACCAAATGTTACGGCGCCGCTTCACATGGGACACGGACTCAACAACACGATTCAGGACGTGTTGATCCGATTTCAACGAATGCGGGGGCGCGACGCCGTGTGGATACCGGGAACCGATCATGCCGGTATCGCCACGCAGAATGTCGTCGAACAATACCTCGCCGGGCAGGGAATTAGCCGGCAGGATCTGGGTCGCGAAGCGTTCGTCGCACGAATGTGGGAGTGGGTTGACGAGTACGGCACGCGGATTATCGACCAACTCAAGACAATCGGTTGCTCGTGCGACTGGGACCGCGTGCGATTCACACTGGATGAAGGCCTGTCGAAAGCCGTCCGTGAGGCGTTCGTCCGGCTGTACGAGAAAGGGCTGATCTACCGCGGGAACTACATCATCAACTGGTGCCCGCGCTGTCTCACGGCGTTGTCGAATGAAGAGGCGGAACACCAGGAGGTAGAGGGTAAGTTGTACCTCCTTCGATATCCTCTGGCAGACGCGAAGGATGAATGGATCGTCGTGGCGACCACCCGTCCGGAAACAATGCTGGGGGACACCGCCGTCGCGGTGCACCCGGGAGATGAACGGCACGGTCATCTGGTTGGCCGGGAAGTGATGCTGCCCCTGACCGGGAGACGAATACCGATCATTGCCGATACGTATGTAGATCCGGAATTCGGTTCGGGCTTCGTCAAGATCACCCCTGCACACGATCCCAACGATTTCGAGGTAGGTGTGAGGCACGACTTGCCTCGCATCGACGTGATGAATGACGATGCGTCGATAAGTGAGAACGCGCCCGAAGCGTATCGCGGCCTGGATCGGTTCGAGGCGCGGCAACGGGTGATTGCCGATCTGGAATCAGCGGGACTGCTGGAGAGGATTGAGGCTCATCGGCACTCCGTGGGGCACTGCTACCGATGCAACACAATGGTGGAGCCCCGCCTCAGCCTGCAGTGGTTCGTTAAGATGAAACCACTGGCCGAGCCTGCCCTCGAGGCATATCGAGATGGTCGTCTTCGGTTCCATCCCGAGAGGTATGGTGCGACCTACGAGCGCTGGCTCACGATCGTTCGGGATTGGTGCATCAGCCGGCAACTATGGTGGGGGCACCGCATCCCTGTGTGGTATTGCGACGACTGCGGCGAGGTCATCGTACCACGGGAGGATCCCGATGCCTGCCCAGTGTGCGGTGGGGACGTGCACCAGGACCCTGATGTGCTGGATACGTGGTTCAGTTCCTGGCTGTGGCCATTCAGTACACTAGGGTGGCCCGAGCAGACACCGGACCTCGCCGCCTTGTATCCAACCAACGCGCTGAGTACCGCACCCGAGATTCTGTTCTTCTGGGTCGCCAGGATGGTAATGGCGGGCCTCGAGTTCATGGGCGAGGTGCCGTTCACGGATGTATTGATGCACGGAACGGTACGTGACACTTCGGGCCGCAAGATGTCCAAGTCACTGGGAAATGGGATCGATCCACTCGATGTCGTGGAGCAATTCGGCGCGGATGCGATGCGCTTCACACTCGTGTCAGCGGCGGCGCTCGGTTCGGACATGCAGCTCGATCACGACGACCTCGAGAGTTCGTTCAAGGTGGGCAGGAACTTCGCCAATAAGATATGGAATGCGGTCCGTTTCGCACTCGGCGAGTTGACGGAAGTAGATCTGACTCGACGCCCCGCGGATACGCGGCTCGAGGTGGCGGACCGATGGATCCTTACAAGGTTTGGTGCGGCTTGCGGAAACATCACCGAGGACCTGGACCGATTCCGTCTTCATGAGGCGGCGGAAGAAACGTACCAATTCGTGTGGGGCGACTTCTGCGACTGGTATCTCGAACTCGCCAAGCCACGCCTGCGTGGCGACAGGGGGTCCGAGAGCCGGGACGCGGCCGCTTCGACACTTGCCTTCGTTCTCGATGGATGGCTGCGCCTGCTGCATCCGATCATGCCGTTCATAACAGAAGAATTGTTTTGCCATCTTCCAGGTGGCAGCACGGATGACACGCTCTTGCAAGGGCCATGGCCGTCTGGTTCGGATGTCGAAGTATGGCCGGAGGCAGAAGCTGCGATCGATGAACTGAAGGAGTTGGTCGGATGGGTCCGAAACATGAGGGCCGAATACGGCATTGATCCGGGACGAAGAATCAGCCTCGTCGTATCCAGTGTATCAGACGAACTTCAGGTGGCCCTCGCCGAGGAAGAAGCAGGCGCGTTGTCTCTCGGCCGACTCTCCAGTCTGTGCGTCGTGGATTCGATTCCCTCAGGTATTCCGGGAGCGCATGCGGTTCTCCGATCGGGTGTCGAACTATTCCTGCCGCTGGAAGGTGTAGTGGACATCGAACAGGAGAGAGTGCGCATCACGGCAGAACTGGATCGTCTCAAAGGATTGCTGGAGGCAACGACCAGGAAGCTGGCAAACCCAGGTTTCCTGGAGAGAGCCCCGGCAGAGGTCGTAGAGCGGGAAAGAGAGAAGGCACATTCGTTCGGGCAGCGTCGCGAGCGCCTTAAAGAAAAGCTCGATGCGTTTCTGATGCCGGACCAATGAAATCCAGGTTGTTTCTCATGCTCTGCGTTCCGGCCGTAGCCTGCGCGAAGCAGGAGCCGCCGCCCGGAACCCACCCTGATCGTCAGGCTCCTCGGGTGGTGGAGACCTATCCTTCGTATGGGGAGGCAGTACCCGGGTTCGAGGGAGACGCGTGGATCCAGTTTGACGAGCCGCTGATGAATCCGCGGAATATCGAACGGACGTTGCTTGCATCTCCCGCCGGGCGTTATGAGGTAATGCCGGGCCGCACCCGCATAAGGGTTCGGCCGGAAGATGGCTGGCTCGACGGTGTCGTGTATTACTTTGCGCTCCCTGCCGGGATCGCTGACCTGCTGCGCAATCGAACTGCGGCACCGATCGAATTGCTGTTTTCTACGGGTACCGATGTGTCGCCGACACTTGTTAAGGGACACGCTTACGATCGGGTCACCGGTCGCGGCTCACAGGGGGCCCGCCTGCTGTTTCTGTCAGAGGATTCCGTGCCATACACGGCCGTCAGTGATACGGGGGGTGTATTTCGACTCCCGGGACTCCCCTACGGCGACTATCGTGCGATCGCCTTTATCGACCAGAATCGAGACTTTGAGTACCAGGACGAGTTTGAGCCGGGGGATGTCGTCCCGTTCGAGTTGACCGACGAATTGGCGACGGCCTCGGTTGATCTCTGGATGCTCCCTGCGGACAGCACACCGCCGGTGCTAGCATCAGTCGAGGTACTCGACAGTTTGACTGTGCGCCTCACGTTTGACGATCCACTGGATCCCGAATCGTCCCTGGCAGATGCTGTGATCAGGATTCAGGCAGAGCCGGGGGATCGAACCTGGACGGTGGTGGACATTGTCGTTGGTCGCCCCGTGGAGCCCGTGGTCGTGCCCGATTCCATTGGTGTTGATGCAGCGCCCGCGGTGCCGGTTCCGCAGCCAACGGGTCTGTCTCGGCGACCCGCACAGAGTTTTGTTACGGTGACGGTTGCCGAGCCACTTGTCGCGGGCACATACCGCGTAGAGGCTAGTGGAATGCCTAACTTGCGTGGCCTGGTTGGTGGGGGCGACGCCAACGTCGACTATGTGCCCCCGCCGCCTCCGACCGAGGTAGACCTCGACGATGATGCCGCCGCTGATAAATCAGAGGATATGCCGTGACCGGAGATCCGCGTCGAAGACTTCCGTCGCTCGACAGTCTGCTTGAGCATCGAGAAGTGAACGAATGGTCGGCGACATGGGGGCGACGTCGGGTGGCGGATGCTCTGCGTCTGGCCGTGTCGGAAGCTCGGAATCGTCGAGAGGCGCCGGAAGCGGATGTCATTCTCGGGTGTGCTCTGAAAGTACTGACTGACGCCGATCAGCCGGGCCTGCGACGTGTGATCAATGGTACGGGTGTCGTTTTGCACACGAACCTGGGTCGGGCGCCGTTGTCGCCGGATGGAATTCGAGCGATTACCGATGTAGCCGCCGGGTATTCCAATCTGGAATTCGACATGGAATCCGGCACTCGGGGTGATCGGTACGATCACTGCCGCGGATTGCTTTGCGAACTGACCGGTGCACAGGACGCGATCGTCGTCAACAACAATGCCGCTGCCGTCGTGCTTTGCGTAAACGAGTTCGCATCAGGTCGCGACGTACTGGTATCGCGGGGAGAGCTGATCGAGATCGGCGGATCATTCCGCATTCCGGAGATGATCGAGCGTGCGGGGGCTCGCCTCGTCGAAGTCGGAACGACGAACCGGACGCGCATCGACGATTATCGTCAGGCGATCGGCAATTCCACCGGCCTGATATTGAAAGTCCACCCGGCGAACTATCGGATCGAGGGGTTCGTCTCCAGTGCGGGCCTGGATGATCTCGTCAAGCTCGGCAGCGAGCAGGACGTACCGGTGGCGTGGGATCTTGGTTCAGCCGCGCCGGTTGCGGTCCTCCCGGAGCGGCTGCAGGGACCATTGCCGGCGGTCGGGACCGCGGCAGGCGTGGACCTGGTAATGTGGAGCGGTGACAAACTCCTGGGTGGACCACAGGCAGGGATCATTCACGGACATAGCGGCGCTGTGGACCGACTGCGAAGTAACCCGCTGTTACGTACATACCGGGTGGACAAACTCACACTTGCGTCCCTTGAAGCGACGCTCCAGGCCTGGCGTGATCCAGAAACGGCGAGAGCACGGATTCCCATCGTCCGGATGCTGGCCATGTCGGCTGATCAGGTAAGAGAGCGCGCGACAGCAGCGCTTGAGCACCTGCCACTGGCAGCAAGGATGCAAGTGCACGTAGAGTCGATGGACAGTCTTGTCGGGGCCGGCTCGGCACCGGGCGAGACCATCGCCTCAGCCGGATGGGTCGTAGATGGGACTGCCGCTCTACTGGACGCCTTCTGCCGGGCCGCCGACAGCCCCCTTATCGGACGCGTCAGGGAGGGTCGGTTTCGCCTGGATTTCCGTTGCATTGGCGACGGCGAAACGTCGGAAGTCGCCCGTATCGTAGGCGAGGCTCTCTCCGATCAATGAGCCGTTCTACTGTGTTCCTTGACCGGGACGGGACACTCATCCACGATCCCGGATATCTCCATGACGCAACGGAAGTAACCTTACTGCCGGGAGCAGGGGAGGCTGTCCGGCGGCTCAATGATGCCGGGGTCCGGGTCATCGTCGTTACCAACCAGTCGGGGATTGGCCGGGGATATTATTCGGAGGACGACTTTCAAGCAGTGCAGGATGAGATTGCCAGGCAGCTCGAATTCCATGGCGCACGTATCGATGCCACTTACTTCTGTCCGCATGATCCGACGGTGCATCAATGCGAGTGCCGAAAGCCGGGCCTTGCATTGTATCGGCGCGCGGAACAGGAATCAGGTGTCGAGACCAGCGGTGCCTGGTTTGTTGGCGACCGCATCCGCGATGTAGAGCCTGCAGGAATACTCGGTGGACACGGCTTGCTGGTGGCCGGTCGCGACGGCACGTTTGATGATCCAATGCCGGCGGGTTGTGATCGGGTTGAGAATCTGTTGCAGGCGGTCGATCGCATTCTGGACGGTAGACGCGGGTATCGAAATCCACTCGGCCTGGCGGTACTCGTGTCGGGATCGGGGTCGAATCTGCAGGCGTTGATTGACCGGTTCCGTGATCCGACGATTGAGAGTTCGACGGAGATTCGGCTCGTCATTGGAAGCCGTCCGGGAATCGAGGCCTTGGACCGGGCGGTGGCCGCTGGGGCCCGGACCGTGGTGCTGCCGAGGGAAGCGCCAGCCGCAGAGGCGCTTCTCGCGGATGAGCTGGACGCTTCGGACGTGCAACTCGTGGTGCTCGCCGGATATCTCCGGCTCGTTCCGGAGTCGGTGGTCGCTGCGTGGCGGGGACGAATGCTGAACCTGCACCCGGCCTTGCTGCCTGCATTCGGGGGTCTCGGCATGTACGGGCAGCGAGTGCACGAGGCGGTGCTCAAGGCAGGTGTGCGGGTCACCGGTGTTACTGTTCACCTGGTGGATGAAGCTTATGATCGAGGTCCAGTCGTTGCACAATGGCCCGTACCTGTTCTGGACGGCGACGATGTTGAAAGTCTGGCCTCTCGCGTTCTGAGCGTAGAGCACCGGCTGCTGCCCGCCGTTGTAGCGGCCGTGGCCGAGGGGACTTGTCGACTTGGGGCGGATGGAGCCATGTGGACGGTTCCGTTCGTGCCCGGCGAGACATTCCAGCTGGACTGATGGAATGTGACTTGTAATGTAACCCTGGCCGGTTTGCGGCTGGTATAACCTTAAGGAGAATTGAGTATGCCATACGCTCTCGTGAGCGTATCTGATAAGACCGGCATCGAGTCGTTTGTGGGACAGCTCGTCCAGCGGGGGTACGATATCCTATCAACAGGCGGGACGGGAGATGTGCTCCGCGAAGCAGGCATAGCTGTGACGTCCGTTTCGGAGTTTACCGGCTTCCCTGAGATCCTGGGCGGTCGCGTGAAGACCCTGCATCCGGCCATTCATGCCGGCCTGCTGGCTCGATTGTCGGTCGAAGACGACGTCGCAGATCTTGAGCTTCACGGGTTGTCAGCCATCGGCCTCGTGGCTGTGAATCTGTACCCGTTTCGGGAGACAGTCGCACGAGCCGACACGATGTTTGCCGAAGCCCTCGAACAGATCGATATCGGCGGCCCGACGATGTTGCGGGCGGCAGCGAAGAATCATGGCTTCGTCTGGCCCGTATGCAATCCGGCGCAATACGATAATGTGATCGAGGCGATCGACGCCGCTGGTGATCAGGGGGATCTGCGTCGGCGCCTCGCGGCCGCCGTTTTCGAACACACGGCTACCTATGACGCAGCCGTAGCCGGCTATCTTGGGGCCGGCCGATCTTCTGTCGAAGAACTGCCAGCTGAGCTCCTGGTGTCGATGGTTCGGGTGCAATCGCTTCGGTACGGTGAGAACCCGGATCAGGAAGCGGCTTTCTATCGGAACGGCGAGCATGCTCCGTTCGGCATTCCGGCGCTGCATCAGTTGCATGGCAAGGAACTGTCGTACAACAACCTTCTCGACGTGGACGGTGCGCTACAGGCA
>Ga0114950_10000145_pt1 | contig 41969 bp, 34 predicted proteins | sample N075metaG_FD_83503 | JGI IMG/M metagenome (GOLD analysis project Ga0114950, IMG submission 83503) | Deep subsurface microbial communities from Kermadec Trench to uncover new lineages of life (NeLLi) - N075 metaG | ecosystem: Environmental > Aquatic > Marine > Ocean trench > Sediment | place...
CGAAGGGGAGGTGGCCCTCAAATGTGACCGGAATGTCGAAGCCGCAATTTTTGGGGGCGGTGGGGCCAGCGCGTCGATCGACGGCGTCGACCGCGTGACGGCCGATGTGGTGTTTGTTCACGCAGAGCGCGGTAATTTCCCGCGTGAAGTCTACGAGGACGTCGCCTCGCAGATGACTCATGCCCGGGTGGAGAGTCTGGATGTCGGACATCTCTTCCCCCTCGAAGAACCCGAATGCGTTCTGAAGCTCGTCGACGAGTGGCTGGGGAACGCCTGACACGAATGCTCGCAAGCGAGCGCAAAGAGAGACCCGATGCCCGATCTGCCCGAACATCCCGAAACGCTTCGCCCCGAGGCCTTTGCCGTCTTCAAGAAGGAGAAGATGGGAAAGTCGACGCTCTTCGAATCCGAGCGGATTCTCGTCGGTCTCAACTGCTTCGAGCCGGGCCAGGAACACGCGCTGCACGCACACGAGGGGATGGACAAGGTCTATCAGGTACTCGAAGGGACGGGGACGTTTCTGCTCGAAGACCGCGAACTCGCGATGGAGCCCGGCATGATGTTGATCGCACCGTCCGGTGTGCCCCATGGCATCCGCAACGACGGGACCGCGCGTCTCGTCGTGTCGGCGATTCTCGCGCCGGGGCCGGGCAGGAAATAGACGTCGTCAGCGTGTGCGGGATCTCTTGCCACCCCGCCGGAAGGCCGAGACCCAGGGGCTCTCGGATTCGAAAAAACGGTAGGGCAGGTCGGTCGCCCGGGTGATCCCGATGCGCGGGCCGCATTCGATCCGAGTCGGCTCCGCATCGGGGTTTGGCGGATGGAGGGTCAGCGGCGGGTGGAGCAGGCTCAGGCCATCGTCTTCGAGCTTCAGTCCGAGGGCCTGCGCGAGCCGCCCCGGCCCTACGGCAATCAGTGCCGGCTTCGCCGCCTCGCCGAGGTTCCGAAGACATCGCATTCGATCCTCACCCTCTATCGGCTCGGCCGCTCGCAGCAGGACCGCCGCCGCCCGCCCCTTGATTTCACAGACGACATTCACGCAGGTGTGGATTCCGTAGCTGCGGTAGGCGTAGAGCCGCCCGGCGGGCCCGAACATCGTTCGGTTGCGCTCGGTCGGGCCGGAGTGGGCATGCGAGGCGGTGTCGCTGCCATCTCCGACATAGGCCTCGACCTCCGTGATCCGAACCACCAGCCGCTCGCGATCGTCCAATCGGTGAACCAGACGGCAGCCGATCAATTCAGCCGCCACGCGTCGGCTATCGCGCGCGTAGAAGTGCTGGGGGAGAGGCTTTCCGAGGGGGGATCCAGAGGACATCGGCGAGAGTATCGGCCAGTGGCGCCCTCGCGACGACATCATGAACTTGCGGACTTGAGGATCGGGACGCGGCTGCCGATGCCCTGTATGATCCCCGCGAAATTTCCCGGTCGGGGTGTTCGAAGCGATCCGGAGCGGATCGAGCGGCGACAAACGCCGAGTGTCGATGCATGAATACGCACGAAGGCGTACAAAGAGACGTACGAAGAGACGGACGGAGAGCAGCGTCATGACGCAATCGAACCCAGCTCAGCGCGGCGAAGCGAGCCATCGCGAGGCGGATCCAGACGAACCGGTCGCACCGAATTCGCGCTACCTCGAACGTTTCGGCATCAACGCCGGCTGGGTCGAGGAAATCGAAGACCAGTTTCGCGTGGACGCCCGCTCGGTCGACGAGAGCTGGTCGGCGGAGTTTGGCGGTGTCGTCGAGCCGCGATCCGTCCGAGATGAGATTCGTCGTTCGAGCCCGCGGGTCGTGGCGCAGTCGAAGGTCGCCACCAGCTTGCCGTCGAGCGACCTTTTGGTTGGCGCTTCAGGCAACGATGGCGCTCCAGGCAATCCGGAGGGTACTCTCGGCGATTCCGACGGCGCACTGGATCTTCCAAATGGCGCACTCGGCGACTCGTCCGGAGGCGGTCTGCCGGTCACGTCCGCGGCCGACCCGGCGGCACTCCTGCATCAGGCCGACCGACACGCCCGGGTGTTGCGTCTGATCCATTCGTATCGCGCCCGCGGACATCGCATCGCCCAGATCGACCCGCTCGGCGGTCAGTCGACTTATTTCCCCGAACTCGATCCCGCGCATTATGGATTCGGGAACGAGAACCTCGACGAACATTTCATCGCCGGCGATCTCCCGGGCGGATCCGTACAGACGCTACGCCAGATCTTGACGCGGCTGGGCAAGACCTACTGTGGGCCGATTGGCGTCGAGTACACCCATGTCCAGGATCCCGGACGCAAGGCCTGGCTGCGTGAGCTGATGGAAGAGGGTCAGAACCATCCGAACCTCGACGATGCTGAACGCCATCGGATCCTCGAGAAGCTCGCGGCTGCGGAGCTCTTCGAGAGCTTTCTGCACACGAAATTCCTCGGACAGAAGCGCTTCTCGCTCGAGGGGGGGGAGTCGCTGATCCCGCTGCTCGATCACATCGTCGAGAATGCGCCCGCGTTCGGCGTGCGTGAGGTCGTGCTCGGGATGGCCCACCGTGGCCGGTTGAACGTGCTCGCGAATATTCTCGGCAAGAGTTACGAAGCGATCTTCTCGGAATTCGAGGACTCGCCGGACCGCGATGCGCCTTTCGGGTCCGGCGATGTGAAATACCACAAGGGCTTTTCGACGGATCGGCGGGTCGCGACCGGCGAGCGCATCCATCTGACGCTCACGTCGAATCCCTCGCATCTCGAGGCCGTCGACCCGGTCGTGGAAGGACGTACGAAGGCGAAGCAGGTTCGAGCGGGCGACGCGGACGGCGAGACGATCATCCCCGTCATCGTCCACGGAGACGCCGCGTTCGCGGGTCAGGGCATCGTGGCGGAGACGTTGAATCTTTCGCAGTTGAACGGCTACTGCACCGGCGGCACGATCCATGTGATCGTGAACAACCAGATCGGGTATACGACGACGCCCGCCGAGGCACGCTCGACGCTCTACTGCACCGATGTCGCCAAGATGATCCAGGTTCCGATCTTCCATGTGAACGGTGATCATCCGGAAGCGGTGATTCATACGACGAAGCTCGCGCTGGCCTATCGCCAGCGCTTCGGGGACGACGTGGTGATCGACCTCGTCTGTTATCGCCGTCATGGACATAACGAGGGTGACGACCCGGCATTTACCCAACCTCGCCTGTACCGGAAGATTCGCGAGAAGAAGTCGGTCGAGTCGCTCTACCTCGAGAAGCTCGTTGCGGGGGGGCGAGTCTCTCGAGAAGAGGCCGAGCGGATCGAGAAGCATCGTCACGATGCCCTCAAGGAAGCTCTCCAGGTGATCCACTCGCGTCCGCCGGGGCCCGACGAGCCCTATGAGCCTCACGGACCCTGGACCGGCTATTCGCGTGTGCGACCCAAAGAGCCCGTCGAAACCGCGGTTCCGCTCGAGCGTCTCAACGAAATCGCCATCAAGACGGCCCGCGTGCCGAGTTATTTCAACGTCCACAAGAAACTCCAGGCGATTCTCGCTGCGCGCGCGAAATGCGTGGCGGAGGGCCTGGGGATTGATTGGGGGCTGGGAGAGGCACTCGCCTTCGGATCGCTTCTGCTCGAAGGAACGCCCGTTCGCCTCTCGGGCCAGGATTCCTCTCGCGGCACCTTCGCCCACCGTCACGCGGTACTCGTCGACCAGGATTCGGGAGAGGAATACGCTCCCCTCGACCACCTCAGCGAGACCCAGGCGCGTTTCGAGGTCTATGACAGTCTGCTGTCCGAAGCGGCAGTGCTGGGTTTCGAATACGGCTACAGCCTGGCCGATCCGAGCACACTCGTCCTCTGGGAGGCCCAGTTCGGCGACTTCGTGAACGGCGCCCAGGTCATCATCGATCAGTTCATCACCTCGGCCCATCAGAAATGGGGACGGATGAGCGGGCTCGTGATGCTCTTGCCGCACGGGTACGAGGGGCAGGGACCCGAACACTCGAGTGCGCGTGTCGAGCGTTTCCTTCAGACCTGTGCCGAGGACAGCTTGCAAGTCGTGAACTGCACGAATCCCGCGCAATTTTTCCATGTCTTGCGCCGCCAGATGCGCCGTGCCTATCGCGCTCCGCTGATCGTGTTCACGCCGAAGAGCCTGCTGCGCCATCCGAAGGCGGCCGCTCAGATCGAAGATTTTACGTCGGGCAGTTTTCAGGAAGTCATCGACGATCCGATCGCCGCCGCCCGGCCCGACGATGTTCGACGTGTGATCGCGTGCACCGGCAAGGTCTACTACGACCTGGTCGAAGAGCGTGCCCGGCGTTTCGCGGGTCGCGAACACGAGATCGCCGTCGTGCGGATCGAGCAGCTCTATCCCTGGCCGGAGGAGCAGCTCGCCCTGATCTTCGGCCACTACGACCAGGCCCAGATGCGCGTGTGGTGTCAGGAAGAGCCGCGCAACATGGGCGCCTGGACCTTCGTTCGTGACCGGATCCAGGCGATCATCGGCGACAAGGTCCGACTCGAATGCGCTGGCCGCCCCGAAGCGGCAAGCCCCGCCGTCGGCAGCCTCCGGATCCATCGGGCGCAGCTGCAGGTCTTTCTCGACGAGGCATTCGGGCTCGACACGTAGCTCTCGATCCGTCGGCGCCGGCGTGTTGACGAGTGTGCCCGACCATCCGAGACTCCCACTCCCGCACCGATCGGCCCCGGTCGATCGGCTCACGCAGGAACGGAGACGACGGATGGATCTCAGCTACGGCAGCGAATTTGAAGTCTTCCGAGGGGAGGTTCAGGCCTTCCTCTCGGCCAACTGGCCCTCGAGCGGCGACGACGCCAAGGGCTCCCGCGAAGATCAGGCCAATCGCTTTCGAGAGAAAGCGACGCAGGCGGGCTATCTCAACCGCAGCATTCCCAAGCGATACGGCGGCTCCGAACAACCCGTCGAGCCGCTCAAGGGTGCGGTCATCCGCGAAGAGTTCAGCCAGGCGCATGCGCCGATGGAGCCGCGCGGGATCGGCACGATGATGCTCGTTCCGACCTTGCTCGAGCGGGGGACGGAATGGCAGAAGGAGAAGTTCGTCCGGGCAACGATCCTCGGCGAAATCAGTTGGTGCCAGGGCTACAGCGAGCCGGGCTCGGGTAGTGATCTCGCGAGCCTGAAGACCCGAGGCGAACTCGTCGGCGACGACTGGGTCATCAATGGACAGAAGATCTGGACCAGCTCGGCCATGGAGGCGGACTATATGTTCTGTCTCGTTCGAACCGAGCCCGAAGCCAAGAAGCATGCCGGCATCTCCTATCTCCTGATCGACATGCGTCAGCCGGGAATCGATGTCCGACCGCTCCGGCAGATGACGGGCTCGATGGAGTTCAACGAGGTCTTCTTCAACGACGTGAAGACGCCCAAGGACTGGATCGTCGGCAAGCGCGGCGAGGGCTGGCTCGTGTCTCGAACCACGCTCAAACACGAGCGCAGCGCGATCGGTTCGGCGGCACAGACGGTGGGCTTGTTGGACGCGCTCGTAGACCTTGCTCGCGAACGAAAGATCGACGGTCGTCCCGCCATCGAGGACCAGACGATCCGTCGTGGCCTTGTGGAACTCGAAGGTTATGTTCGTTCGCACCAGTACTCGGGCTATCTGGAGATGACGAAGGACCTGAAGGGCGAGAACGCCGGAGTGCTCCAGATGATGACCAAGCTGAATTCGACCAATATCGGGCACATGATCGCGAAGCTCGCGATGGAGATCCTCGGTAGCGACGGCCTCGTCGCACCCAGCACTCACGGACTCGGGATGGGCGGCAGGGACAGCGCGAATTGGATCAGCCAGTACATGTCGTCGGTCGGGGTGGCCATCGCCGGTGGCACCGCCAATGTGCAGCGCAACGTGATCGCCGAACGCGGATTCGGTTTGCCCCGTGACGCCGCTGCGAACCGCAGCAAATAGAAAGGGCTGGAGAAATGGATTTTGATCTCTCTGACGAACAGCGACTGCTCCAGGAAACCGTTGCCCAGTTCATCGAGAACGAATGTCCGATGGCACGACTTCGAGAACTCTTCGACGACGAAGTGGGATATGACCCGGTTCTCTGGAAGGGACTCGCCGAGATGGGGCTGGCCGGGATTCATCTGCCTGGGGAGTATGGGGGTAGCGAACTCGAGGTGCTCGACCTCGCGGTCGTGGCCGAAACCCTCGGTCAAGCCGCCGCCCCGGTGCCCTTTCTGAGCCACTCGCTCGCGGCCCAGGCGATCCTGTCGGGTGGGAACGACGAGCAGAAGAGCCGGATGCTGCCGAGCCTCGCGAGCGGCGAACAACTGGCGACGGTTGCGTTCGCCGAAGAGGACGGCGTCTGGCTTCCGGATCAGTGGACGCTCACGGCGCCCGAGGGCAAAACGGGAACGGTCACCGGAACCAAGGAAATCGTCGAGTTCGGCGAGCACGCGGACTCTTTCGTGGTCGGCCTGGCCGGTGGCAAGATGGGCGTCGTCCAGAGGAATGCGAGTGGCGTCGAGATTCAGCGCGTCGAAGCCGTGGACCGGACGCGGCGCATCGCCCGGGTCAGCTTCGATTCGACTCCGATCGAAATGCTCGAGCAGGGCGGCGAAGAGGCGGCGGGTCGTGTCCGCGACGTGGGACTGGTCCTGCTCGCCGCGGATGCCTTCGGTGGCGCCACGAAACTCGTCAATATGAGCATCGAGTACTCGACGACTCGTGAACAATTCGGGGTGACGATTGCCCACTTTCAGGCACTCAAGCATCAGCTGGCGAACATGGCCGTCGAGATCGAGCCGACGCGTGCACTCTATTGGTACGCGGCGCACGCTCTCGATCACGTCCCCGAGGACGCCGAGCGCACGGCGGCGCTGGCGAAGAGTCATATCTGCGATCGCTTTTCCCAGATCGCGCGCGACGCGACCGAAGCCCACGGTGGTATCGGCTACACCTGGGAAGGCGACACCCAGATCTGGTTCAAGCGCGCCATGTTCGATCGCGTGTTCCTCGGAACGCCCCGCCTGCACAAGGATCGCGTCGCTCGCCTGGCGGGCTGGTAGGGCGTTCGATCCGCGGCTCGGTCGAGGATTCGACCCGTGATGGGGTCGGCCGGCGCATCGACGGGCTTAGCCGGTTTCGATTGGCGAAACCCGAAGCGTGCGCATCCGATTGATCGCGGCGGCGATCTCGAATCGACGCGGGCGGGCGAGGGCGCCGGGGTGCCGGCCTGTGCGGTGGTAGGGGTCGAGGATGTCGAGCCCCTCTTTGTCGAGGATGCGGTCGAGTTCGTCGAGGACGCTGGCGAGCGTGCGTGTCTCAGACATGATTCGCTCCGCCGCGAGATGGAGCGCGCCGGCGATGGCGCGGGTCTGGCTCGGGTCGAAGAGTTGTTCGACGCTGCGCAGGTCGATCTCGGTCGTGCCGTAGACGATCTCCTCGCAGTCCCGACTCGAGAATTTCACTTCCCTTCGGCCACGCCGGGCATCGAAGCTCGACGCCCGCGGAACGCGGCTTCTCGGTCGCGCGATCGGAGCACGAATTTCGTGTGTTGCCCCGACGGTTACACCCGCGTTCGCAGCGATCTGCTTCGCACGTCGGGTGACGTCGCGCGGTCGATAGGCCTTCATTTCGATGATTGCATCGGCCACTTCGAAATAGTCCCCAGACCCACCCATCACCAGGACTGTCGAGACTCCGAAGGCTTCGTAGAGTTCGCGGACTCGATCGATGAAGGGCGTGATCGGCTCGTCCCGCGGATGGATGAGCTGCTGCATCCGCGCGTCGCGGACCATGAAGTTCGTGGCGGACGTGTCCTCGTCGAGGAGCAGGCCCGTCGTGCCCGCCTCGATCGCCTCGGCGATATTGGCGGCCTGACTGGTGCTGCCACTCGCGTCCGGGGTCGAGAAGGCTCGCGTGTCGCGCGGCTCGGACTCGCCCGGGCGCAGAGGAAGTCGATCGATGAAGGCCTGGATGTCGACGCCGCTGATCGAGCGGCCGTCTTCGGCGCGGATCTTCACCAGGCCGGGGTCGCTGACGACCGTTTCGCGTCCGTCCCCGGGAATATGCGGCGCGATCGCCCGTTCGAGGGCGCGCAGAAGCGTCGACTTGCCGTGATAGCCGCCGCCCACCAGCAACACGATGCCGCGGGGGAAGCCCATGCCGCGCCAGATCCGACCCGGCGCCCCGGCATCCGCGTGGGGCACCTCGATTTCGACCGCGAAGGCCTCGGGAGACTCGAAAGGAATGCTGTGTTCGGCTGCCATCGGCCGCTCACTCGCGCCACTCTCGCGTGGCAGGATCGCGCCGTCGCCCACGAAGGCGACGAGCCCGCGTTCGCCGAGGCTGCTCCGCACGAACTCCTGATTCTCGATGCAATCGACGAAATGGACGAGCTCTTCGTCGGCGTGTGGGGCGCGATCGATCCACGCCTGCATGACGATCCTCGGCAGGACTTCAATCAACAGGTCGGATGCTTTTCGGCCTAATACACGTCGGCCCGCGGCGGGCAATCCGACCTCGATGCGGGCCTCGACCCAGCCTTCGCCAAACACGACGGCCGTTCGCTCGAGTACTTCCGGGCCACCGGCGTCGATTGAGACGAGTCCCCCTTTGCCCGTTCCGGTTCGGGGCGGACCCGCCCTGTGAATTGCGCTTCGGAATGCGCGGGCGAGCCAGGATGCGGCCGCGTTCTCGCGAACGCGCTGGCCGAAAATCGACTCCGGGAGGCAAGCCACATCGAGATCGACCCTCACCCGGAGCTTCGAGGGTGCTGCGAAGGGGTCGGACTGGACCCGATCGACGAAGAGGACGAACTCCGCAAACGACCAGGCGCCTTCGATCTCGCGGTAGGTCTTGTAGCTCTTGCCCTCGAGCCGCTCGAGGGTCGCGGCGAGGTCTGCGGATCCGGTCAAGCGCAATCTCCCGATCCCCTCCCCGCCGAGACGCGGGCGGGGCGTGGCGGGCGGGTCGCGGACGAGCGCAGTCTAGCCCGAATCATTCCTGAACCCCGACGCGAACTCGCCGACGCACCGATTGCGCGGGCTGGCCCGGTCCGGCGGAGGTGTGACCACTGCCGCGGCGCGAGGCGTGCTATCGACTCGAGATGCGGCCGAGCCAGGCGCCATCGCCGCACGCATTCAAAGCTGGCGTCTTTGGAGCCCCCCATGAGCACCTTCTGCGAAGATCGAGTTTGCATCGTGACCGGCGCGGGCCGCGGGATCGGCCGCGAATATGCGCTGATGCTGGCGTCCCATGGAGCCAAGGTCGTCGTGAACGATCTCGGGGGCGCCCGGGATGGGACGGGCGAGGACCAGGGCCCCGCGGCGGAAGTCGTTGCCGAGATCAAGGCCGCCGGCGGCGAAGCCATCGCGAACGGCTCGGACGTGAGCGATTTCGAAGAGGCCAAGCAGATGATCGAGCAAGCCGTCGACACCTGGGGCCGTCTCGACGTCTTGATCAACAACGCTGGGATCCTGCGCGATCGGATGCTCGTCAACATGGCGGAGGCAGAGTGGGACGCGGTCATCCAGGTGCATATGAAGGGAACCTTCGCCCCGGCTCATCACGCGGGAGCGTATTGGCGCAATCAGAGCAAGGCGGGCAAGCCGATCGACGCGCGCCTCATCAATACGGCCTCGGTCTCGGGCATCTATGGCAACGTCGGGCAGACCAACTACGGCGCCGCCAAGGCTGGGATTGCGGCCTTCTCGATCATCGCGAGTCGAGAGCTCAAGCGATATGGCGTGACGGTCAACTGCATCGCCCCCGGCGGCCTGACCCGCCTGACCGAGGATCTCTATGAAGGCGAGATCACCGATGAGATGCGCGCGGCCCAGAGCCCGCGCTGGGTGGCACCGATCGTCACCTGGCTCGCGAGTCGGGAGTCGAGCGACGTGACCGGTCGGGTCTTCGAGGCCTCGGGCAGCATTCTCGCCATCGCCGAGGGGTGGCATCGCGGCCCCCGCGTCGAGCCGGTCGAGGATCCGACGATTCTCGGGCCCATCGTGCGCGAGATGGTCAAGAATGCGCGCCTCAACTCGGGCATGAACGGTGAAGATCTCGACGGCGGCCTCGGCTGAATCCGAGTCCGTCGAGCGGAGTCGCGATTCGAGAGACGCTATCCGAGAAAGAAGTCGAGCTGCGTTCCTCCAGGCCGCCGGAACGATTTCGTCGAGAGCGGCGGTGGTGGCCGGTCGAGGCCGTGCTTGCGCGCAATCAACCGGAAGAGCCCTTCGATCTGCTCGGCAAAAATTCCCTCGCCGCGCATCCGGGTCCCGAATCGCGGATCGTTGAGTCGCCCACCCCGCAGAGATTCGAGCCGGCTGAGGACCTTCTCCCGGCGCAGCGGTCGATGGTTCAGAAGCCAATCGTCGAAGAGGTCGCGAACGCCGTAGGGCAGACGGAGCACGATATGTCCCGCCGCGGTCGCCCCCGCCGAGGCCGCGGCCTGCAGGATCGCGGGGGTCTCGGCGTCGGTCAGGCCGGGAATGATCGGTGCGACCATGACGCTCGCTGGAATTCCGGCGGCCGTGAGTCGCTCGATCGCCCGCAAGCGTTCGTGCGGCGCGGAGGCACGGGGTTCGAGGGCGCGCTGCAATTCAACGTCGAGTGTCGTAATGCTCAGCGAGACCGAGATCGCCTGGTGTTCCGCGAGTTCGCGAAAGAGATCGATGTCCCGCGTGACGAGGGCGTTCTTCGTGATGATCGCGATCGGGTTGCGAAATTCGGTGAAGACCTGCACACAGCGTCGGGTCAATTCGAGTTTTCGCTCCATCGGTTGATAGGCATCCGTCACACCGGAGAGGGCCACGACCTGCGGTTTCCAACGCCGCGCGGCCAGTTCCCGTCGCAGCAGCTCGGGCGCCTTCTCCTTGACGAGAATCTTCGTCTCGAAGTCGAGGCCTGCGGAGTAGCCGAGATACTCGTGGGTCGGTCGCGCATAGCAGTAGGCGCATCCGTGTTCGCAGCCGCGATAGGGATTGAGGCTCGCATCGAAAGGAATATCGGGGCTCTTGTTGAAGGTGATCGCCGTCCGCGAGGGATCCGGGATCGCGCGTGTCCGGAGTACTTCGGGGTCCACCTCGATCGCCGGTTCTTCAAAAGCTGAGCCCTGCGCGCGCGCCGCTTCGACGCCTCCGTCTGTACCCCGGTTCCGCGTCTCGAACGGGCCGCGACTCGCAATCGAATCGGCCAGTGCGTCGAGGTCGGGTTCGACGCGTGCCCTCTCGAAGCGTCCCGTCGGGTTGACCCGCGCACCACGTCCTTTTCGGACCGGGCGCAATGCACTGGGCTCCGTTTCGAGGTGGCGGGCCGGCCGGGCGTCTCGAGGCTCCAGGGAACGCTTGCGTGGTTGGGCAGAGGAGGGGGCGGAGGAGGGAGCAGAGGGAACGCGGGAGGATCGCATCAGGCGAAAGTATGACGAAAGTATGACGAGCGCAAGACCGGAGCGAGTGGGCTGGGCGGACCCTTCTACCCGTCCACGCCGAGATACAGATCGAGGTCGTTGCCGGCGTGAGCGCGCAGTCGCCCCGCGATCGCGAGTTGCTCGGCGACCTGGTCCAGCACCCGGGATCCCGCGGCGAGAGGGTGTTGCTCGAAGAAGGCCCGGATGTGGGGTGCTTCGCTGGGGGGCAGCGCATTCGAAGTTTCGGCGACGATGCGTGCCAGCAGAATCGGGGGCATCTGCGTCTCGAGCCGGGTCCAGGCTTTCTGGAGGTGTTGCCAGCTGGCGAGGGCGGCGCCCGGGGACGACAGAAGGAGCATCAGCAGGGTCGCGCGGTCGACGGCGGGAGCGAGGCCGGGGTCGAGCGTGGCACGCAGGGTTCGACGGAGCCCCGGCCCACGATCGAACCCGGCGAGAGCGAAGAGGCTGCGTCGTCGCGACTGGGGTGTGGTCGCCCCGAGTACGGCCCGAAGCAGCGCGGCTTGGAGCGACGAATCGGGCGTGTACGCGGCGATTCGGACGATTTCGTTGCCCACTCCGGCCGGCAGCGCCCGTGTCGAATCAAGGTGTTCGCGAGTGCGCGCGGCACACATTTCCACGATGGAGTCCGAGCGTGCGAGTCCGCCGACGATCGACACGATTCGCGCGCGTCGACGACGGCGCGTGGGGTCCTCGCGCGGTGGCCCGTCGAGTCCGAGGTCTTCGAATTGATCCCCGAACTGCACTGCAATCCAGCTGCGAAGCCGCGCTTCGGTCTCGCCTCCGCATTCCGGTGCCAGGCGACGAAGCAGATTTTCGAGGACCCGCTCCGCTGCCGCGAGGACGTCTGGATCCTCGTTTCGTCCGAGGGCAGCGATGAGATCGAGCACCGTCGCGATGCGTGCGCGGCCGGTGCGTACGAGGGCCCATTGGTGTCCGACCCATCCGATGCGCTCGAGTTCGCTGAGGTGGGGGAGTGCGCGAAGCAGGCGATCAAAGCCGTCGCCCGCATGATCGATCCGGAAGAAGCCGGCCTCGTTCGCGTTTGCGTAGAGCCATTCGAGGGTCAGACCGGTGCTAAACGTTTGGTCGCGCGCGCGTGTGAGCAGGTGGCGGATCTCTTTCGAGCGCCCACCGCGACCGACACGCCCCAGCCACGGAATCGACCAAAGGGGAGAGGATGGGGGGCGGGCGGGCCGCTTCGGGCGTCGGGGCGGGAGGGCGAGAAAACGTTCCTGGCGCAATTCGATCGCATCTCCTCCCTTCCGCGTCGTCCGGCACTCGGCGCGCACGATCGGGTAGCCCGTCTGCAGCGTCCAGGGCGCGATGATCTTTTCGTTCGGGAGTCCGGCGGCCTCCGAGAGAGCGGACCAGAGGTCGCTTGCGGTCGCCGCTCCTTCGCGGTGGCGCTTGATATAGAGACGAACGCCCCGCCTGAAGACGCGGGCTCCGACATAGCGTTCGAGCATTCTCAGGACCGACGCACCCTTGGTGTACGTGATCGCGTCGAAATTCTCGTGCGCTTCCTCGGCCGTTCGAATCGGCGGCGCAATGGGGTGGCTACTTCGGAGCGCATCGACTTCGAGCGCGTTCTCCCGGCGATGGATGAATTCGTGCCAGATCCGCCAATCGGGCCGCCAGTCGTCGACGATCTCATAGGCCATCCAGGTCGCGAAGGATTCATTCAGCCAGAGGTCATTCCACCAGGCCATCGTGACCAGATTTCCGAACCACATATGCGACAGTTCGTGCGCGATCGTTTCGGCCGCACGCATCTGTTCCTCGGTACTCGCCTCCTTCTCGTCGAGCAGCATCACCGAGTCGCGAAAGAAGACCGCTCCCGCGTTCTCCATCGCTCCGAACGCGAAGTCGGGCAGCGCCAGCAGGTCGAGCTTCGGATACGGATGGGGCATGCCGAACCAGCGCTCGAGACGTCCCAGGCTCTCGACTGCCGCCTTCCGCGCGAAACGTGCGAGGGGCTGGCCGCCGGGCAATGTGTAGACGCGAATCGCGGTGTCTCCGGATTTTACGGGGCGCGACGCCACGAAGGGGCCGACCGCCACGGCGACGAGATAGGCGGAAAGCGGAGGCGTCCATTCGAATTCGGTCGTCCTGCGTCCATCCGCCCGTGGCTTGGACCGTTTGGCGATCGGTGCATTCGACAGGACCGTTTCGCGGGCGGGGGCGGTGACGCGAATCGCGTAGCGGGCCTTCGTCCCGGGTTCGTCGAAGCAGGGAAAGAAGCGGCGGGCATCCGTCGGGCAGAGTTGGCTCGCGAGCCATGGCCGCTCCCGATCCGTTGATCGGTAGAGGCCGCGCAGGTCGTTCCGGACACGTCCACGGAATCGAAGCTCGAGCTGGATCTCGCCGGCGGGGAGTCGCCGGCCGAAGCGGAGAACGATCGTTTCGCATTCGGGATGGGCCTCGACGCGACCCTCGATGGATTCGTGGCTCGAACCGACGCGCGCACAAACGCTCGCGACATCGAGCTCGACGCTGTGGAGCTCGATCTGCCGGCAAGCTCTGTCGAGCTGAAGTCGGTAGCGAGCCTCCCCCCGAAAGTCTGGACGCGTGGGGTCGAGTTCGAAATGAAGATCGATCGTCTGTGGCCGGATATGTTCGGCCAGTCGCAGCGTTTGCCGCGCACGGAACGGGCTCGGCCGGTCCGTCGAACGGGTCTGGCGGCGGGGCTGTCGTTTTTTCAAAGGAGCCCGTCCTCGTAGATCGAGTTCGGGGGGTGGAAAGAGAATGGCACAAACAGAGCGACCTGCCGTGGGTTGATTCTCTTCGGAGCAACCATCGTGTCGTTGTGAGATGGCTGCAGGGTGTCCACGGCAGACCTACATGAAGGATGCCGGCTAGCGGCGGCCGGATCGCAATCCGAGATCGGCGATCGCGCGGAATCGAGCGAATATTTCGCGCAGCCGTGGACGCGGCCCGTGGAGTCTGCCTTCGGCGCAGAGAGCCCAGGCATGGAGACCGCGATCTCTGGCCAGGTAGAGCACGCGCGGCAGGTGAAAAGCCTGGCTCACGAAGACGATCGGGTCGTCTGGATGGTGGACCGCGACATAGTCGATCGAGTCGATCGTTCGCGCGGATCCACCGTCGAGGGCGATCTCGTACGAAGGGACTCCCGCCGCAATCAGCGCCTCGGCCAGCTCGGTTGCTTCTCCCTCCTCGTCCCACCCGCTGCAGAGCAGCCCGCTCGACGCGGATCCGGCCCGGCTCACTCGCGACGCAGCGTGGTGATAGGCCGCGGCCGCGGCAGCGACTCGGGCGATGAAATAGCGGTTCGGGGCACCGCTTCGAGAGCGTGCCGGGCAACCGAGAAGGACGATCCGGGCGCCGCTGGGAAGTTCGTCGAGCGAGGTGAGCGTGCGGTCAGCACTCGTTTGCTGCATCCACACAGACGACGCGACCCCGAAAACAACGACCACGAGGGCCAGGCTCAAAGCTGCAACGATCATCTCTCGCGCCTGGTTCAAAGCGACCGATCGCTCGGTCGATAGGGTTTCGGGAGTCGCTCGGATCTGCCGCGGGACGTCGATCGTCGAGGAGTCGGATTCGAGCGGGCGGGGCAGGGCCTCTCTGTCAAAGGTATGCTGCGGTTGGCTTTCGCGCCGCCCGCGCGCGAACGGTGTCTGGGGGGGCCATGGCCGACCATTCTGCCAAGAACGAGTCAAGAGAAGAGTGGCGAAGTCGCGGGGGCTTCCTGTTCGCGGCGGTGGGCTCGGCCGTCGGCCTCGGAAATATGTGGCGATTTTCGTATCTCGCTGCCGAGAAGGGCGGCGCGGGATTTGTCGCGCTCTACCTGCTTTTTACGATCGTACTGGGGCTACCGGTCATGTTGGCCGAACTCACGATCGGCCGGGGTTCGCGTCGTGGGCCGATCTCCGCACTTGCGCACTACGGGGGGCAGGGTTGGCGCTGGTTTGGCGCGACCTTCGTGGTGGCGGGGTTTCTGATCCTCTCCTATTACGGCGTGATCGGCGGTTGGACCCTACGTTATGCGTTCGAGGCTGCGACGATCGGATTCGCCCCGGACGCGGGCGCCCATTTCGACGAGATCGCTTCGGGTTTCGATAGCCTCGGGACACAGATCGTCTTCATGTGTCTGACGGTCGTCGTCGTGTCCAGGGGGATTGGTGCCGGGATCGAACGGGTCGCACGGATCGCCATGCCCGCGCTCTTCTTGATCATGCTGGGGATCGCGCTCTATGCGGCGAGTCTAGAGGGCGCGAGCGCGGGCTACGCCTACTATCTGAACTTCGACCTCGAGAAAGCATTGGCGATCGACGTGGTCGTCGCTGCGGCCGGACAGGCCTTTTTCAGCTTGAGCCTGGGGATGGGCGCCATGCTGACCTTTGCCAGCTATTTGCCGCGCGACAGCGACCTTGCACAAGAAGCGGTCATCATCTCATTCGCGGATTTTAGTGTGGCCTTCGTGGCGGGATTGATGGTCTTCCCGTTGATCTTTGCGCTCGGGATGCAGAGTGATATTTCGGGCGGCACGATCGGAGCGCTCTTCGTGGCGCTTCCGAAGGCGTTCGAGGCGATGGGCGGCGTCGGTCGGTTCGTCGGTGGCGCGTTTTTCGTTGCGCTCGTGGTCGGGGCGCTGACCTCGGCGATCTCGTTGCTCGAAGTGATCGTGTCCGCAACGATCGACGCATTCGGTTGGGAACGCCGGAAGGCGGCTCTGCTGGGTGGGGCCGCCGTGACGCTCGTGGGCAGCTGGTCGGCGTTTCGGATCGACATTCTCGATCTCGCGGACAGCGTGGCGACCAACCTTTTTCTGGTCGGAGGCGGGCTCGGGATCGCAGTCTTCGTCGGGTGGGTCATGGACGATCCCGTGACCGAGGCGAGCGGGGGGGCTGAACGTTCGGTCGTTCATTCGATCTGGAGGGCCTTGCTCCGCTATGTCGTTCCGGTCGTGCTGATCTTCATCCTGTGGAGTTCGCTTCCCGAGACGTGGGGAAAATTCAAGGGTGTTTTCGGGCTGGATTAGCCGGAGCGTCTCTTTTCCTCCTCTCTGGACTGAGGCACGCTCCTCACATCGCGAAAAACAGGAGAGTATCGGTGGCCAGTATTTTTACGCAGATCATCAATGGCGAGATGCAGGGACATTTCGTGTGGAAAGACGAGGTGTGTGTCGCATTCCTGACGATTGCGCCGCTCAAGCCCGGACACACGCTGGTGGTTCCGCGTGAGGAGGTCGATTCCTGGACCGACCTCGAACCCGAGGTGATGCAACACCTCAGCGGGGTGGCCCACGCGATCGGGCGCGCGCTCGACCAGGTCTATCAGCCTGAGAAGGTGGGTCTGACGATCCTGGGTCTCGAGGTGAGACACGTCCATCTGCACGTCTCGTGCATCTGGCAACCGACGGATCTCGATTTCGGGAATGCCGACGCCAATGCATCGTCCGAGGGCGTCGCCGCCGAAGCGGAGAGGGTTCGCAGCGCGCTGCGCGATCTGGGCTACGCGAGCGTCGTCGACCGTTGAGCGCCTGCCACGGTTGAGCGTCCGCGACGGTTGAGCGTCCGCGACGGTTGAGCGTCCGCGACGGTTGAGAGTCGGGCCAGCGCTCGAGGAGGGTCTCGGGACGCGGCTCAGATCCCGAAATGGTCGCGGATCGTCTTCAGGCTCATTCGATCGCTCAGGAGTCGTTTTCCGATTCCGACGAGTCGTGCTTCCCTGCCCACCGCATAACGAAGCTTGGGTCGCTTCGCGGTCAGCGCGTGTTCGACGGCGTCCGCCACGACGGTGGGCCCCGGGCTGTTCGGAAGCGAGTCGCGGATGGATTGCTCACAGGCCGCCGATCGCTTCGCGTAGGGCGAGTCGGCGGACGTCGTGCCCCAATCCATGACATCGTTGAAGGCCGTATCGATATCGCCGGGCTCGATCAGGCTGACACTCACGTCAAAGGGCTGGATCTCGTTCGCGAGCGAGAAGGCCAATGCTTCGATGGCTGCCTTCGAGGCCGAGTAGTGGGCCTGGAAGGGGATTGGTGCGCGACCCGCAAGCGAGCCGACGAGCAGGATTCGACCGGCGTTTCGCGCACGCATGTGGCTGAGGACCGGCGTGAGGACTCGCAAAACGCCGAAGAAATTCGTCTCGAATTGTGCACGGGCGCGCTCGAGCCCGGTTTCTTCGACCGCGCCATAGATTCCCGAGCCCGCGTTGCACACGAGGCCGTCGAGCGCATCGATTCGCTCGAAGACCGTGGCGAGGCCCGCTTCGACCGAAGCATCGTCGCAAACGTCCATCGCGATCCACTCGATACCGTTCTCGGGCTCGCGCGGCTTTCGGCTCGTTCCGAATACGCGCCAGTCCCGTGCGACCATGCGTTCGGCCATGGCCGCGCCGAGGCCAGAGGAGGCGCCGGTGATCAGGACGGTTTTCGCTTGGGGCACGCGGCACTCCTTCGGTCGGACTCGCATCGAATTCAGAGGGAAATCGTGACGCCCGCTTCGTGCGGGACGACGTGTCCCGTCATCAGGTCCGGGCCCATCAAGATGGCGAGGATACCCGCGGCGACCGTTTCGGGCGTGGCGATCGCGGCTCTCCCTTCGAGTTCCATCTCCGTTGCCTTTCGGTCGGGCTGCTCGTTCTGGCGGGTTCCCGCTCTCCTGCGTCGCCGAGCGTTCTCTCAGCGAAGATTTCTTCGCAGCAGAATCGGCAGGATGATCGGCCAGGCGAAGATCAGTGGATGTTCGCGCTGGCGAGGGGTGAGTTCGATCTTGTGGCCCGTGTGTCGTTCGAGCTTCCAGAGAACGTAGGGGACCCAATCGCCGAACGTGAAGGCGGTTTTCAGGAGCCGTGCGAGCCCGAGCAGACGGGAGTAGCCACGCATCACCCACCAGCGCAATCGCATACGCACGAGCCTGTTTCGCGAAACCGTGATGGAGAACGATCGGGGATGTTCGCTGATCGCATCGAAATGACCGGTTGCAGTCAAGTGGTGGAGTGCGAATGCGGCGACGTCGTCGTAGCGTGCTTCGTCGCTGAGGTAGTGGTTGCGAATCGTGTCCTCGGTTTCAGGGCGGCGCTCACTGTCATAGGTCCGACGGAACGCTTCTTGCCAGAAAGCGGGCAGGGAAAAGCGCAGCAGGCCACCGCGGTTGGGTAGGTGACAGACGAGACGCCCGACCAGTGTGATGATGGCCTGGCTGATCGACGCCTCGAAGAAGGTACGGGCCTCATCGTCGCGACAACTGAGCAAGCGTGCCGGTTGAGCGAACCGGGCCCAGACATAGGGATGCCAGGCCCCGAGAGACGTTCCGTTTTCGAAGGCATGCCGACTGATGACGCCGTATTTGGTTCGTAGCGGCTGGCCTTCGAACTCGCGCTCGAGAAAGAAAACGTTCGGGGGGGCGATCGGGTTGAGAAAGGCGTGGATCGGATGGGTGTAGGCGGATCGGTAGTCGTCGACGATGACCCAGAAGTCGAGGACCCCCTCCTCCGTCTCCTTCCGCAAACACGAGCCGTAAAAGAGTACGCCTGACACGGCTTCGCCGTGCCGAGCCGCGATCTGCGCGGCGAGCCAGGCGACGGCCGGCCGGACCGGCTCCCTGAGTTCATGGCCGACTCGCTCCCGAATCGAATCCCGGTATCCACTCGAAGCGCTCATGATCCGCGTACGTCAGACAGGAATCACGCCCGGACGAAGTGGACGACGCGCTCGGCCGAAAGATCGACGCTGCGATCGGAGTCGGGCTGCCAGAGCTCGCCGTCGACGGTGAATCCGCAATTCATGCGGAGCTCCGCGCGATCGACATTGCGGCTGGTGTAGCCGATCTCGGGAGTGACCCAGTCCGCCGGCTTGCCGCGGATCATGCCGATCGCGGCCTTGCCGATCTTTTCGCAGGGTGCGGCGATCGAAGTGAAGCGAACGCCGCCGGGCCCCTGGCCCCAGAACGGGCGCATTCGAGCGAAGAGGCGGCTCAGTGTCGAGGCCATCACGAGATGGAACTCGCCCTGCTCGACCGCTTCGCCGTCGAGCAGGATCTGGATCTTGTCCGGAGTCAGGATGCCCGTCTGGTCGCCGGTGATGGCGCGGCCGACCAGGCCCGCAGTGACGAGCGTCGCACCGGCGACACCCTCGACGAAGTGGCGCTGGCCGTCCTTGTCGAAGAGTCGATGGTTGAGCTCGATGGCGCGCTTGATGATACCGGCGCCAAAGAACATGCCGTATTGGGCCGCTCGCTGGAATCCGTAGCCGTAGGAGACGCGAAGTACGCGCCGCGGCTCGACGCGTTCAGCGATTCGGCCGTCTTCGGCGCACTCGATGAGCGCTTCGAGGCCGCGAAGCGGATCTCGATCGGCCAGCAGATCCATTGCGCTCATATTGGTTCGACCCGCGCGCAGCGGTGCGACGAGCGGAACCCGATCGTCGAAGGCGCCGCTGCCGAGCATCTCGGTCAGCACGTATTGCAGTGTCCCGTCCCCGCCATTCACGACGAGCAGGTCGACCTCCTGGCGCGCGAGCTCGGACAGCGCCTCGGGCATCACCCCGGCACTCTCCGTCTCGACATGCAGGACGTCGGGATGACTTCGCAGGAAGCCCAACATGCGGCTCACCTGGTCCTGGCTTTTTCCCGCACGTAGATTGTTGATGACACCGATTCGCAAATTGGATCCGACCTGTTCGTGAGTAGAATTCGAGCTGCGTCGATTCCCGATGTTCACCCGAGCCGTCCTCGGAGTCATCAATGTGATCCGAGGGTTTTGCTCGTGAGCGCCTCAGCGGCGCTTCATCGGGTTCAAGAATGTGATGGATGCCACGCCCGTCACACTGCGTTCCGCAGTCTCGTCTTCGGTCTCCCGTGTGGAACGTAATGCCTCTTTGGTCTGCACGTTCGTCGTTTTGCCGGTCGTGGGGAGAGACGGGGGAACCGGCGTGGACAAAAGCGTAACCCCGATTTGTGCGTCCGCCCAGACCTCTTGAGGTTTGGACATCCTTCGGATGAACCAGCGGAAGGGCTGAGGGATGACCTCGAGAGGGTCGAATCGAAGCCAGTCGGACCCGAGGGTAATTGAGCCCAGTTTTGGATCACCGTGGATCGCGAAGCCGCTGGGCGTGGGATAATTCTGGGAATCAGGGCGATACGCCCCTTCGACCCACCCCGCAGGTACATTGATTGTCGGCTCAATGATCTGTCGGTTCTCGTCCGCGAGGAGGCTCCAAGCGGACTCCCAGTCGCCTCTTCCCGTCAGTTGAATCCCGTAAAACGAGGTCCGCTCGTCCCGCGCGAAGATTTCGACCCGACGCCGCAGCAGTTTGGCTTCGTCGGTCTGGCTCCAGCTGTGGACGAGCCAGGTCACTCCGCGGGTCTCGAGCGGCTCGGTCATCCAGGGCGCCCGGATCGAACCGCGGGTCGCCGCGCCCACCGCCAGGACCTCGACCTGATAGTCGCCGGGAAGCCGGCTGGCGGGGATCCGGGCCGAGAGATCTTGCGCGGCGAAATCGAAAAAGAGTCGGATCTCGATATCGTCCTTGGTGATTCGAAGCTCGCCGTAGGGCCGGTGGAGATCGAGGTGACTGGCAGCGATGTCGAAGAAGAGTCCGTCCTCCGACAACGTCCAGCGCGCCCGACGTCGTCCATTCTTGTAGCGATAGGGCGCCCGCCCGGGTTCGACGAGGTGTCCGATTGCGACTGCCGTGTGCTTCCCCGGTCCGGCGTTCGTGATCAGGAAGCGCTGGGTGATGCGATGGCCGCTCTCGAGTTCGATATACAGCGTCCATGCTTCGCTTGCGGCATCTCCGTCGAGCAGTCGTGCCGACGGGTCGAGCACCGGCCGGGGGGCCGAGACGTCAGGAGTTTCCCGTGGTGGCGTCGTGCTCATGACGGGCAGCGCCGCGGCCGGCTCGTCGGGTTCGGGCCCGGGTGCGCCCGCGAGGGCGACCGAGCTGTAGAGCGCCAGGAGTGTCAGCGCACAGGCAACCCGCAACCCTCGGGCCCCCGGATGCAGGCAGAGGCCGTTATGGCACCGATTGGCGTGGAGCTTCGACTTCATGCTGAATCCTCGAATCGAGTGACGAGCTGCGACCGGGGGCAATCGAGGCTATCACAGGTGCGCCCCCACTCGATTCGATCGCGCCGAGGCAGCTTCGGATTGGAATCGGGCCGGCAGATTTCCGGATCTTCTGCGTGGGGGGCATCGGCGATGGATCGGGTTCCAGGAGGTCCCGCGTTTGAGCTACGAGATTCGTTTTGCCCACCTGTCGGATTGGCACGCAACGACCCTCGTGGGCGGTGGAACCGCGCTCCTGCGCGGGAAGCGGATTTCCGGTTGGGCCTCCTGGGGAATCAATCGCCGGCGTTACCACGACCCTCGGATTCTCGAGGCCGCGTTCCGCGACGTGCATGCACAGCGTCCGGACCGGATTCTGGTGACCGGGGATCTGACCCACGTGTCACTCGAGTCCGAATTTCGCGTCGCGGCGAAACAGCTCGAAGCTCTGGGAAGTCCCGATGAGGTTTTCCTGATTCCAGGCAATCACGATTATTATGTCCCGACAGCGGCAGAGACCTCGTGGGATTACTGGGCCCCTTATCTATCGGGCGACGCACCGTCGACTCTCGATGTCGATCTGGCCGCATGCCTGTCAGCCAATCCTCGAGCGGGTCTCGCTCCGCGCTACGAAGACTACCCGACGCTCCGCATCACCGATCGGTTGGCTGCCATCGGTCTCTGCTCGGCGATCCCGACGCCAATCTTTCGAGCCGGAGGAACGCTCGGAGCCCAGCAGCTAACGCGACTCGAACATCTATTGGAGTTGCTAGGCGATCGCGGGATGTGTCGAGTGGTGATGATCCACCACCCGGTCGCCGCTCAAGGTGAGCCTGCGCGGCGCGCGCTCTTGGACGGAGACGCCTTGCGCGGCGTTCTCGCCCGGGTCGGGGCGGAGCTCGTCCTGCACGGACACAAACACCGCCGTCGGATCAATCGGATCCCCGGACCTCTGGGCGAGATTCCGATCATCGGTGTGCCCTCGTCCTCGGAGGTGGGGAGCAAGCCCGACAAGCACGCGGAGTACCACCTCTACAGCGTGCGGGAGTCAGCGGCTTCAGGGCCGGCCCGCTTCGAGATCTCTGCTGAGATTCGAGGTTATGACCGGTCTCGTGGCGAATTTTGCAGGGTGGACGAAGTGCTCTTCTGATCGCGCGCCGCCCCGCAGCGCGGCAACCCGGCTTCCGCGCCTTCGTCAGGCGCCGCGTGCTTCGGCCAGGATTCGCCGCACGAGTTCGAGATCTTCGATTTTATCGACGTCGACGGCGGCTTCCGCGATGGCAAGGGGGATGGCGATGACCTTCGCGCCGACGACCTGGGAGGCGCGGGCGATCGCTGCTGCCAGATCGAGTCGGCGTAACAAGAAGAGAATCAGATTGGTGAGTCCGAAGGCACGTGCGATCCGCCAGGGGTGTTTACGCTGACCCTCGATGCGGCGCCAGAAAAGCACGGGCTTGCGAGCCTCTGGAGTTCGAAAGAGGAAGAGATTCGCGCCCGAGTACGACTCGTCGCGGAAGGGAAGATAGGTCCGGCGTGTCTCGGGGAAGCGCGCCCGGATGGTCGTTCGCGGGACCAGGGCGAGGGTGAGGTCGGAGTCGGTCTTCACGCTCTCCTCGAAGAAAGCATCGAGCATCGCGTCGTCGAGCAATGCGTGGTCCGCCGTCGTGACCAGGACGGGCCCGGTGTCGAGCCCTGCATGGTCGAGACTCTCGAGCATGCTCTCGCATAGCGATTCGGTGCTACGGAGGATTTCGACCCGGCCCTGGTCTCGCAGCGCGACGAGTTCGGGGATGTCCTCGAGAAGCTCGGGGGAGTCCATATTGATCAGTACCCGTTCGATCCCAGGGCGGCCGATGAGTCGCTTGACGACCCGCAGGAGCATCGGCTCGCCCTCGATGTCGAGCAGCGCGCGATGCGGCGCGCCAGCGGCAAGCGCCAGCGGATCGTCTGCGCTCCGTCGGCCGGCCATCACGACCGCACACGACGGCCCGTTAGGGCTGGGGTCATTCGACGCCTCGGGATGCAACGACTGCAACGGGTTCACCTTGCTCACGCGGCTAGTAGGTCGCCGCAATCGACGATTGCTCGACGTGCCTCGGCCATGGAATTGGGACTCGGTCGGGGACGCGACGAAGTCGGTCCACAGAGGGCTTCACCCGGGCTAGACCACAGCGGAATCGCGCAGAGCGGTGTCGATCGCACGGACCTCGCGCAGCAGTTGGTCGAGTTCTTCGAAGCTGATCTGGCTGGGGCCGTCGCAGGGGGCCGCGTCGAGGTCGGGATGCGTTTCGACGAAGAGCGCATCGATCCCAGCCGCGACCGCCGCGCGCGCGAGCGGCGCGACAAAACGACGATCTCCGCCGGACGATCCGCCATTGGCACCCGGGTACTGAACGGCGTGGGTTGCGTCGAAACACACCGGCGCGAATTCCCGCATGCTGACGAGGCCCTGCATGTCCGTCACGAGATTGTTGTAGCCGAAGCATGTGCCGCGGTCTGTGACGAGGATATTCTCGCAGCCATAGTACTCGAGCTTGTCGACGGCGTGGCACATGTCGTGCGGCGCGACGAATTGGCCCTTCTTCAAGTTGACCGCGACACCGGTCGCGGCACAGGCGGCGATCAGATCGGTTTGTCGCATGAGAAATGCGGGGATCTGGATGATGTCGGCGACCTGGGCGGCGAGCTTGGGCTGTTCCGAGTCGTGGACGTCGGTCAGGATCGGAAGCCCGGTTTCCCTCTTTACGGCTCGGAGCGCACGCAGACCTTCGTCGATGCCCGGTCCGCGGAAGGAGTCGTGGCGCGAGCGATTCGCCTTGTCGAAAGAGGCTTTGAATACCAGCGGAAAGTCGTGCTTTTCCGCGAGTTGTTGAATCGTGCGTGCGACCTCGACCGTATCTGCTTCGTTCTCGATGACGTTGAGTCCGCTGATCAATACAAGCGGTGCACCCTCGCCGACCGGAATCTCGCCAATCCGCATTCGCGTTTTCTCCTGGCTATCTTTGCTGGGCGCCTGCCGCGCCTTGCCCATGCCCTGTCGACTGCGTGATCGAAGTCTACAGTCTCCGCCATCGCTAGCGCGAGTATCCCCTAAGCAGGGCGGCTTGTGTTTGATTTGAAACCGAATAAATCTTGCGTGGACATTGCGTTGACGATTGCCCGGTCCGGATTGTCGTCATCTACGCATCGCGGTCGACGCCCTGTTCGTGGCTCTTTGGCCTGACGTGCCCCCGCCGGTTCCGGCCCCCCCCCCGGAACTCACGAACCTACAGATCCTCCGGCCAGGCGACTCGCATCCCCGCTGAGCGAGGGTGCATCGCCGCATCCGGCTTCGATCCTGACCTTCACAGCGGCCAACATACGTTGGTGCTGCAAGACTCGGGCGACCGCCTGGCGAGAGGGTAGACAAGTCGTGGGCTTGCATTCCCGATGGCCCCTGCCAATGACTCGTCACACCCCTACGACGGCCCATCTGCGTCTGGCACGCGGCCTAAGTATGACCGGATCGAGCCAGGAATCTAGTTCCCCGCTCGGTGCGATGGGCTCGGGTGGCTGGGCGGGTCGCTATCTATTGGAAAATAAAACGTTTTCCCGTTGTGCGTCGACTGGTTGCACACACGATAGGGTCGGATTGAAGGTAGTGTAGACTCGAATTTCTCAAAATTCTATGGCCGCGCCGATGCGGTGATTCGTTCTTCCCAGCGCCGTTCGCCGCGGAGCCGATGAGGGTTTTTCCATTGTCCGATCCTTCGACGAAATCCGCTCTCGCCGGTTCCGGCAAGAGCCGCGATTCCGCGCAGGCGATTCTTGATTCGATGGAGTGCGTCGTGCTCCCGGTGCGGCCCGGAGCCAAACCTTCGCCCCTTCCACCCGTCGAAATTTTTCTCGGGACCGAGCCCGCCCAGTATCGCGCCAATCGCGTCTTCGCCTGGTCGATCGAAAAGGTGAGAAATCCCGGTCGAGAAATTCGGATCCATCTGATGTCCGAACTACCCGGCTTCGATCGCCGCGGTTGGACGACTGGCTTCACGAATTTCCGCTTCGCGATTCCGGCCTTGCGGGGTGGGCGCGGTCGCGCCATCTACAACGACGAAGACCAGATCTATCTGACGGACCCCGGAGAACTTTTCGATCTCGATCTGGGAGATGCGGCGCATCTCTCGATCTCCGATACCGAGTCGTCCGTCATGCTGATCGATTGCGAACGCATGTCTTCGGTCTGGTCGCTCGAGCAGTCGCAGCACGCATGGAAGCGCGCACTCTTGCGGAAGGCGTCCAAGGAGACCGGGCTGCGTGGCGACCTTGATCCCGGTTGGAATGCGAGGGACGAAGAATTCGAGCCCGGACGCAGCCATCTCCTCCACTACACCACGCTTCATACGCAGCCCTGGCGCCCCTTCCCCGAACGCTTCGTCTATCAAAAAGGCGCCTACACGCAGCTATGGCACGATCTCGAGCGCGAAGCGATCGCCGAGGGATTCGAGGTCTTTCACCGCGCGGTGCCGAGTCGCGGTTTTGGCGATCGGGTCGCAGCGCTTCGGGCGCTACCCCTCTCCGATATGGGCAGCGGGATCGATGGGGCCGGCGAAGTCACAGCTGCGGTCGAGGGACTCGTGCGCCGCACGAAAGCGCGAAGCCTGCTCGAGGTGCAGCCCGATCTGCGCGGTGACGATGAGCAGAGCCCGGGTCGCTTTGGCCTCGATACGGAACGACGCATCGGTCTGCTCGAATGGCTATCCGGGCTCGAGGAGGATGAACATTTCGATGGTGTGTTATGTCTCGACGGGCTCGAGGATCTCCCGGTCTGGGATATCCCCTGGATCATCGAGAGGCTCTTCCAGCACGCGTCGCTCTTCGTTTTTGCGGCGGTCCGCACGCCCGAGACGGCACCGCAGCGGCGATTTCTGCTTCCGCCGCAGGGCACGACGCACACTGCCGGTTGGTGGCTTTCGCATTTCGAAGCCGCTTCCCAGCGGCATCCCGAGATCAGCTGGGAGCTGATGTCGGCGCGCGGAATGGCCTTCGATTCGGATCGAATTTCGATTCGCAGCGGTGGGCCACGGCCTGATTCGACACCCCCCGCGGTATGGACCCTGACCGATGAGGAGCCCGGGAATGAAGTGCAGGTCGCCGCATTGAGTCACGCGCTCGGTTGGCCGTGCAAAAACTTGAATCCGCGGCTGGGCCCCGTGTCGCGGCTGCCCTTCGCAAGTCGTGGCGCGCACCTGCGCGGGCTCGACGCGCGCAGCCAGGGACGTGTGCGGCTCGCGCCGCCCTGGCCAGACCTGTTGATTGTCGCGGGAAGGCGCGTGGCGCCGGTCGCGCGATGGGTGCGGGAAGCGTCGCGCGGACGAACGCGCGTGGTTGCGCTCGGCCCGAAAGCGGCGACCCCCGCGGACGAGGTGGATCTCGCGGTGACGCCGAAGGGGTCGATGCTCTTTCCCCATCCGAATCGGCTGGAGACCGATCGCCCGCTCATCTCGCTGGAAGCGACGGCGAGCTCGCCGGTCGCGGAGCGCTGGCACGACCGATTGGATGCGATTCCGGGCCGAAAGATCGCGCTCCTCCTGGGCAGCGGAACGGCTCGTCTCGGGCTCGACGGTCGCGCGGCCGAAGCGTTAGGCCGGCTCGTGGCCGAGAGTGCCGCCGATCTGGGAGCGGCCGTGCTGGTTTCGGCGAGTCGCCATACCCGTCGCGAGGTCTTCGAGGGATGCCTCCGGGGTGTGGGCAAGCCGGCCTTCGTTCACCACGAGACACGCCACCAGCGCGACGAGGAACGGGCCTGGCCGGCGATCCTCGACACGGCAGACATCTTCGTGATGGCCGGACTCGGGGAGACGACTCTCGCCGAGATCTGCGCGACCGGACGTCCCGTGTTCCTCTCCCCGAAACTGCGTAGTGGCCAGCGTTTTGGCACACGCCTGCGGGATCGCTGGGTCGCCGCGATCGTCGCGCGCGCCCAGGCGCGGCGGACCAACGATCGGGGTACGACGCGACCCCAGGAAGGGCTCGAGCTGCTCTGTGCTCGCCTGATCGAGCGTGGATGGGTTCGGCCTCGGCGGGACGTCGAGGCGCTGCGTGGCCGGCTGGTCCGGAACGGTCACGCACGCTTGCTTCGGGCGCCCATTCGAGCGAATGACCTCGAGAGTTTCGCACCAGCCGTCGCGTCGGAAGTCGAGCGCGTTGCGAGTCGAGTTCGAATGATGTTGGGTGTGCCTGTCGAAGAGATGCCCGAATCGGACTCGGTTCTCGCGACGAGTGAAGCGATGGGCGGCCTGTCCGATGGAGATCAAGGATGATGAAGCGCACGATTTTCAGCGATGAGCACGAGTTCTTTCGAAGCGAGTTTCGTCGCTTTGCCGAGGCCGAGTTGTTGCCGCACGCCGAGGGCTGGAACCAGGCGGGAATCTCCGATCGGTCCGCTTGGCGGAAGATGGGGCAGGCGGGCTTTCTCGGGGCGAACCAGCCCGAGGAGTACGGTGGCGCTGGCGGCGATTTCCTCTTCGACGCAATCATCATGGAAGAACTCGCGGACCTGCGAATCCATGCGCTGCAGGCGTCACTTCACACCGATATCTGTCTGCCCTACCTGACGGAATTCGCAAACGAGGAACAAAAACAGCGTTGGCTCGTGCCGGCGATCGCCGGGGAGTGCCTGCTCGCGATCGCGATGACCGAACCCTCGACGGGATCCGATCTCGCAAGCATCGCGACGAAAGCGATTCGCGATGGCGACGACTACGTCTTGAACGGCTCGAAGACATTCATCTCGTGCGGTCAGAACGCGGACCTCGTGATCGTCGTCTGCAAGACCGATCCCGACTGCGACCCTCCGCACGACGGAACGAGCCTGATTCTCGTCGAGGCGGGGACGCCGGGTTTCGTAAAGGGCCGAAACCTGAAGAAGCTGGGTCTCAAGGGCCAGGACACCAGCGAAATGTCATTCAGCGATTGCCGCGTTCCGGTCGAGAATCTGCTTGGCACGGAAGGCCGAGGCTTCAAGATGTTGATGGAGAAGCTCCAGCAGGAACGTCTCTGTATCGGTATCGCGTCCATCGCTTCCTGCCGCCGTTCGCTCCAGGATACCCTCGACTACGTGAAGGAGCGCAGGGCGTTCGGTCAGCCGATCGGCGCCTTCCAGAATACCCAGTTCAAGCTCGCCGAACTCGCCACGCAGATCGAGATCGGGCAGGCATTCGTCGACAAGCTGCTCGTCGCCCATGTCGCCGGCGAAGACATCGTGTCCGAAGTCAGCATGGCCAAGTGGTGGAACACCGAGCTCCAGAAGAAGGTGGCGAGCGAATGTCTCCAGCTCTTCGGCGGCTACGGATTCATGGACGAGTATCCGATCTCGCGCGACTACGCCGACGCCGCCGTACAAACGATCTACGCCGGGAGCAACGAGATCATGAAGGTGATCATCGCGAAGCGGTTGGGACTCGGCTGACGAACGTGCGACTCCTAATTGGCTGGCGGCGCCTCATCGGCTGGTAGCGCCCGATCGGCTGGCGGCAGCTGACAAGCTGGCGGCACCTCGGATTGCTGTCCGTCGAAGCGGACAACGTCTCCGCTTGCCGGCTCTACGACCGCCTCGGGTTTATCGAGCGCGATCGGTATTGGTACCGCAAACAGTCCGCGGCGTTCTGACCAATGGGTGTCGCGAGGGCGCGGGTCCGGTCCCGAACGAGTGGGCCCGCTCAGAACCTCTTCGTGATTCGATCGATCGCTTCTTCGACCTGCTCGCGAATTCCGAACGCCGACAGTCGAAAATATCCCTCGCCGCAAGCGCCGAATCCCGAACCGGGCGTCCCGACGACATGGGTCTTCTCGAGCAGCTCGTCGAAGAACTGCCACGAGTCCCTGCCCCCCGGCGTCTTGAGCCAGACATAGGGAGCGTTTACGCCGCCGAAGGTGGTGAAGCCCGCTTTCGACAGGCCTTCCTTGATGAGCGTCGCGTTGGCCAGGTAGTAGTCGATATTGGCCTGGACTTCCTTGGCGCCCGCCGCCGAGTAGATCGCTTCCGCGCCGCGCTGGACCGGGTAGGAGATCCCGTTGAACTTGGTGTTCGTTCGGCGGCTCCAGAGGTCGGAGACCGGGACTGAATTGCCCTTCGAATCCTTCCCACGGAGTTCTTCCGGGATCACGATGTAGGCGCATCGGATGCCCGTGAAGCCCGCGGTCTTCGAGAAACTCCTGAATTCGATGGCGCATTCCCGTGCGCCCTCGATCTCGTAGATCGAGTGCGGCAGGTCTTCGGTAATGAAGCGTTCATAGGCGGCGTCGAACAAGATGATCGCTTCGTTCGCACGCGCCCAATCGACCCACTTCGAAAGCTCTTCCCGGGATGCGACCATGCCCGTCGGGTTGTTGGGTGAGCAGAGGTAGACGAGGTCGACCGGTTCGTCGGGAAGCGACGGCATGAAGCCCGACTCTTCGGTGCATGGCAGGTACTTGATTCCGCCATAACGACCGTTGGCGTCGGGGTTGCTCGTGCGGCCGGCCATCACATTCGTGTCGACGTAGACCGGATAGACCGGGTCGGAAACCGCGAGGGTTGCATCGTCGGCAAAGATCTCCTGGATATTCGCGCTATCGCACTTCGATCCGTCGGACGCGTAGATCTCACCGGGGTCGATCCGAACGCCGCGGGAACCAAAATCATTCTGGGCGATGGCCTCACGCAGGAAGTCATAGCCCTCGGACGGGCCATACCCGCGGAAGCCCTCGGCCGTCGCCATCTCGTCGATCGCGTCGTGCATCGCCTGGCGAACGGCAGAGGAGAGTGGGAGGACGACGTCTCCGATTCCGAGCTTGATCACATCGGCGTTTGGGTTCGCCTCGCTGAAGAGGCTCACGCGACGGGAGATTTCGGGGAAGAGGTAGCCGGCGGCGAGCTTCAGATAGTTGTCGTTCAGACGTGCCATGGGTGATTCTCTTGATGCGCTTGCGCGTGGGGAAAAAAAGCAGGCGCAAGGCTATCAGGAAGCTTCGGAGTCACCAATGGGATGGCGAAAGGGCGTTTCGAGGCCGGGTCACCACCGCTCCGAGTCGGTCGGCGTCGTCGCCGAGGGGGCGAGTCTCAGCCGATCGAGAGAGCGATCTGACCGCTCTCGACGAGTCCGGAGAGGAGGTCGTCCAGCTCGCTCTCATCCTCGGTCCAGTCCGAGGCCGCGGCGATCAGCGAGCCCAGCTCGAGCTCGATTGCGGGTCCCTGATTGAATTGGTCCTCGATCCATGTCGCCGTCTCGTTCGTGAAATTGTCCACGTGTTCCCCCTGATGAGAGGGGCAAGAGCATGAAGCGTGCCAGCGTGGCGGTTCGCAGCGGCTGGTCGAGAAACCGACGGAGGGGCAGGGGGTTGCGGGATTTAGTCCGGCGCTGGCTGCAGGCCGCGATGATTGCTGCCGGCGTCAGATCGTCGGATTTCCGACGGTCGTGGGTCGTGGGCGCACCGTTTCGAACGGCGACTCCGCCCGCAAAGGGGAACCCGCGGGAGCTCCGGGCGGATCGCGCGCTCGAGACTTTGCGATCACTCCCGACCGGGTGGCGCTAAAGTCCGCGCGGCCCCGGTCGATCTGTGGGCCGAGAGCGCCGTTGGCGGGCGAAGGTCGGAGGGCGAGGCGGTGGGCTCGTCCACTGCGAAGGGTGGAAGTCGATGGTGTCGACGGGAGAGACAGGTGAATCGGTGGGAGCGGAGGGGCTCGCGCTCTACGGCTACCCGCAATGTCCCTATTGCGCACGAGTGCTGAACGCGATCGAGTCACTCGGACTCGACATTCCGCTTCGCAACACGATGTTGGACGGTGGCCATCGCGCTGCGATCGTCGAGGCGATGGGACGGAGCACGGTCCCGGTCCTGCGCATCGACCATGCGGACGGCAAGGTCGATTGGCTCCCCGAATCCGCCGACATCGTGCGGTTCCTGGCATCGCGGTTCGGCTAGTCGCGATCTGCGCGCTCCGGGCCGCCCTAGATTCGGGTTGCGGTCCCGCCTCCTGCAAGCAATTTCACCCGAGTTCGACGGATCCGATTCGGAGATCGAGCAGGCTGTCCATGATTACGCTCAGGTCCTGATCGGTCGGCGCCACGATCTGTAGCAGTCACGGGATTCCTGGTCCTTTCGTTCCGCGAGGTCGAGGGAGTCGACTCGGAAGCTCCCGTTCGCCTGCGTCACGATGTCGAGCACGCGCCGCAACAGGCCGGCGTCGAGCAGGTGACCGCGGAGCTGGACCCGAGCGGTTCGAATCGATGTGGGAGGCGTGGCCGTCGGCCGATCGAAACCGGGCTGATCGAGGAGGAGCGAGAGGCATTTGACGCCACCGCCCGCCTTCAGGAATTCACCGACTGGGTGAAGTCGAGTCTCGAAGTCCCACGCTGCGAGTGCATCGCGAAGCGCGTCGGTTGCCGCATTCATGAAGAGCCGATCGCCGATCCGAAGCATGTTGCACGCGAAGTGCATGGCATCGAAATTCGACACGGCAAGTCTTCGTTCCGCGGAAACCCTGGATTCGATCTCGGCGCGAGAACGTTCGTCGAAGGCCGCGGGGTAGTAGAGGAGACGACCGTCGGGCAGCGGCGCGAAGCAGGTGTCGAGGTGGTAGAAGCGCTGATCGACGAGCCGCAGCGACACCACCTCGACGTCAAAGAAGATCGCAAGGCCGAGGTGGTTTTCGAGTGCGGTGCGCACGCCATAGCCCGCCCAGAGGAGAGGCTCGCCGGGCTGAAAGAGGGCATCGCCTTCGCCTTCATAAGGATCGGTTCCCGAGAGGGGAGCGACCTCGAAGCCCGCATCCTCGAACCAGCTGGCGAACGGGCCCTCCTCGGCGGAGCGCTCGGGCATTCGGAATTGCGCTGGGACCACGCGACCGGATTCGACGAGACCGGCATTGGCTGTAAAGCACATATCCGGACTGCCCTCTCGAGGTGCGACCGACTCGATGTTCGCGGTCGCAGAGACGTCGTCGAATAACGACTCCCATTGCGAGTGGGCAAGCACCTTGTCGATGCCGCCGACCTGTCCCTCCATCCAGGGATTGATCACATAGTCGACGTCGAAATATTCGGGCGGACATACGAGAATGCGCATGGATCGGTCTCCCGCATTCTTGATCGACCCGGTGACGGAGGTGCTTGAGCGATGTGCGATCGGTGCGTCAGGCCAAGCCCAGCTAGAGAAAGCCCGCGATGGAAAACCTGACCCGCGGTTCCGCCGTTGGATGATTTCGACGCGGGCTCAGCTGGTCTGGGCGATCGGCTCCGCGGATTCGAGCGGGCGGGTTTGCCAGCCCTCGCGCTTTCGCTGCAACAACAAGATTGGAATGTCACGGTCGGTGCGGAGCCGATACATCCGATAGGCGGGGATCGCCGCTTGCAGCCTGCGCCAATACTCCATGCGTTCTTCCACAGGTGCCGCCGACCAACCGACCTCGAAGTACTCACCGCCGACCTGTACCTCGGCGGAATCGGCATCGCACAGGTTCAGCCACCACGCGGGAGGCTTGTTGGCCCCGCCGTTCGATGCAACGACGACGAAGTCGCCCTTGTAATCGACGTAGGCGAGCGGGAGGGTCCGAGCCAGCCCGGATTTTCGTCCGCGTGTCGTCAGCAGGAGCATCTGGATCCCCATCAGGCTTCCCCCGATCAGCCCGCGCGTGCCGCGATAGATCGCGCAATGGGCGCGGGTGAAAGCAATCCAGTTCGCCATGTTTTTCAAGCCTCTCTCGCTCTGAGTTGCCGGGTCCCGGAGGATGCCCGAGTTGGATCACGAAACCTGGATCGAGTGCTGAAGTCAACCCGGGAGGGTCGATCTTCGGGTTTCTGGTTTCAGCAGGAAGGGGAGGGCTTCAGCCACGCTTCGGTGTGGCCGATGACGCCGAAGACTAGCATTTGGAGGGCACTCAATGTCCAACCGGCTCCGACGAATCGTGGCGCTGATCGCCGCAACTTTACTGTTCTCGATTACGATCACTTCGACCGCGACGGCGGAATATACTGTGGATCAGGGGGATACGGCCAATGCGCCGGCCGTCGTCGACGTGTTGATTCTCCGCCCCGCAGGCTTCGTGAGCCTCGTCGTGGGGACCGCCCTTTTCCTGGTCTCGGCGCCGATCGTGCTGATTTCGCGGCCTCACGAGATCGGAACGCCCTTCAAGCAGCTCGTGATTCGCCCGGCGAAGTATATCTGGGTCGATCCGATCGGCGGCCACTAAGGCCTCGCCAGCGCCCTCTTCTTTCTTACGGGGCAGAATTCCGTTCGAAACGCCTCGGGGAGCGCATTGGCGCATCCCGGGGCGTTCGTTCGTTCGGGGTCCCCATCTACGCGAGCCGATGGATTGGGGGGAGAGAGAGGCGCTGTCTGACGACCCCGCGATTCCGGCTGAGGCCACTGGGCATCGCTCGACACCGCCGCCACGGTGTTCAGCCGAGTTCGTTGATCTCGGCTTCGTCCGCGGAGTGGGATTCTTTTTTTGGGGGCTCGAGCGTCGAGACGGAAGCGGTCGTCGAATAGATCATGCGCTCGGCTTGCTTTGCGAACCACGCACGATATCCCTTTCGGTCCTCGGGAGTCCGTCCGAGTCCGGCGCTTCGGACCATCACGTCCCCTGCGATCGCCTCTCCGAGCGCAGTACACGCGCACATCGCGACGATCGTTCGGGTCTCGTCGAGCTCCGGGATCGGTTGGTCGTGTGATCGAGCCCATTCGCTGCGCATTGCATGAAGCCTCCGGGAGAGCCCATCGAGCAGTCCACCGGACCCGTCCGGTCCGAGCACGGTCATCCCCACCGAGGCCCGGATCGGGAGGTTGCCCGACATCACCTGCCACGCGAGCAAGCGTCCGTAACCCTGTTCACCAAGCGTCGAGGAGATTTTCTCGAAGAAGTCGATCGAGGGGTCGCCCTGGGAGGGTTCCGCCAGCCGCTTCTTGAGATCGCGAGCGAGTGCATCGAAGGCGTCGTCCCGGAGTTCCTTCAAGAGCCCGTCTCGACTTCCAAAATGGTGGATGATCGAGGAATGGGAGATGCCGACGTCCTCTGCGATGACCTTCAGGCGGAGGCCATCGGGTCCCTGGTCCATCAATCTCTTCTTGGCGGCATCCAGGATCTCGCGGCGGGCCACTTCCGCCGTCCGGCGTTTTCTCTTCGGGGCCCGCTGATCCTTTTTGACAATATTGTTCATTTCTTGATCGAAGCCTTGTCCACAGAAATGTCAGTAGGTTATTCTCGCAAGGGATCGGCCGTTCGGAAACCTCTGATCGAGAAGAAATCCTCAGGGGGTGGTGCTGATCGGGAATCGGGTCGACCGATGGGCTCGAGAAAGCCATTCTCATGCTCCCGGGGCGATCGGCAGGCCTTTCGCGGTGGATGGCGCCTCGGCGCTTCGCGAAGCGTCGTCCCGGCTGATGCAGGACCGCTCGGGCTGGACAGGAAGGTGCTTCGATGAGCCGCCGCAAGAATCCGATTCTCTTCAGGGAAGCATGGGAGGGGATTCGTTCTCTCATCGCAGACCCGGACGACACGCATCAGGTGTTCAAGATCATCCGCGCGCTGGCCGGCAACTCGATTGAACGCCAATTCGAAAAATTTCTTCGTTCGGATCATGGGCCGACCATCCTGGCCGAGGACCGTTCGCTAATCGCCTGTCTATCGGATCGCGAGAATCTTCTCTCGCTTCCCGACGGATCTCTCGGCCGGGCCTACGCCGAATTCACCGAGCGCGAACAGCTCTCGCCGGACGGGTTGGTGGCGGCCTCGGAGTCGATGCCCCGGGACGGCGCAGAAGATCTCGGCCCCCAGCGCGCGCTCTTCGCCGAGCGCCTCCGCGACAGCCACGATCTCTGGCACGTCGTCACCGGTTACGGCCGCGACCTGATCGGCGAAGCCGCACTGCTGGCCTTTACGTATCGCCAGACCCGAAACCGAGGAATCGGCTTCATCGTTCTCGTCGCTTACCTCCGAGCGGGCAAGGTATTTCCCGAGGAGCGCAGGATGATTCGCGGTGGCTTCAAGCGAGCGAAGAATACCCAATGGTTGCCGGGTGCGGACTGGGAAGCCCTGCTCGAGCGCCCCCTCGCCGAAGTTCGCCAGATCTTCGGCGTCGTGCCCGTGGAACCCTATTCGGCCTTGCGTTCCGCAGGCGCCCCAATCGTCTCTTGAGACAATCGTCGAATAAGACGTGAGACGTGGCTCGTTAAACAGGCCTGGCAGGGTCCACGTCTAATGGGGTGAAATGGGGTGGGCGACGGGACTCGAACCCGCGACGTCCAGAATCACAATCTGGCACTCTAACCAACTGAGCTACGCCCACCGCACATTGAGGCCGCGCAACTTACCCGGGCGCTCGTAGGGTGTCAACGCGGCACGCAAGTCGCCGAAAACCGCTTCTGGAGGCGGCCGTCATGGCGTCTCGCGCATCGCTGGAACCATTCCGGGCCGATCACCGTCAGACTGGGAAATCGGGTCGCTGCCCGCGGACGGATCGGATCGATCGTGGGTGGGACCCCTGCCGAGGAATCCCTCATGGCTATGCGTCCGCCCGTTCGTCCGCCCTCTCTTGTTCTCTTCTTGTCGTTCTCGATCTTCATGGCCGCCGTGCTCGGGGTTCTCCTGGTGGCCGCCTGCGCGGGAAACCCCGACCCGGATGGCCCCCAGACCGCGCCGCCCCCGGCAGACGGGGCCGTGGCAGCGAACGAACCGAAGAAAGACACCGGGGACCCATGGATCGGCGTCGAGGAGAGGGTAGTCACGGGCAGTGGAGCCACCGGCGGGGCGGTCTTGCTCCGGTCGGTGAGTGCGGTCGCCTTCGACTCGGCCGATCTGGAGGCGTACGGTGCCCCCGGACCGTCGTATCGACGCCGACGCGCATCGATCGGGCATTATGAGAATGGGGCGGTCGCCGGATATATCGGCGCTCCGCCGACGGTCGATTGGAATACGGAGCGCTATGACGAGGTCAGCGAGAGTGGCTTCCTGCGCCCCGTCGACTCGCCGCTCTCCACCTTTTCGATCGACGTCGATACGGCGTCCTACGCGAATGTGCGTCGCTTCCTTCGGGAACAGACGCGGCCGCCGCAGGGGGCGGTGCGCATCGAAGAGCTCGTCAACTATTTCCGCTATCCGAGTCGGATCGCGGCGGGCGACGAGCCCTTTGCGGTCGATCTCGAAATCTTCGAGGCCCCGTGGCGCACAGAACATCGACTGGTTCGGATCGCCGTCGAGGGGCGGGCCATGCCGAAGAGCGAAGTTCCGCCCCGCAACCTCGTCTTCCTGATCGACGTGTCGGGTTCGATGCAGGGCCCCGATCGACTCGATCTCGTGAAATACGGATTGGCCCGCTTGACGGAAACGCTGCGTCCGATCGATCGCGTGTCGATCGTGGTGTATGCGGGCGCGAGTGGGCTCGTCCTGCCGCCGACGGCCGGCGATGATGAGAACACGATCGTTGCGGCACTCGACCGGCTCCATGCGGGTGGTTCGACCGCAGGCGCCGAGGGCATCCGGCTCGCCTACGCGACGGCACGCGAGCATTTCGATCCCGAGGGTATCAATCGCATCATCCTGGCGACGGATGGCGATTTCAACGTGGGGATCTCGAATCGATCGGATCTGGTCGAACTGATCGAGAAGGAACGCGAAAGCGGAATCTTTCTGACGGTGCTCGGGGTTGGACGGGGCAACCTCAATGATGCCGGGATGGAGCAGCTCGCCGACCATGGGAACGGGAACTACGCCTATCTCGATAATCGCTCGGAAGCCCGCAAGGTGTTGGTCGAGCAAGCGGATTCCACGCTCGTGACGATCGCGAAGGACGTGAAGATCCAGGTCGAGTTCAACCCCCGGCGCGTGAAGGCGTACCGTTTGATCGGCTACGAAAATCGGCGCCTCGCGGATCAGGATTTCAATGACGATACGAAGGATGCGGGTGAGATCGGCGCGGGCCATCACGTGACCGCGCTCTACGAGATCGTCCCCGCCGACGCGGAGGGCGGTGTGGCCGGGGCTTCGGTCGATCCGCTGAAGTATCAAGAACGATCGGATCTCAGCTCTGCGGCCCACTCCGATGAATGGCTGACCGTGAAGCTTCGATTCAAGGCGCCGGATGGCCACGAGAGTCAGCTTATTTCCGTGGCACTGGCGGGTCAGCCCGGGTCGATTCGCGCCGCGAGCGAAAACGCGCGCTTTTCGACGGCGGTGGCGCTCTTCGGGATGCTGCTGCGCGACAGCGAATTCAAGGGTGCGGGTGACTACGCTCTGGTCGCTGAACTCGCGAAGGACGCAGTCGGGCAGGACGAGTACGGGGAACGCAGGGAATTTCTCCAGTTGGTCGATCTCGCGCAAAGGATCTGACGAACCGGTTGGCAGCGGGGGATCGCGGAGATGATAAGCTCGCGCGATGTCCGATGGTGAAGCCGGATCGTTCGGCGCGTTTCGCATCTCGAACTTCCGCGTCCTCTTCATTGGAACACTCAGTTCCTTTACCGCCTTCTTCATGTCTACGATCGTCCAGAGCGTCGTGGCCTTCGAATTGACGGGGACGAATACGGCGGTGGGGGCCGCGGTCTTTGGGCAGGGTCTCGGGATGGTGATCTTCGGCCCGCTCGGGGGTGCCTACGCGGATCGCTTGCCCAAGCGGCGAGTGATCGCGACGGCCCAGGTGCTGTCTGCGCTCACTTTTGGCGCGCTCGGGTGGCTCTACGCAGGGGGAATGATTCAGCTCGTCCACCTCGTGGTGAGTTCCTTTGTCCTCGGAGGCGCTTTCGGGTTCATCGGCCCCGCGCGACAAGCCCTCGTCGTGGAACTCGTTTCGGTCGAGCTACGGGGCAACGCGATGGCGCTTACGAACGTCGCGAACACGATGTCTCGGGTTCTCGGGCCCTTCGTGGCCGGTGTTCTGCTCTCGGTCGGCCAACTCGGTGGGACGTTGGCGTACGGGGTAATGGCGCTGCTCTATCTCTTCTCGGCGCTGCTACTTCTGTTGTTGCCGCGTTCGGTCGTGCGAGAGGGCGCCCGTGATACCCATGTGCTGGCGGATGCGATCGAGGGACTTCGTTATGCGTGGAATCATATTCGCCTCCGACATCTGCTGATCTTCTTCGTGGGCGTGATGTTGATCGGATTCCCACACGTCACTTTGATCACCGGGTTTCTCGAGAATCAGCTCGATCGTTCCGCTACGGATCTGACCCGGATGGCCTTCTTCTCGGCGATCGGTGCGCTGTTCATGAGTCTCATGGTCGCACGTTATGCGGACTCTCCTTTCGCGACGCGGATCTACTCGTGGATGGCGATCGGCTTTGGGCTGACTTTGATGATCCTGTCGGGTGCGCCGGGCTTCGAGACTGCGGTCGCAGCGATGGTGCTCGTCGGTGCGACGAGCGGCGGTTTTCATGCGCTCAACGGTGCGGTGATCGCGAGGGAGACCGAGACGCTCTACATGGGTCGCGTCATGTCGCTCACGATGATGGCCTTCGCCGGATTCAGCTTGACTGCGCTGCCGCTTGGCTTCGCGGCCGATCGATTCGGGGAGCGCGCTGTGCTCTTCGGGATGGGGCTTTCGGTGCTGGTTCTGGCACTCGTGATGGGCAGGGTCGTGGCGCGGGATTCGCTGCGCGCGGTGCGCGCTACGCGGTTGAGTATGTCTCTGGAGCCCTTCGATGACGATGGATGATCTCAGGGATGCCGACCGCTGGCTCGGCGAGCTCGCCGAAAATCACCGGCCGGAGATCGAGCGGCGTGGCCTCGGAATTCATTTGGACATCGATTCGGGGTTCGCGCTGGCGCGAGATGCGAGGCTCGATCGCGCGTTTCGAGAATTGATCGCCTTCGCGGTTGCAACGGTGCCGGACGATTGCGAGATCTACCTCGCGGCAAATCGAGATCCGACGTCGGTGACGAGAGTCGGGGCCGGCCGGGTCACCCTTCGCTGGCAGGTCGCGGGCCGCGCGCCATTGGACGTCGGGGCGCCGGGCGGCTCGGTCGTGCGGATCCATCCGATCGCGCTCGATGCGGAGGCGCTCGTCGAGGGGGCGACCGCGAAGCGTGTCCGGGCAGCCTTCGACGCGGCAGGCTGCCCTCTTCAGCTCGAGGCGACGTCGGGCGGGCGTGAACTGATCGCGCGAGCCCATATGGCCTAGCTTGCAATCTGACTGTCGGTCGTCCTTTGTTGTGCAACTATCTTGCGACGCTGTAGCCAGATCTTGCCGCTCGGCGTACCCACTCCCGACAGCAGACGAGCCGGCCGCGTCGATTCTGCGTGCGGTCGCAACACGAGGATTCGAAGCATGGCAACACCCACTACCCCCGAGCCGATCCCACTCCCCGATTCGACGACGAAGTCGGCCTATCTCCGGATCGTCGTCGGTGTCCTGTTGCTCGCGGGGACCATCTATCTCGCCCGGGGTGCGGGTGCATACGTGCCGCAATTCGCCGAGTGGGTGGAGGGGCTCGGCGCACTCGGTCCGGTCGTTTTCATCCTCGGCTACGCGGCGGCTGTCGTCGCTTTCATTCCAGGCTCGGTGATGACCCTCGCTTCGGGTGCAATCTTCGGGTTGGCGGAGGGAACCCTATATGTTTTCGTCGCGGCCACACTGGGTTCGACGCTCGCGTTCTTGATCGCGCGCCACGCGGCGAGGGCTTCGATCGAAAAGCGGATCGAGGGCGATGTGCGGTTCGCGGCGATCGATCGTGCGGTCGGCGTCGAGGGGCGCAAGATCGTCGTTCTGCTCAGGCTTTCGCCGGTCTTTCCCTTCAATCTCTTGAACTACGCGCTCGGATTGACCCGGGTACGACTCGTCGACTATCTGATCGGGTCTTTCGGGATGCTCCCCGGGACTCTCCTCTATGTCTATTCGGGGATGCTCATCGGGGATGTCGCCGCGATCGCGGCGGGTGTCGAAACCGAGCGTGGCGAAGCCGGCTGGTGGGTGTTGGGTCTTGGCTTTGCGGCCACCCTCGCAGTCACTGTCTATGTGACGCGGATCGCAAAGCGCGCTCTTGATGCGGCGACGAGCAATCAGGTGCAGGACCCGACGGAGTGAACGCTTCGCGCTGAGCGGTCGTCGCCAGGCTACCCTTGGATCCGCCGAGTGTGAGCCATTCGGTATGAGGAGATCAGAGATGGCCGATCCGATTCGGATGGAACCTGCGGACGAATGGAACCGGCAACTGATCGACAACGTGCATCCGCCGACGTGGCAGAATCCGGTGCCGCGGGGGCGCTACAACCTCGTCGTGCTCGGCGCCGGGACGGGCGGCTTGATCACAGCGCTGATCGCGTCGAGCCTGGGCGCGCGGGTCGCCCTGGTCGAGCGGCACCTGATGGGGGGCGATTGTCTGAATGTCGGTTGTATTCCCTCGAAGGCCGTGATTCGGGGTGCGCAGGTCGTGCACGAGGCCCGCGAAGCGGCGCGCTTCGGGATGCCCGGATCGCAAGCGGATCTCGGCGATTTCGGGGCGGTGATGCGTCGCATGCGTGAGGTTCGTGCGCGGATCAGTCACGAGGATTCGGCCGAACGGTATTCCGAGGAATTTGGAATCGATATCTATCTGGGTGACGCGAGCTTCGCAGGCAACGGCCGTGTCGAAGTCGGCGATCAGGAGCTCGAGTACAGCAAGGCGGTCATCGCGACCGGAGCGCGTGCCGCGGCCCCGCCGATCGAAGGACTCGCGGACGCCGGCTATCTCGACAACGAGACGGTCTTCAACCTGACCGAGCGGCCGCGCCGGCTGGCGGTGATCGGGGCGGGGCCGATCGGCTGTGAACTCGCCCAAGCGTTTCGGCGCCTGGGATCCGAGGTCCATATTCTGGAGCGGATGGATCAGATTCTCACGCGGGAGGACCCCGACGCGGCGCGGATCGTGCAAGGCGCGATGGTTCGCGAAGGGGTCGAGATGGTCTTCGAGTGTGAGATCCATCGGGTCGAGCGCCGTGCTAACGAACGCATCATTCACCTGACGTGTCCCGAGAAGGGCTCGCGCGAGCTGGTCGTCGACGAAGTCCTGGTGGGTGCCGGTCGCGCTCCGAACGTCGAGGGAATGGGGCTCGAGAGCGTGGGTGTCGATTTCGACAGCCGTGCGGGTGTCGAGGTCGACGACTCTCTGCGGACCTCGAATAAGCGGATATGGGCGGTCGGCGACGTCTGCATGAAGTGGAAATTTACCCACGCGGCGGACGCTGCCGCGAAGATCGTGGTCCAGAACGCGCTCTTTGCAGTGGGTCCGATCGGTCGGAAGAGAGTCTCGGATCTGATCATGCCGTGGTGCACCTATACCGAGCCGGAGATCGCGCACGTCGGTTGGTACGAACGGGATGCGCAAGAGAGAGGCGTCGAAATCGACTCCTACGCGGTGTCGATCGCCGAGGCGAATCGCGCGGTCACCGACGGTCAGGAAGAAGGTCTCGTTACGGTTCACGTGAAAAAGGGCAGCGACGAAATCGTCGGTGCGACGGTGGTGGCCGCGCATGCGGGGGAGCTGATCACGCAGTTCACGATGGCGATCCAGAACAAGATCGGTCTGGGATCCTTTACGAACCTAATCTATCCCTACCCGACCCAGGGTGAGGCCATCAAGCGGGTCGCCGGGGCCTATACCCGGACG
>Ga0114950_10000146_pt1 | contig 41962 bp, 39 predicted proteins | sample N075metaG_FD_83503 | JGI IMG/M metagenome (GOLD analysis project Ga0114950, IMG submission 83503) | Deep subsurface microbial communities from Kermadec Trench to uncover new lineages of life (NeLLi) - N075 metaG | ecosystem: Environmental > Aquatic > Marine > Ocean trench > Sediment | place...
CAACGCTTTTTGGTTCATCGCCTCGACGAACGCCTCGATTCCGCCAGGATGGTGCACTGCAACATTGTAGGCGGCACGGTTTTCAGATGACATAAGGGCGACGCGCAAGAGGTCCTTACGACGCGCTTCGGAGGCAAGCCGGATACGCGAGTACGCGTTCTTGGCGAGCTTGGTGTCCCACCCTTCGATGGGCAGCCATGCGTCGAGCGATGCGCCAGAGTCCAGGACTACCATGGCGGTCATAAGCTTGGTCACCGATGCGATGGGCAACACGGCATCGGGGTGCTTGGCGACCAATATTTCATTGCTATCGATGTCGGCTGCGAGCGCGCTCACCGAAGCGAGGGCCAGATCCTGCTTGGGCAGCCCTTCTGCGAAAACACAAGGAGCGGTTAGCGCGGCTGCGAAAAACAGGTAGCTGAACCGCTCTATGAAATTTCCTACGCTGATAGGACTCGCTCTCAAACAATGACAAGGGCCCAACTAACCGCGTATGAACGATAGCCACTTGTAGCGCACTCGTCGATAGGTCCCCTAGACTATCTCTTGGCGCCTGGCGTGCCGCCCCTTGTTGTATCGTCGGTTTTGGCAGCAAAATGTACCCAAATCGTCAACGTCGCCGGACCGGGGTGCAAAGTGACCGATATGCAGAACCTCTTGAACATGTTGTCCACCACTCGGGCGATGCGCCGCTTGAAGCCCGATCCCGTACCAGATGAACTGATCGAGCAGATTCTGCAAGCTGGCGTGTGCGCACCCAGCGGAGGCAATCGCCAGAACTGGGGGTTCATCGTGGTACGCGACCGCCAGATCAAACAGCGGATTCAGGTCTTCTACAAACGCGCGTTCGATGAGGTGGTAGGGCCCCACTACGCGAGTAGCTCACCGCCCCCCGGCGTAACCCTGGAGCAGTTTCATCGGCAACACATGGCCGTGGAGTACCTTACCGAGCATTTTCACGAAGCGCCGATCTGGATCGTAGCGTGCCTGGATTCAGGCGATGCACCACCCCACTATGGGAGCGGGGCGTCAATTTATCCGGCGGTTCAGAACATGTTGTTGGCGGCGCGCGCGTTAGGCCTGGGCGCAACGCTGACAACGCGACACATTTTGCATGGGGGCGATGTCGACTCGATCTTGCAGCTGCCCGAAGGCGTGCAGTCCTACGCGATCATTCCGATTGGCTACCCGATGGGTCGCTTTGGGCCGGTAAAGCGCTCGATGGATAACGTCATTTTCGAAAATACCTGGGGCCGGCTACGCGACTAGCAGGATCCGCGCTCAGCAACGCTCAGGGAATGCCTACCAACTCGGTCTGAGCGCGTAGCACTAAGGTTCCCTCCGAAGTCGCCCACTGCTCCATACCGTCGGGTTGAATGGCTTGTTTGTATCGTTTCCAACCGGACGGGTCGTGAAAATACAGTTCCGCCATCCCTGCATAGGCCTCTTCGGTGGGGTTCAGGCTGTGGCTAACCAGGTAGCGGAAGCCATCCACCTTAGCCATGGTCTCCGCTACGTTGGGCACGTGCACGTTCAGCCAATGGTGAAAGAACGGCTCATAGTCGGTATCAGGCTTGGCTTTAACAAGAAAGGTCACCTTGAAAAACCCTGATCGAGTACATGGAAATGGGTCGTTAAGGGTGAGGGGGCGCACCGGAAGATGTTCCGATCCGTCCATCACAACATACGCCTGCGTTGCCCAGGGGGAGTAAGGCTCCGCATATTCCTGAAAGCTATCGGTGGGTGTCTCGCCGTGAGGTTTCGCCGGCGCGGGCAACGGTCGGTCGAAATCTAGTTGTGCAACGCCGTCCCAGGAATGAGCCCCGTCCCGATCTGGCTCAAAAAGCGTGACGACGTAGCGCCGGGCAATGGGTTCGTTCGCTTGCAATGCCTGAATTACGCTCGGCATGTGGTTGGCGAACCAGTGGGCGACCAACTCCTCTCGAGAGCTGGAAGGCCGTCGTTTGATCAGATACATCATCCTGGCGCCCGGCGCGGCGATAGCGTCGTACATTACCTGTAATCCCCTCCATCATCGGGACATTGATTGAACCCGTGGTAGGGCGTCATGTCCATATCTGGATAGCGGGCAGAGACCCCGGCGACGGTTTCGTCGGTCCAATACGGATGTCCCGGCGGCGGAAAACCAAAAGCTTGGCGTTCTTCCAGGCTTGCCACGGCGATCCAGCGTGCGAAGTCGGGGCGGATGGCCTTTGAGCCCCAGCCGACGATACCGAGCCATTTCCAGGCGGCGGGCGCGTAAGTGATGAACTGCGCCGCCCTGCCAACGTTATCGCGAAACGGTGTGCCGCGATGAAAGGTGCGCATGCTGTAGGCGAACAGCGAGCCTGCTGGAACGATGACTTTCACTTCGTTGTCGTAGAGTTCCGGCCTGGCGGTTCGCGAATACATCGCCGGCCATAGAATTTTTTCGGGATAATGTTGGCGAGAACACACCGCCGTTGGGGCGTGCGCCTCGGTCACGTCGGTGAAATAGACCAGATATGCGGTCTGCCAATATGCAGGATCGTCGGGTGGGTAGGCGAGCGTGTGGTTGAGATAGTCGCAATGCATGCTCTGATCCATGTCGGCAACGTGGCCCTGGCACTTCAAGCTGAGATCGGATTGCTCGCAATACAGATCGTCGCTGCCAGCCAGTTCCGCGGCCATGCGCCGCAGTTCCGGGTGAACGGTAATGGCGTTTAAGTGATCCCCTGGAAACGGAAATCGGGATCGAAACGGTTGTTCCCAGTTGTGCGGTTTGCCGATCGTGGGATCGAGACAGAAGTCGATCCAACCGGGCTGTACAACGTCGATATCGGCCCGGGCGCCGTCGACTTCTTCGGGTGACAGGAAATTTTCGACGATCACGTATCCGTGCTCGCGGTAGTGGTCTATGTGCGCGGGCGTAATCCGGATATCCGGCGTGTCAACGGTGTTCAAGGCAACTCAACTTCGCTACTGTAACAGTGGAACGAGGAGCATTCGATTGGATCGACTCAAAAAGAAAACACTTTTTTACTATAGCCTGACCGACCTGCCCATCTCCATGTCGCTGTTTCCGGTCGCGGTCTTCATCCCCCAGTTTTACGCAAGCGATATGGGGGTGGACCTCGCGCTGATGGCGACCATCTTTTTGGTGGTGCGGCTCTTCGACGTCGTCACCGATCCGCTGATGGGCTATATCAGCGATCACACCCGTACCCGCTTCGGCCGCCGTCGCCCGTGGATCCTTGCCGCCACCCCGATCATGATGTTGTCGATCTACATGTTGTTCATGCCGCCCGAGGGCGGGGGCGCGCTCCACTTGTTCGTCTGGAGCTTGGTCCTGTCCATCGCCATCACGATGATGCTCATTCCGTACTATGCCTGGGGGGCCGAACTTTCTACCGACTACAACGAGCGATCGCGGGTTACCGGCGCGCGCGCGATGGCGGGCATAGGGGGTAGCCTTACCGCGCAGCTTGTTCCCGGCGCGGCGCTGCTGCTGTTCGGTATCGGTGGCAGCAGTGTGGTTCTGCAACTCGTCGGCACCACCATGCTGATCGTGATGCCGTTATGTGTGTCGCTCACACTGCTGAAAACACCAGAGCCGGCGCTCTACCAACCTTCGGTGGTCCCGGTGCTCGAGGGGTTGAAACTGATGTGGGGCAACCGACCGTTCAAGCAGTTGGTGCTGGCGTTCATGATCGGCTCGATCGGCCTGAACATCACCACGCCGCTCTACCTGTTTTTCATCTCCTACGTGCTCAATGCCGAAGATCTGGCGATCTTCATGCTCATCTTCTTTTTCCTGACCGCCTTTGCCGCAGTGCCTTTTTGGGTATGGCTGGCAAAGCGGATCGGCAAGCATCGGGCATACCTCGCATCATTCTTTCTGCTTGCGCTGGCGCACCCGTTTTATCTGCTGCTCGGGGAGGGCGACTTCTGGTGGATGTTGCCGATTACGCTGGCGACCGGTTTTGCGGGCGGCGGCTTCTCATCGACGCTGCCGAATTCGATGAAGGCCGATGTGATCGATCTCGACACGCTCAGCAGCGGCGAGAACCGGGCGGCGCTGTTCTTCTCGGCCTGGTCGTTCGCGCAGAAGGCGACCGCGTCGATTGGCGGCGTCATTGCCCTGTACGGATTGTCGCTGTTTGGCTTTGATGCCACCGGCAGCAACGGACCCGAAGAACTGCTCGGCTTGCGCTTTCTGTTCTCGACGTTCCCGTCACTTTTCTTCCTGACCGGCGCGGCCATCGTGTGGAAGTATCCGATTACCGAGGAGCGTTATGCCGAGATACGTGCTGAGTTGGAAACCCGCGCGGCAGGCTAGCGCACTTTATCCAGCGAAGTCCCGTCATCCGCGGATGCGCACGAACTTCTGCAACGAATGGCAATCCAGTGGCACCATGCCCCAGCGGCCGCCGGCACTGTAGGTAACCTCGCTCACGTACAGGTCGCCTTTCGTGTCTGCCCAGATGCCGTGGGGTGCGAAGAAGTTTCCGGGTGCCGTGGCATCCTCGCCGCCAAAGCGAGTCTGTATTTCTCCTTCGAGCGTGAGCACGCTCACCCGGGCATGCGGCGCGTGCGGCGACACTTCCACGTTGGGTCCCAGACCTGCGCGCTCTCCAAGTTCCGCCACATACAGATTGTCGTCGGCATCGATGTACAGATCATCGGGGCGCGTGACGTGATTCCATTCGGTCAGGTAGTCGCCGGCGGTATTGAACACCTGAATTCGCGAGTTCTCGCGGTCCGCCACGTATACGCGGTCGTAACGGTCTAGCGCAATCGCGTGCGGCAGAATGAACTCACCCGGGCCACTGCCGGGTTCTCCCCACGAAAGCTGGTGCTCGCCGTCGGCGGAGAATTTGTGAACACGGGCGTTGCCGTAGCCATCGCACACGAACAGGTCCCCGGTTCGCGACAGCGCGACATTGGTCACCCGGTTGAATGGGCCGGCACTGTGCTGCACGGGCGCCTCACCCTGAATGAAACCCGTATCCGAGGGCTGATCCTTCTCGCCGAGAGTTTTCAGCAGCGTCCCGTCGGGTTCGAAGATGCGCACCGTGTGGTCGAAGTTGTCGGCGCAGTAGACACGATCGTCCGGGCCGATGTAGATGCCGTGCGGATTGGTGAAAATGCCTTCGCCCCAGGCATCGAGGAAGTTTCCATCCGCGTCGAAAACGATCATTGGATGCTCACCGCGGTTGAATGCATACACGCGATCCCTGGAATCGGTGGCGACTCCGGCCACCTCGACGAAGCTCCAACCTTCGGGGAGTTGCTGCCAGCCTTCGAGGACCTCGTATTCAATTTTGTTGGCACCGGGCATGGCTGGAAATATACCGGCGCGTTCAGTACTTGTTGCCGGGATCCGAGACGTGTGCGCGCATTTCGTCGGGGACGTCGGGCAGGCCCACCTGGTAGGTGCCTTCCTCCACGGGTGGGGCGATATCGAAGACGTTGTTAAACTTGTGGACGGAATCCCAGATGCCAATTCCAATGGTCAGCTCGACAATCTCAGCTTCACTGAAGTGCTTCTTCAACCGTTGCATGAACGCGTCGTCGATACCGCGGGCGTGGTTGGTGATGAAGTCTTCGGCGAGGTCCAGCGCGACCTTGGTGCGCTCGTCGAGATTGGAATCTCGATGATCGAGCATTTGCACGATCATCTCTTCGGTCATGCCATTCTGCTGCGCCGCAGCAGAGCGGGCGGGAATTCAGAAACGGCACCCATTCAAGTTGGACGACTTGAGGCGGATCAGGTCCTTGAGCACCGGGTCGAGCTTGCTGTGGGACCAGAGCAGCCCGTAACGGAACATGAACCCTTTGAACAGGTCCGGGCAGTGCATGTACACCCCCCCGAAGCCCTTGTTTCCACCCACTTCTGTGACTCGTGGCATCGGGCCCTCCTTAGCTGACTCGATCGAGTCTACTTTAAGCCGGGGAGGCGAATCCAGCATTGTGGGAGCGATCCTGGTTACCCGCCCCCCGCGGCAGTTTCCTCACGGCGTTCGGCGAGCTCGGCCTGGATCTCGACGATGCGTGCTCGATTCAATCGGTAGCCGAGGTAGAACGAGAGGTTGATCAAACCAAATATCGAGGTCAGCGGGCCGGCGACCAGACCGAGCTGAAAGAGCGTGTCGGCGGGAACATCGCCGGGAGCCGCGCCGCGCGGAAAAGAGATCAGATCCAGCGCTATGCCGCCGAGCACGCTGGCCAGCGCCCCCGCCGCCTTGAAGGCGAAGGATCGGGCGGAAAAGATGATGCCTTCCTGGCGTTCACCGGTTATCAATTCCTGCTCATCGGAGATGTCGGCGAACATGGAATTCAACGTGACTATCACTGCCGGCCCGGCGAGGCCGCCAATGAACACAAACGCGAGCAGCAGGGCTAGCAACTCGGGCGTGCCGTTGGCTGGCATTACGTCGGTGAAAAGCCGCAGACAGATCGGCACGTTGGTGTTCACGATGATAATCGAAGAGAGCAGGATCAGGATTCGTCGCTTGTCGAGTTTGCGCGTAAGCAACGGCGCCAGCGCGATGGAGAGGGGGAGGGCGGCGATTGCGGTTGGGCCGAGCCAGCGCATGCTCTCGGTTTCCAGACCCCAGAAGTGGATGTACATGTAGATCATGAACACGCCCTCGATACCCAGGAGAATCACCGCGAAAAAAAGACCGCCAAACAGCATGAGATAGGAGTGATTTCGAAACGCGGTGGCAATCTCTCTGAACAAACGCCGCGCGCTCAGGCGCTCGTCGACCGCGAATTTTGCTTTGGGCAAATGCGGAATCTCTTTGGCGGTACCCCACAGGAACAGTCCGATCGACGCTACGACCCCGAACGCGGCCGACAGCGCGAAGGGTGTGTATCCGGCGCGGTTGAGCATGCCATGTGGCGCCTCTTCGGTGGTGGGGAAGAAAAAGGTGAGCATCAGGAAGCCGAATCCAGCGGCACCGAGGGTTCCGAACAACTGGCTGTAGGCATAGACCCGGGTGCGATCGACGTAGTCCTGAGTCATCTCGGCGCCGAGCGCCATGTGCGGGATGTGATAGAGGGTCAGAAATAACCGCGAGAGCACGGCAAACACCACCAACCAGCCAAAATAGAACAGCTCCGACATGTCTGCCGGTGGGTTGAACAGGGCGATCAGGCACAACCCCAACGGAACGGCGGACAGAGCGATCAGGGGATGCCGCCGTCCCCATCGGGTCTTCAGACGGTCCGAGATCGATCCGGCAAGCGGATCGGTGATAGCGTCGAAGAGCAACGCGATCCCGAGTGCGAGACCGGTCAGGGCGGCCGAAATCTCGAGTACCTGGTTGAAGTAGAAGAGCGTGAAGGTGCCGAAAACGGCGAGGGTGATGCCCTCTGCGGTCTGGCCAACCCCAAACCCGAGCTTTGAACTGAACGGCACCACGCGTGTCATGGCAACAGCATACTTCAGGGGCTCGCTTGGGCGCGAGGTGACTTATCATCATCACGCCACTACACTTTCGCTCCTATCTTCGGAACCAGATCGATATGAAGCATCTGCGTGCAACCGTTCTGGATCTTGTCACCAAGGGGCCCACGAAATCGGCGCTCACCGCCTACGCGATCGGCGCACAGTATCGCAGCGGCGGGGCGGCGACGGTGCTCGGCGTAGTTCGCGCGCTGTCATCGACACACCTTGCCAGCTACGCCTCGACGCAGTACCAGACCGGTGCAGAAGTGGCGCTCGTGCGCTTCTGAGCTCGCGCGCTTCTGAGAATGGCCAATTCAGCCGACCAGCACGGATATCCCCTGGCGCATCTCAAGGTGCTGGATTTTTCGCGAGTGCTTGCCGGTCCGTTCGCGGCAAGGATGCTCGCCGATCTGGGCGCCGATGTGGTCAAGGTGGAACCGCCCGACGGTGACCTGACCCGTTTGTGGGGCCGGGTCATTGCCGGCATTCCCGGTTACTACCACCAGCAAAATGCCGGCAAGCGTAACATCTGTATCGACCTGCGCGCCCAGGGCGCCCGTGAACTGGTCTTCGAACTCGTGCGTCAGGCGGACATCCTGATCGAAAACTATCGTGCTGACGTGATGCCGCGGTTGGGGCTTGATTACGAGTCGCTGCGGGCGGTGAATCCGCGGCTGATCATGCTCTCCGTATCGGGTTTTGGGCAGGACGGGCCCGAGTCGCACCGTCCGGCCTACGCGCCCATCGTTCACGCTGAGGTCGGATTGATGGATCGCCTATCACGCCGCAGTAATATGCCGCTGCGCGACCTGCCGCTTTCTGTGGCTGACACGAACGCCGCGCTGCATGGGCTCGTCGGGCTGCTGAGCGCGGTCATCCATCGCGAACTGACCGGTGTTGGTCAGCACATCGATATCGCAATGATCGATGCGACGCTCGTCACCGACGACCAACTCCACTTCGACCTGGAAGACTCCGAAGATACGGGTCCTCTGCCCAACGATGCATGGGAGACTGGCGTGGGGCCGATTCTTGTTTCCGCAGACTTCCGCTATCTGTGGCGGATGCTCACCACTCAACTGGGCGTTGAGGATCCCACCAACAAGCAGATGGAACTGGCCACCAAGATTCGGCTGCGGCGTGAGAAGGTGGGTGAATTTATGGCTGCTCTGACAAGTTGGGACAACATTGAAGAAGTCATGACGGAAATGAATATTGCCTGGGGTCGGGTACGCAGTGCCGCAACGCTGCGCGAACAACCCACGATCATCGCGCGGGGTGCCATCGTCGAGATAGACGATCGTGCCGGTGGTACGCGGCCCATTGCTCAGTCTCCCTACCGATTTTCGAGTGCTAAAAGCGGTGTGCGGGGCCCGGCACCGTATCGGGGGGAACACAATCGCCATGTGTTGACCGAATGGCTCAACAAGCCATCGAACGATATTGACGCGTTGATCGAGGCAGGCGTTCTGCAGCAGGAGTAACGTTCGGTTCGTTTCAGTCGTGTTTCATTCTTGTTTCATTGGAGTCGAAGGCAAGCAGAACATTGCCGGGCATCATCCCGTTGAAGGCGTAGCCTGAGCTGACGTAAAGGGTGCTGCCATGAACCAAAGCGGCAGCGCCCCCGCTGATGGTTCCACCGTTGCCGATCCTGCCTGAAACGTCTGTGAACTTCATGGCCGTGTCATATTCCCAAAGCACTTCGCCGGTTGCGGCGTCGTAGATTCGCATCCAGCCATCCAGGCCACCAGCCAGAACAAGGTCGTCCGTGGCCGTGGCTGCGACCGAGATGCCGGGCACACAGAATTGGCGCCCGTTGCAACGGTCTTGCATGGGCGTACGCCAGAGAAACCGGCCGGTTTCAATATCGAGCGCATGCATGCCGGGATGACGCTCGCCGGGGAAGTTACTGCCGTCGATTACGTCTGCAATAGGCACGTAGATCCGGTCACCGGCAATGGCCAGGCCGAAGTGCACACCGCCGCTGAGGCTTCCGCGTCCGGCCCGCGTCTTCCACACGAGTTCGCCGTTGTCGGGGTTGATCGCGAAGACATTGCCGGACTTCTGGCCAGCGATGACCAGGTCGCGACCGGCACTTGTGGTGGCTATGGTCGCACCCGCACCAAAATCTACATCCGGGCCATCTTCGTCTGGGCAATTGGGACCTTTGACTGTGCTGGTACAGGCGCTGTTCCAGGCGTCGCCCGCAGTCGCTTGAAACACCCAGTTCAAATCGCCGGTTTCCATGTCGAGGGCAATGATCGCATCGCTGGTGCCCGTTGCCGGCGAGGAATAATTTTCCCCGGTACCGAACACGATCTGTCCGCGTGCTTCGTCGATGGCCGGGCTGTTCCACACCGGAGCGCCGGAGGGGCCTAAGCGCACGGTGCCGACGCTGGTGAAGCCGCGCGCGGTAGGCTTGTCGGCGACGGTGTAGGTCTGCCACTTCTTGCGGCCCGTACGCGCGTCATAGGCGACGACCGAGCCGCGAAAGGTGCAGCAAACGTATTGCGGGTTCTTTGTCGCGATTACCTCCAGCGACGAGATCGGAACGAACAGTGTTTCGCGGTAAAGGCTTGGCGCTCCGGTAATCGTGGCGCTGGGGTGGGTGTCGGGGCGGTCGCGCCAGACTAGTTCGCCCGTACGTGCGTCCAGCGCATAAACATAACCGAGCAGATCACCGAAGTAGGCCTGAGGCATTGCGTCGAGATTACCCGCCTCCCAGGCGCTGACCACGATGCCATTGCGGACGGCGGCGGAGGCCTGGAACGTCCAGCGTACACAGGCAGTCTCCTCATCCAGTGCATACACCCGGCCATTGTGGCTGCCGACGATCAGCAAGCCTCCGGCGAACGCCGGCTGCGATCGAACGCGCAGCGATTCGGGGAAGACAAACGACCATTTCAGCGTGAGGTCTTTAACGTTTTCGCGCGTGATGCTGGTTGTCGATCGATCAATATAGCGGGTGTTGCCCGGCGTGAGGCCCCAGCCTGGCCAGGCGGGGGGTGCGTCCATATCGAACGAGGTCCGGTCACCCTCGCACGCAACGGAATGTACGTTGGCTGCCTTGTCGCCGATTCGGTGGTCGGCGAGATGCTCAGCGACGCGTACCTTGTCACCCTCGCTGAGGCCTCGTGCCTGCAACTGCATGGCGCCTTCCGTGAGCGATTTGAGGATGGAACTCGCCGACATCAGTCGCAACATCTCGGTGTGTGGGGCCCGGGGATCCTGTCCGTTGTGGCACTGGGCACAGGTTTCTTTGAACAGCGCCTGGCCCACTTCTTCGTTGATCGCCTGAGCGTAGCCGTATTGGTGAATAGCCGGCGCGCCGACGGCCGTTGTGTCAGGATGCTCGGCCGGCTCATCACAGCCGATCAGCGTGAAGATAAGGCAGATACAAGCTCCGGCGCTGGCTCGGGGTAGTATCTTAATCGTGTGCATCCTTGTCAGAGAAAATTAACGACGTTGCCCGCGTTCACCCGGTCGAACCTGTTCGCGATCCCAGGCCGAGCCGACACCAAGCTTGCGCAGCTCGTGCCTCGCGATTTCCTGCTTGGTGATGGTACGCGGAAACGCCTCCACGAACTCGATGTAGCGAGGAACCTTGAAGTAGGCCAGTCGCTCCCGGCACCAGGCCACGAGTTCGTCAGGTTTCACCGATCCGCCGTCGATGAGTTGAACGAAGGCTTTAATGTCCTCTTCGCCGAGCGAGGCAGGCACGCCAACCACGGCGCAGTCGGCCACTTCGGGATGTTCCGTGAGCACCTTCTCCACTTCGAACGCCGAGACGTTTTCGCCGCGTATCCTGACCCAATGCGCCTGGCGACCGACGAAATGCAGGTAGCCGGCTGCATCGAGATAGCCGATGTCCCCGCTGTGGTACCACAGGCTGCGCCAGGCGTTGAGCGTCTCGGTGGGTTTGTTGATGTACTCGAGCATGCAGCAGTTGGGTTCGGTCGGACGCAGCAGGATCTGGCCGGACTCTCCGGTGGGAACCGGCATATCGTGGTCGTCGACAATGCGGATGTCGGCCCAGCCCCTGGTCGTGCCGCAGGAACCCGTGTCCCTGTCGTCGAGCCGCTCGCTGCACAGCAACACGCCGACCTCGGTCATCGCGTAAACCTCCAGCAGCGGTACCCCGAAGCGCTGTTCGAATTCGTCGCGAAACGAGCTGCGAACCTGACCCGATGCGATGCCGATGCCGACCCTTACGCAATGGTCGGTGTCCGCATTCGAAGCGGGCGAGGCGAGCAGCGCAGACATCATCGTGCCGATAGGGTCGATGATCGTCGCACCCGTTTCGCGAGCGATCTTCCAGTAGTTGGATACGCTGAACCACTTGGTCATCACCCCGGTGGTGCCACAGAACAGTGGTCCGGTGAGACCGAACTGCTGTCCTCCTACATGGAAGAAGTGAGAGTTGGCAAAGTGCACATCGTCGGGCTGTGACTGGGTGATCTCCTGATAGCGCAATGCCGCGGCGTTGTAGTAGAGGTGGGGAACCAGCACGCCCTTTGGCATGCTCGTGCTACGCACGGTGTAGATGATGGACATGGGATCGTTGGGTGCGATGTCTGCGCCAGGCAGCACGTTTTCACCGTCCAGCAGGTGGTCAAAAGGCTGCAAGTCCCCGCCCCTGCCCGCAGGCGCACGCCACAGTACTTCGATCGGTGTGTGCGCGAAATTCTGGCGTGCCGCCTTGTAGCCATCGAGCAGCTCGTGATCGACCACGATGAGCTTGGCCGCCGTATCGCCGAGGCTGTAGGAGAGTTCATCGGGTGAGAGCGACACGTTCAACGAGGCGAACACCGCACCGAGCTTGATGCACGCGAGCCAGACGCAAGCGTGGTCAACGGAGTTGTACATGAGCGTGGCGATCACGTCGCCCTGTTCGATGCCTTGTTGCTTGAAGCTGTCGGCAATGCGGTTGGAGCGTTCATGGGCATCGGCATACGTCAGGGTTTCGCCGTCGCAGATCAACAGCGGTTTGTCGCCCAGGGCCACTCGGGCAAGGAACACGGCGCGCATGTTCGTGAATTCCAGCTCGACGCCGTTCAGCTGCATCTAAGGTGCCTCGTCCAGTCGGGCAGAACCTGCCGGATCACCATCAAACAGCGGCAATGACACGGGGCCGTGATCAGTCGATACAAGAGCCACCACGCCCCGACCACGCGCGGTAATCACGTCGTGTTGATTGCGGGCTTCGAGGTTGAGGCTTACGAACGCGTGTTCGTCAATCCAGGTTCTGCTGATTTGGCCGGTCAACGTCGTGGTATCACCCACCAGATTCGGCTGCAACACATCTACGTTCAGCTCCGCCAGAAAACCGTCGTCTCCCATCCAATCCGTGAGCATCGCAATGAACCAGGAGATGCGATGTAGCCCAACGTCGTAAGCTCCACCCATACCCGCGTTCCTGCCCTGAACCGATGAAAAATGGCCCCGGGCCGCGGCGTCTTTGGCGCCGGTGTCTTCGTTGATCTCGAAATCGTCGTGCCGGTGCCGGTAGCGAACGGCGTCGGCATGGGCGCCACCATAGTGCAGGGCACCCTGGGCGCCGACGTACCAGCGGTAGATGTCGGTAAGCTGCAACGCTCGCAGGTCGGGCCCCACGGTGTCGCCGACACGAACGTGCTCCCACAGACGCGGCTCGCTTCCGCGTCTGCGTGCGCGCCCGGGCAGCTCGGCCCGTTGTGCTTTGCCAGGCCGCTCGCGGCGGGCGGAAGCCTCGTCTTTGCTTGAGCCGCGTTGCCGTGGCGTGCGAGCGACGCGACCTTCCGCGATGGCGATCAGCCCGCCATCCTGCTGGCGTCGATAGACGATCTCTCCCGTCTGCAGAACCCAGCGACCGAAACGTCGTCCGGTTTTTTCTTGCATGGCGACCAGGGCTGCGGACACATCGAAAACGTCGTCGATGCGAATCACATCGAACCAGCGCCAGCGAGTACCGGCATAGATCCACTGCACGCCGGGCAGCTTTGGCGCAACAATGGTGGCGTCCGCGGCGTAGAGAAACGACGGGGGTGCGAGAAGCGTCGACCAGCGCGTGGTCGCAGCATGGCTTTCGTCCGTCCACAGCGGGTTGTCATCGCCAACGCCCTGGGCAAACTGGCGCACCGCATCCCGAGTCGCGGCCTCTACCCACTGCATTCGATCGCGCCGCAAAGGAATGTTCATGAGAGCGCGCGCCTCGGCGATTGCCACATCGTCGAGTGCGCCCCAGCGGGAAGGTTGATCTGTGCTCATGGCGTATTTTCAGCAAAAGTCGGTTAGCGAAATTTCGGGATGACTTCCTGGGCGAACAGGTCCAGCACGCGCGCATTCTGTGCCCGGCTGTTGTAGGGCGGGAAGTGCAGGATCAGCGAGGTAGCACCGGTGACCTCCTGCATGTAGCGAATCCGCTCGATTACCGTCTCGGGAGAACCGTAGATGATGGTGTCCTCGCACAGATCCTCGTAAGAGGCGTCAGCGAACGTTTCCTTGTTCTGTTTGGAGATGGCGCCCAGATACCCGGATGTGGAGGCGCCCATGAAGGATTGGATGTGGCGCACTACAGACTCGGCCGCTTCGTGTTTGGCCTGGGCGTCGGTCTCGGCCACGTACAGCATGCGTCCGATGCCAATCTGCCGAAACCCGGGATTGTCGCAGTAGGGCGACTCGGTTGCAGAGCATTGTTGCAGGTAGTAGGCGGACTTCGGCGCGAGTTGGGCGATGGGGGTCAAGGTAGACATGAGCAGGCCAAGGCCGTAACGGGCGCACAGCGCAATTGACTCTTCAGACGCCGCACCCATGTACATAGGCGGGTGCGGCTGCTGCACACAACGCGGTAGCAGCTCGTAGTCGTCGGCAATCTTGAAATCAGGCAGATGCGTGCCTTTGTGGTCAATCTTGTGGGTGTGGAACAGCTGCATCATCACTTCCAGGCACTCGCTCTGGAAGCTCCGCCGGGTTTCGAAATTTGCGCCGAGCGCGTCGAACTCATGTTCCCGGTAGCCCGAGCCAATGCCGAAAGCGACGCGACCTTTGGTCAGGATGTCGACGAACGAGATGTTTTCGACCAGTCGGACCGTATTGTGCAGCGGTACGACCATAACGCCGCTGCACAGCGTAATCCGCTCGGTGAGCGACGCGAGGTAGGCGATGTAAACCAACGGGTCGGGCAGAATGCCGTAGCCGTCGCTTGCGTGGTGCTCTGCGATCCAGACGTAGTCGTAACCAGCCTTGTCAGCGGTGATGATCTCCTGGGTGACGCGTTCGTGAACTTCGCGATACGGATACACCTCGACGTCTTTGTCGGGCTGGGATAGCTCGATGATGCCGAATCGCATGGCTAACTCCTTGAATCGATGGTGGTGGTTATGGGTAGGGACACGGCCCCGTGCTCAGTTGACGCAAGCGCTACCAGCGCAGTTCCGCTGGCCAGCGTTTCATCATCCTGGCTCGTGGCGGTGAGGTGCAGCTGTACCACGCATAGTCCGTCGAGCATCCAACGATCGACGATTTCGCCCGCCAGCAGGGTGGTGCTTCCCAGGCCAGGTTGCCTGGCGAAGGTTAGCTGCAGGCGGTGCAGGAAGGCATCGTCGCCTGCCCAATCAGTGATCAGGTGTGCAAACCATGCCGTCACCTGGGGGCCGGTAGCGGCTTCGTCCACCAGACCGCCCGCGCTCACCGGAGCGTCGAGCGCCGGAACGCCGAGCGCGCCGGCGCACCAGGCGACGATATCCATGATGCTCAACGGACCTTTGGTCAAGGTTCCGAGACGTTCGCCCGGTGCGGTGTTTTCCCAACGTCGGATCTGCGCGCCGCGGCGTGACTCCGAGAGTATGGCACGTTCGATGGCGGCCAACTCATCGTCGCCGTAGCGGCGATTCGGAGCGCCACCGATGGAGTCGAGGCGCTTGTTTGGCCGCAGGCACGTCGTGGTCGCTCGGGCCAAAAGTGCAGCGCAGCCGTTGCGAAACTCCACGGTGCCGGTCTGCGTCACGGCGTCGGTATTGGAATACGTATCGACGAGCTGTGCGGCGGCAACCAGCTGCGCGTCGAGCCGAATCACGTCGAACCACTGCCAGTCGACAGACGCATAGATGCGCGGGCGGTCATCGAACCCAGGGGCGACGGTGGTTTCGTGAACCGCGTAGGCAAAACACGGCGGTGCGAGAATACCTTTCCAGCACGATCGTTGCGCGTGTTCTGGGTCGAGCCAGAGGGGATTGTTGTCGCCGACCCCCCAGGCGAAATGACGCACGGCGTCGCGTGTGACATCTTGCACCCAGGGTTGCCTTACGGCTGCGACAGCTTCGTCCATCGTGCGGCTAGACCGTGAAGTGATCTGTTATCTCGTCGGTACCCAGTGTGCTGCCATCGTTCTTGCCGAGCGTGATGCCCTGCCAACGACCGTTGGCGAATATCACCAGCACGCTCGCGCCCTCCGGGCCGGCCACCAGTGGGCCATACCCGCGATTTGCCAGGCCCACTCTGATGTCTCCGGGGTGCAGCCACTGGTTGCCCACTTTCTGGGACCCGGCGAGGATGATCTCGGAATAGTCGCAGGCGTGGGTGTGCGCCTCTATGGTGCAACCGGGCGGGAACCACATCTTGAAAACCGTGGGCGAGGCTTCCTGCTCCGGGAGACCAATGCGGTACATGGTGGCAACCGCTTCGGTCGGTAGCTTGATCGAGCCGATCTTGTCCCACGAGGTTATAACGTGGCCGCGGCGCTGCAGCTCGGCGCTCATCTCCGCGGCACTCCATTGTTCGGCTTGGTTTTCGTCGGCACTCACACGCAACGCCCTCCCCATTTCAAAAAAACTGGTATTCATTTTCATCTTCGCATAGTGCTTTCCCCGGGCACAACCTGATGAGACCGGGCCTGCAATCGCGGGATATCTGTGGCACGATGACCGCCGCGTACCAGGGTTTGGGGGGAAGGTCATGGCCGAAGCAATATCGCCCTACAAGGCCGCGAAGCGCTTTCACTACGCGTACCCGGAAATGGGTACGGGGCCGGTACCCATCGAGCCCTATATTTCCCCGGAGTACTTCGAGCTTGAGCGGGAGCGTGTTTTCAAGAAGGTCTGGCTATATGCCTGCCGCGTAGAACAACTTCGAAACGCGGGAGATTTTCTGGTGATTGAATTGTCCGTGTGCGACACCTCAGTGGTATTGGTTCGCGATGCCAATGGAGATCTCCGTGCGTTTCACAACATGTGCGCGCACCGTGGCAATAAAATTGCATACGACCTGTCCGGCAACATCGCATCCTTTACTTGCCGCTTCCATGGCTGGACCTACTCGTTGGGTGGTGAGCTCACGTTCGTTCCGGATGAGGACAACTACTTCGATATTGACAAGGGTTGCCTGGGGTTGACGCCCGTGCACGTCGATGAGTGGGAAGGATTTGTTTTCGTCAACGTCGACCCCGAGCCGCGCGAGACGTTGACCGAGTATCTCGGCGAACTGGGATCAGGCCTGCATGGCTACCCGTTCGGTGAATTGTCAGGGAAGGTACATCGTTTCGAGACCGTGGTGAACGCCAATTGGAAATTGGTGAAGGATGCATTTCAGGAAGTGTGCCATACACCCTACCAGCATCGCCGTTCGCTGCCGGACGCCTACCAGAACAGTGACAATCCCCATACCCGCTTGATCGACATGGCGGTGGTGGGCCACCATGGCCGGGCGTCCCTCTTCGGCAACATGGCGCATGTGCCGAGCCCGGTTGCGGCGCATGCATACGCGCACGGGTCTACGATCGTTAGCGCAGCGCTTGGGCCCGAAGGCTCGCCCGAGACGGATCCTCCTGGCGTCAATCCAACGGGTAGCCCCGATTGGTCGTTCGAGCTTCAGGTATTTTTTCCATCGTTCTTTCTTGCCGTGGCCCGCGGCAGCTACTTCGCACATCAGTTTCTTCCGCTTGGGGTGGACAAGACGTTGTGGCAATCCATGATCTGCTACCCCGAACCGACCACGCTCGCGGAGCGATTCAGCCAGGAGTACAGCAGGGTGATGTTCCGCGACATCATGTGCGAGGACGGCCGGCAGCTCGAGGAGACCCAATCCATGCTCAAGTCCGGCGCAAAGCAGCACTTCCAGCTCAAGGACGAGGAACTGTTGGTACGTCAGGGTTTGTATGAGGTGGACCGAATGATCACTGCGAGCAATACCACCGGCGGCTTGGTGAGTGACGCGTGAGCGGAATGCTGCCGCCAACCTTCGAGGATCTGGAGGCCTGGATGGATTGGTCGCTGGTCACGATGGCTGAACGCAGCGCGCGCCGATCATCCAGTACGATGCAGGAAATCGAAGCGTTCTACGCGGCGATGCTGCCGCGTATGGAAGCGGTGCTTGGGTATCTTGCGGACGTTTCCGCCGACGACGAGGCTCCGGAGAATTTGCGCTTGCTCGATTTGACTAAGTCGCTGGCCGAAGTGGCGCCTGCTGTGGAGCTGTTCTTTGAACCGACGATTTCCTACGGCTACGATGTCTCGAGGTTTGCGACTGATCCCGAGTGACCCCGGACTATTCTCGGCCCACTGGAAATCGGGCACAGAAATCTCTTCGCTGATGCTCGAGGAACCGCCGACTCCGGGACCAGAAGCCCCTCACCGGCCCAGTAGCCACCCCTTCCAGAGCCGATAATGTGGCGGTCAGAACCATGATAGAGGTTCGTTGTGCCGCGTATTTGCAGACTACGTCACGGAACGTACGGAAGGTTGCTCTAATCTGAATCCGCATAGTGAATGGATCCACGATGGGGCGCTTGAAGGCATGGAAACCGTCGGCGCGTTTCGCATTTTGACATTGCTGCTGATCGGCTGCTGCTCGGGAGCGCAGGCTGCTGACCTGCGCATCTCGGTGATCGATGCGCGTGATTTACCGGTCCCGGGGGTGGCCATCGTCGTCGCCCTGGACGTTTCGAGTGTGCCAGCGCCGCGTATTGCGATCATGGATCAGATCAATGAGCAGTTCGTTCCCGAACTGCTGATCATTCAGACCGGGTCGCAAGTCGAGTTTCCCAACAGCGATGCGGTGCTGCACCACGTTTACTCGTTCTCCAACGTCATCCAGTTCGAGCTTGCCCTGTTTCGAGGTCGGGAGCATCCCCCCGTGACTTTCGATCAGCCGGGGTTGGTAGTAGTGGGTTGCAACATTCACGACCAGATGGTCGGTCACATTCTGGTTGTCGACTCGCCGTGGCATGGGATCACGGATGAACGGGGTGTGGTTGCGTTTGCTGACATACCGGAATCCGACTACCGGATTACGGCATTTCACCCGGAACTCCAAACCCTCGAAAACCTCACCGTTACCGGATCGACCGGCGTCGCGGCACAGCGTGAAGTATCGATTTACGTACCGCACCGCCGGGGCCGTTTACCGAACGAAGCGTTGGTATGGGAAGACTACTGACAGCCGCCGTCTTGGCGGTGCTGGCCGCCAGCTGGGCGGTTGCCGCCCAGGCTGACACCCGCATGAAGGCGATGGGCGAGTTCGGGGTGACGACGGCGGGTCGGTACGATTCGTACCTCGACGGCGGCATCGGCAAGCTCCGCTTCGGTCGGGGCGATCAGGGATTGCGCCTGTTCGGTGGCTATCTCCAGGTGGAGAATGATTTTGGCGAGCGTTGGGACAGCGTCATCACGCTCGACGTCAACGACCAACTCGATCATCCGGTCGGCTTCACTGAAGCGGTGCTCCGGTTTCGGCCGATGCCGCGCGCCGGGATGCGATTTCGGGGCAAGCTGGGTTTGTTCCGCCCACCCATATCGCTCGAACACTCCGCAGATGGATGGGCGACGCGCTATACCATCCAGGCATCGGCGCTGAACAGCTGGGTGGGCGAGGAGCTTGGTGCGTACGGCTTCGAAGCCAGCGTCAAGAACGATCGGGCGACGGGAACCCAATTCGATTGGGGTGTAAAGGCGGCGCTTTTCTATGGCAATGATCCGGCTGGTACGATGCTGGCTTGGCGCGGCTGGTCACCCAACAACGTTCAGACCCGTCCGGGAGACAAGATCCCCTTTGCCGACCTGCCGTTTTTTGACATTATCCAGGCGCAGGCAAGTTCCTTAGGCGAGCCATCGCCGACATCGTCCGCATCATGGGTAAGCTCCGCGCCAATCCATTCATCGACGACGAAAAGGTTGGAGCATTCGAAATCGGCAGCAACAGTGGGCTATCGGGGTGACCACCCCGACGACCCCGATGTCCCCAACGACCCTAACGACCCCAACTACATCGAACCACCGACCGGTCCGGGTGACGAGGACCCCTTCGACTTGGCATTTTTTGACATTGTCCAGGCGCAGGCACCTTGGGCCGAACCCTATCTGGAGATCGACAACCGGTACGGCTACTACGTCGCGGTAGATCTGGGAGTGCCGCAGCGATTCATGCTACGGCTGATGCACTACGACAATCGCGCGGATCCCGAAATTTTCAAGCACGGCCAGTACGCGTGGCGCACGTATTTCAACTCGGCAGGCTTTCAGTCGGGGCTGCCATTCGGCTTGGGGTTGATCGTCCAGTACATGAGCGGGCGCTCTTATATGGGGCAAAAATGGGGTGATCAGCGCGGCGTAGACCTTGATTTCGATGCAAAGTTCGTACTCTTAACAAAGGTTGTTGGCGACAATCGTTTCAGTGTCCGTCGGGAATGGTTCTCGATCGATGACAACGACGGGCGCACGATCGATCCCAACGGGGAGTCGCTGCGTAGTTGGACACTGTCCTACCAGCGCAAGCTGAGCCCGAAATGGCGGCTCGCGCTCGAATGGCTGGAGGTCAAAGGTCGGCGCGATGCACGCGAACTACTCGGGCTCAAGCGCTATGCCGCTGAAGATGCCCTCTATGCAACCCTGCGGTGGGCCCATTAGGGTTGGGTTCCCGCCAGCGTGAGGGGCGCAAAGCCCTATTCGGATCGAGGAAGTTATCACGGCGCCGGCTTCGTCCTGGCAAAATGCCGACATGGCAGAACGACCTGCATCAGAGTTGATCGATAAAGGTCTGGATGGCAGCGTTGGTCTGGGCCGGAACTTCCAACTGCGGAAAGTGCCCGGAACCGACTACCTGGGCAAACTGAACGTTTTTCAAATGTGACCCAATATAGTTCTGGTCGACCTGGTTTGCCGTGAGCCAGAGCACCGGTTGGCGAATGTCGTCCGCCAATGCTTGTGTGCTGACGGCCATCACCCGCAGTTCGTCTACGGCGACCGGAATGGGCGTGCGCATGGCATCGGCGATCGCGCGATCGCGGACTCCAGAATCGCATTTGTTGCTGAAATAGCCGCGGTACATCTGCTTGAACGCACGTTTACCGTTCGGACCGTTCAACGCATCGATCATGCTGCCCAACGTAGCGCCGAATGGATCTTTCGGATTTCCAAGACGGGGCAACGCGTACATTCCCGAATCAATCATCACCGTAGCCTTTACCAGGCGCCGGTAGCTGCGGGTCAATTCCAGGGTGGGCGGGCCACCGCCGGCGTGGCCGATCGCGATCGCACCGCGCAGATCCAGCGACTTTGCGATCGCGGCGATATCGGCCGCATGTTGCTGTGCCGTGTGGCCGGTTCCCGGCGTCGTGGAGCGGCCCAGGCCGCGGCGATCAACGCACACGATTCGGTGGCGTCGCGCGAAATGCTTCACCAGCGGTTCCCAGTGCTCCAGGTTAGAGCACCAGCCGTGAATCAGGATCATTGGTGGACGATCCGACGCAGTTCCTCGCACCCGATAGAACAGATTTGCGCCGTCCTTCGTTTGAAATCTTGGCATGTTGGCCTCGCCTGGTTAACGATCCCTAATATACGGGATTCAAAACGTACGGCGATTATGTGGTTATATCTCTTTTGTGGAGATCCACCTAGGGAGGAGATTCAAATTGGCAAAGATCGAGCAGGAATTCATGGACAGGCCCAACCCGCGCACGGGCGATTTCAAGGCTCCGGCGTTTCTACCGCGGGTCCGGAATGTGGATCTGGGCACCGAACCCATCGGTGGAGAGCGATTCTACTCCGCCGAGTTCATGCAGGCCGAATGGGACCAGATCTGGACCAAGACCTGGCAGCTCGCAACCCGGGTCAGTGATTTTCCCAACCCGGGTTCTTTCTGTGTGCATGAGTTGGGAAAAGAATCGTTCCTGTTCGTAAAGGGCAATGACGACGTTATCCGCGGGTTCTACAACGTGTGCCAACATCGCGGCAACCGATTCTGCCAGGCCGAATCTGGAGAGCTCGACGTGTTCACCTGTCCCTTCCACGGCTGGCAGTGGAACATCGATGGTTCGTTGAAAAAAGTCGCCGACCCGCAATTCTTTCGCCAGTTCGACGACGGCATTCCAACCGACGAGCTCGGACTGTCCCCGGTCAGGGTGGATACCTGGGGGGGCTGGTTGTGGTTCAACATGGATCCGGATTCCTGTTCGCTACAGGAGTATCTCGGCGAACCCGGCGAGCATCTGGAGACCTACGAGTTCGAAAAGTTTGAACTCATCGACTACCAGTCGTTCGAATGGGACGGAAACTGGAAGCATGCGGTAGATGCGTTCAATGAAAGCTATCACTTCGCGTCCCTGCACCCGGATATGATCGAATTTGGCGAAGGCCACGACATTCCGATCGAGCTGTTGGGTATTCATTCACGCATGCTGAATTTCAATCGTACCGTGAGTGAAGTGGTGGAGGATCGTGACACCATCACGCCGCTGCGCGAGCACATGGCATTGAGCGGATTGGGAGAAGGCGCGGCCTCTTACCGGGGCTCAGCAAAGGATCTACACCTGGAATACGTTCGGCGGCACCGCGAAACTGAGGACGAAAGCCACCTTCCGCTCAAACAGATGAACGACGAGCAGCTGGTGCATCAATATCACTACACGTTTTTTCCCAACACCACGTTCACGCAAACACCTGAGGGAGGGGCCGTGTTCCGATATCGCCCGCACGCCACCGATCCCAACAAGTGCTACTACGACTTTCTGATCATGGCGCACAGACCCCCGGGCAGCCCGAAACATGAGCGGCCACCTCATCGCATCCACCGCCATAACGAGAATATCGACTACGCGGCGGCCTTCGCGGGAACCTTTGACCCGATACTCGCCAACGTCCTTGCTCAAGACGGATCCAACATGGTATCCATGCAGAACGGGGTGAAATCCGATTCGTTCAAAGGCATGAAGCTGTGCGACCAGGAGCTGAGGTTGCGACATTTTCACCAGACCATCGATCGGTTCATCTCCGGCGAGGTCAGCACGCGGAACCTGCCAGCATCAGACGCTTATCTCGAGGATTAGGCTCGTTGGCTACGCGTGATTCTCGGCATCTGGCCTGACAGACAGCGTCGGATTTGGTTGAGTTCGACGGGCTGCCTGTACCGTAAGCGGCCCATAGCGGGCGTCAATCAAGCCCTTGTTCGGGGCCGTGCCGTAACGGTGGATTGTCATCGACAGAGCCCTCATAACGCGGCAATCGGTCAGCAACGTCGAACCAGGAAATCCTTTCTGAATCGAAAGCATGGGCAGTCGGCACCAAGGCGTTTGGATTGTCAAATGTACTGATATGGATTTCGTAGATCGCTCCAAGATCGCCGGCGTCTCCCTCCCAAGTCAGTGGCGTCCCGCAATCGCCGCAAAATGCTCGATTTACGCCTGGCGATGAATTGTAGAGTTTACGTTCATTGCCAGCGAACGTAACCTGATCTGCCTTGAAGCCCGCCAATGTTGCTACCGCAGCCCCATTGTGTTTGCGGCAACTCTGGCAATGGCAGTGAGTGACCATAACAGGCTCTCCCACGGTCTGGTAGCGTACCGAACCACACATGCAACCGCCCGTCATCTTTGTCGTGTCAGCCATTCATTCCTCGGCCGCAGATGGTGGCCAGCCACCGATCATGCATAGATGGAGCATCTAGTGGTTGCGCTCGGCTTCGTCGTTGACCCACAGGTCGTCGTTGACCCACAGGACGTGTGTGATGTGTCGCGTGCCATCCGGATCGATGCGCATGAATGTTTCGGAATGGCCGCGGCGTCCGAGCGACATGCCCCAGCCGATGTCGCGGTTGTTGCCATTGTTGGCGCCGACGCCCGACCTGTTGCAGCCTTTGCCCTTGGGCGCATTGCAACCACCGTGTGAACCACCACCGTCGTCCGACCCGCCGCCACCGGAATAAGAGTCGTAGGAATCCGTGTGCCCGTAAATCGTCTCGAGCTGGGTATAGTCGTGAGCATTGGGTATTCGTAGGGCGGATCCTGATAATCCATGCAGCTGTACAGCGATTCGTTGCCGAAAACCGTGTCCTGGCGTCCCAGACCGATATTGTGGCCCAGTTCCTGGCAAGCGACGCTCTGCTTCCAGACAGCGTTGTCGTAGTAAGCCCAATTGAAATAGCTGTCGTTCAACTTGGTGTAACCGCTTACGATGTGATCATTGGTATCAATGGAGACCCCGGCGAGACCGAGCCAGCCGTTCTGACCATAAGCGAGGTTGCAGATCCGCACCTGCCCGTTCGGGGGTTTGCACTTCCGGCGAACCTTCGACGAGGTTGCACCAGCTTCTTCTACCATGCTGAGAACGCTTGACCAGGACCAGGCGTCGGTAGCGGGTCCCACGTAATAATCCCAGTCGCTGGTTGTGCTGTTGACAACGGTGAGGTCGAAGGGCGTCGTCGTTCGCGCCCAGTGATAGTTGCCCCAGGCGTTGTCGCCAAATGCCGGTAGGCTGAAGCCGCCTGCCAACAACACAACGCAAGCCGCCTTTGCGCTGCGATCAAACATCTCTGTTACCTCCGTATCCGGTCACCACGGAATTCCAGACAGGAATCGTTGACGCTCATGCTCTGAGTTTCGTTGAAACAAGCCTAAAGGACCATGGCAAGTTTGTAGGTTGTTGTAATGTCTCATTCGAAATCCTCGTGAACGAATGCCTGCCGAGTTGCGAGAGTATGGTTTTCAGGCGTACTTCTTTAGAAACCCGCTTGCCCAGGGGTAGCAGGGTTTCGGCCCGCATGGCGGCACCTCGCGCTAGCGTATAAGATTCCTGTTGAAATCACTTTCGCTTTCAGATGAGCTACGGGGGTAGGCAACATGAAGTTAGGCATACTTGGCGGCAATATCGGTCGCACAACGGGTATCAACATAGAGGCGATCCAGCATGCCGAGTCGCTGGGTTTCGATTCGGTCTGGACGGCGGAAGCATGGGGTTCCGATGCGATCACTCCGGCTACCTGGATCCTGGCGCAGACAGAAAAAATCAACGTAGGCACAGCGATCATGCAGATGCCGGCACGCACCCCGGCCATGGCCGCCATGACGGCGATGAGCCTGGCAGAGTTGTCAGGCGGGCGGTTCATCGTTGGCCTGGGCGCCTCGGGTCCGCAGGTGGTGGAAGGCTGGCATGGTGTCCCCTTCGGGAAGCCGGTGACCCGGTTGCGTGAGTACGTAGCGATCATGCGGCAGATTTTTGCGCGCGAGGGTCGGCTCGAGTTTGACGGTGACCAGTATCAGATTCCATATATGGGAGAAGGGTCCACGGGCCTCGGTAAGCCGCTCAAGAGCATGCTGCACAATAAGGAGGAGATCCGTATTTTCGCCGCGAGCATAACGCCCAAAGGGGTAGAGACCGCGGCCGAAGTCACGGATGGTTTTTTCCCGATCTGGATGGATCCGGAGAAATTCTCAGTGTTCGAAGAACCCATCAGGAAGGGCTTTGCCGCCGCGGGCGACAAGGACATGGCTCAGTTTGAGATATCTCCTTTCGTCACAGTGGTCATCGGTGATGATGTCGACAAGTGCATGGAGCCGCTGCGCGCCAACATGGCGCTGTATATCGGCGGTATGGGCGCGCGCGATAAGAACTTCTACAACAACTACGCAAAGGCCCTGGGTTTCGAGGACGCAGCAGTGGAGATCCAGGATCACTTCCTTGCCGGCCGGCGTGAGGAAGCGCAGAAGGCCGTTCCCGCCGAGCTCATCGATGCGTGTCACCTCGTCGGTCCTGCCGATCGCATTCGCGAACGGCTGCAACGTTGGAAGGATGCTGGATCAAATGGCCAGGTGAGCAACATGTTGCTTGGCACGGCACAACCCGAGGCGCTGGAGCTGGTTGCTTCGGAAATGCTGTAAGTTCCCTCTAGATGTGGGTGCTCGAGGCTGTTCAGGCAGTTGACAGCCGCCCGCCGTGCGGGCGTACACTTAAAGGTGAAATGGGGGCAAACCATGCGCATACGTCACGCCTATAGCGGCTATGTCTACGAGACCACCGACGACGGCCAGGTGAAGGTCGAGGATCCCAAGACCGGCAAATCCGGGATCTTCACGCCCGACGCCAAATGGGTATCCGGTGATTTGACCTATGCCGATCATCATCTGGTGGGCCATGTCGGTGGTAAGACCGCGGAGGGCGCCACGTCGCTGGGCGCCTTTACGCGCCGACGGGGGTGATGATCCGGGTCGAGCCGTCCGGTGCGACATTCGATATCCGGGCCGAGGAGACCGTCATTGAAGCGGCCTGGCGCAACGGCTACACATGGCCCACCCTCTGCAACGGCCAGGGCACCTGCAGGACCTGCGTGTTCATGACCCTTGACGGTGAGCAAAATCTATCGACCATCGAGGCATGGGAAGACGCGGGGTTGCAAGCCATCGCGGACTCGCTCCCAGGCGAGGGACGGGGTTGGCGCCTGGCCTGCCAGGCTAAAGTTCGCGGCGATGTTCGTTTGAGAAAAATTGGAGTCCGGAGAAATTATGGCAACGACTAAACAGGAGATGGATCGACAGCTTGCGCCCGGTGAAGCGCGCTCCAGAGGAATACAGATTCAGGATCTCCTCGATGAAGAGACGGTCGAGGTCCCCTGGCAGCTGCGTCACGCCGAGTACACGTACCTTGGTTCTGAGCCAATGCCGCGCGAACATTACATTTCCAAGGAGTGGGCCGAGCGCGAGATCGAAAAGCTCTGGGCGAAGGTCTGGCAACTCGCCTGCTTCGAGCAGGACATACCCGAAGTCGGCGACCACATTGTCTACGACATCGTCGACTGGTCTTTCATCATCGTCCGCAGCGCGCCTGATGAGATAAAGGCTTTTTATAATTCGTGCCTGCATCGGGGACGCCAGCTGTGTGAAAACCAGTCGGAATCCGCCAACACACCCGAGATTCGCTGCCCGTTTCACGGGCTGACCTGGAATATCGATGGCACGTTGAAGCAGATCCCGCCGTCGATCGAGTTCGATTTTCCGCATGTCGACCAGCAGAATTTCTCCCTGCCCGAGGTGCGCTGCGAAATCTGGGACAGCCTCGTGTTCATCAACATAGACGACGATGCCGAGCCTCTGCTCGACTTCCTCGGTGATATCACCAAGCATTTCGAGCGCTGGCCATTCACCCCGCGTTGGAAGGCGACGCACAACGCCAAGATCATCGACTGCAACTGGAAGGTCGCCCAGGAAGCGTTCATGGAAGCATTCCACGTGCTGGCCACGCACCCGCAGATGAGCATCGGGCTCCTCGGTGGAGATGGCTCGAACACCGAGTACAACATCTACGACAATGGGGACGCGAACTGGAGCCGGATGACGATGGCGCCGCCAATGCCGAATCCGAACCTTCCATACGAGCTTTCCGAGCGCGAACTGATCGAGGAGATGTTCTTCCGCGGTGAATCTGTCAGCGAGATGGGCGTGCAGAAGATGGCGGGCAGCGCCGATGACCTTCCCGATGGCACGACCACCCGCGAACTTCTGGCAGACGCAGCCCGCGAGCGGGGAAGCCACGGATACGAGGGGTCTCCTCCCACGGACATGGAGCTGACTTCGGCCATTCAGTACCACATCTTCCCGAACATCTCGCCCTGGCCGGGGCCGATTTTTTACAGATATCGACCCTATGGGCACGACCCGGACAAGTGCATTTTCGAAATCATGATGATGGTGAGCCTGCCGGAGGGGGAGGAGCGACCGCCGGCGGCGAAAATCAACTGGCTGGGCCCCGATGAGCAGTTCGGCAACATCTTCAACCAGGACGTGGAGAACGTGGCGCGCGTGCAGCGCGGGATGAAAGCAGCCAAGCCGCCAGGCGGCCTGACCCTGACCAACTACCAGGACATCAAGGTGCGTTGGCATCACCGCTTGCTGGAGAAGTGGCTCGATGCCTGATAACGCGATACGCAAGGCCGACATACCCGGGACCGACGCAGATCTTTCCAACGCGCTGCAGGAGGCTAACCTTCCGACCCTGTTGATGGTGATGGTGCAGCTGACGGGCGATCAGATCTGGATGTCTGATCGGTATGCGCCCGGGCCCATCGTTGCTCCTGAGGGCAGCATGTTTCCGGATGATTCGGGCGGGTATGCTCCAGAGATCGCGCAGGAAATCCGCTCAGCCGCGTTCGACCTTTTGTCACGCTTGCGCGATGAACGGGCAGAGCTTCCGCCATCGCCATCACTGGAAATGATGGCCGAGATGATGTCATTTTCCGTTGCCGAGCCCGTTACGTCTGATTATGCATCGATGCTGATGGAGGAAACGGGTTTCACCGACCGCGACGAGCAATGGCGCAAGCCGCTGGTAGAATCGCTCGCTGGCAACGCAGTTGACCACTTCAATGTGGTCATCGTTGGGGCCGGTATGTCCGGCATCTGCGCGGCGGTGAAGCTCAAGGATGCCGGTATCCCGTTCACCATCCTAGAAAAGAACGATGCGGTCGGTGGCACTTGGTACGAAAACACCTATCCCGATTGCGGCGTGGACACACCAAACCATTTTTACTCGTACTCATTTGAACGCAATCCAGGCTGGTCGGGGTATTTCTCCAAGCGCGATGAGCTGCACGCTTATTTCGAGCGTTGTGCGGACAAATTCGGACTCCGAGCTGCGCTGCGGCTCCAGACGGAAGTCGTTCGCATGCGTTACGTCGATGCAGAATCGCGCTGGAGCGTCGATGTGCGCTCCAGCGACGGCGCCGAGGAAACGCTTACCGCCAACGTGGTGATCAGCGCCGTCGGCCAGCTTAATCGCCCGAACATACCGGACATAGAAGGGCTCGACGCCTTTGCCGGTCCGCTGTTTCACTCTGCGCGTTGGCAGCACGAGGTCGATCTCGCGGGTAAACGGGTGGCCGTGATCGGTACCGGCTGCAGCGCGGTGCAGTTGCTCCCCAAAACCGCGGAAATCGCTGCCAAGGTCAGTGTTTTCCAACGCTCACCGCACTGGGTCTCGCCCAACCGCGACTACTACCGCGCAGTCGAGACAGGCTTGATCTGGGCGCTCAAGCACATCCCCTATTATGCCGAGTGGCACCGGGCCCGCATGATCTTTGCCTTTGGCGATCGCAACTGGGCGGCGGTAAACGCCGATCCCGATTGGCCGCATCCCGAACGATCCATGAACGAGGTGAACGACGGCATGCGGCAGGCTCTGACCAACTACATTGGCGAACAACTTGGTGAGCGCCAGGACCTGCTTTCAAAATGCGTTCCGGATTTCCCGGTCTTCGGTAAGCGGCTGATCGTGGACAACACCTGGTACCCGAGCATCGCCAGGGACAATGTCGATCTCGTCACTGAGGGCATCTCGCGCATTACACCTCACGGCGTTGAGACCGTGGACGGCGTCCTCCACGAGGTGGACGCGATCATCCTGGCCACAGGTTTCAAGAGCAACCTGTTCCTGTGGCCCATGGAGGTGGTTGGGCGCTCAGGAACGAGCCTCGATGCGCGCTGGGGAGACTACCCGCGCGCTTTTCAAGGCATCGTCGTGCCCGACTACCCGAACCTGTTCACCCTTTACGGTCCCAATACCAACATTGTCCACGGAGGCAGCATCATCTATCAGACCGAGTGCCAAGTGCACTACATCATGAAATGCCTCGTGATGATGATTGAAAAGCAGCTGCGCTCCATGGAGGTCCGTGAAGAGGTGAACGACGAATACAACGAGCAGGTACAGTCCATCAGCAAAACCCTGGCTTGGGGCCACCCGGGTGTGCGCAGCTGGTACAAGAACAGTCAAGGCCACGTCGTCAACAACTCTCCCTTCAGCCTCCAGAAATTCTGGGAAGTTACCCACGACGTGATCGAAGATCACTACGTGCTGGACTGACCCCTGCTGCCCGCGCATGAGTGAGGTGCAATTTGGTATCGGCCTGCGGCGGCTGGACGACGTAGCTGCAAACGCAAGGCAAGCCGAAGCTCTGGGCTACGATTTCCTGTCTACTGGCGAGCACGTGTTCTTCTACGGGCCGACGGGCAACGGCCTAATCTCTTTGGCCGCTGCTGCCGGAGCCACCAGCCACATCAAACTCATGAGCACCATCACCCTGGTGCCTCTTTACCCGGCTGCCTTGCTCGCCAAGCAGGTGGCCGGGTTAGACGTTGTGTCACGCGGTCGCTTCAACCTCGGCGTCGGGGTGGGTGGGGAGTTTGCCCAGGAGTTCGAAGCCTGCGGCGTACCCGTTGCGGAACGCGGCGCGCGCACCAACGAAGCGCTGCAGATCATGAAGCGCCTTTGGACGGAAGACGATGTCAGCTTCGACGGTCGTTTTACCAAGCTGACCGGGGTGACCCTCAATCCTAAGCCTGTACAGAAGCCGCATCCGCCCATCTGGATTTCCGGGCGCAGCGAAGCCGCTATGCGACGCTGCGCCCGCTACGGCAACGGCTGGTTGCCATACATGTACACGCCGGAGAAGCTGGGGCAGAGCCTCGAGAGCATCGCCAGGTTTGCCAACGATTTAGAGCGCGAATCCCACGTTCAGCCCGGGCTCTTTATCTTCTTTGCGGTTCACGAAGATCGCGAGCAGGCCATCAAAATGGCCACTGACAGACTGTCGTTGCAGTACAACCAGGACTTCTCCAAGCTGGTGGGCAGGTACGCGCTCGCCGGTAATCCTGATGACTGCATCGCGCGACTACGCGAATACGTCGACTCGGGGGCGAGCACCATCATTTTCAATTCGGCCTGTCCGAACCGATACATGGCCGAAAACGAGGAGTTGCTGGCAAAAGAAGTGTTGACTCGGTTCCGCGATTCGGCGCCGCCGAAGTAGGGAGGAAGGATGGCAGGCCTATTTGATTTGACCGGTAAGGTAGCGGTGCTGACCGGCGCATCCAAGGGGATGGGCAGGGCCATGGCAGAAGGTCTGGCCGAACACGGCGCAAATGTGGTGGTTTCCAGCCGCAAGCTGGACCAGTGTGCAGTGGCGGCGCAGGAGATCAACGACCTGTGTGGGGAAGATCGCGCGATTGGCGTGGCTTGCAACGCGGGCTACAAAGACCAGCTGCAAGCGCTGGTCGATATCACCCATGAGAAGTTCGGACCCATCGATGTGCTCATCTGCAATGCCGGGGTGAATCCGTTTTACGGCTCCATGTCGGAGATTCCCGACGAGGCATTCGACAAGATCATGTCTACCAACCTTAAAGCGGTGCATTGGCTGTGCCAGCTGGTGGTCCCCGATATGGTAGACAAGGGCGCGGGTTCTATCATGGTCACGTCGAGCACGGGCGCCTTCCTTCCTACCGAAGTACTTGGCGTCTACAACATCTCCAAGCTCGCGGACCTCGCCCTTGTGCGAAACCTCGCATTGGAGCTTGGCCCTAAGGGCGTGCGGGTGAACGCGATCTGCCCGGGCTTGATAAAAACGGAGTTTGCCCGGGCGCTGTGGGACAACCCCGAAGCTCAAAAACGCGCCAACGAGCAGATTCCATTGCGACGCCTGGGGGAGCCCGAGGACTTCAAGGGCGTTGCCGTTTTCCTGGCGTCCAAGGCCAGTGCCTACATGACCGGGCAAGCACTCACGGTGTGTGGCGGCTCCCACATGTGGCGCTAAAATGGCAAAGAAATCGGCTATGAGGTGGAGACGTTGAAAGGTAGCGTGCACTACGAGCTGCGGGGCAATATCGCGCTCATGACTATCGACAACCCGCCGGTAAACCCGCTCTCTTCGGGTGTTCGGCAAGGCTTGAGCGATGGGTTCAACCGGGCTTTGGCCGACGACAACGTGAAAGCCGTCGTGCTCACTGGCGCCGGGCGCGCGTTCATCGCCGGAGCAGATATCTCCGAGTTTGGCGGTAAACCCGAAGGGCCGAGCTTGCGCGATTGCCTCAATACCATGGATGTCAGCAGCAAACCCATCATCGCCGCCATCAATGGCACGGCCTTTGGCGGTGGGTTGGAAGTGGCCTTGTGCTGCCACTACAGGGTTATTACGCCCTCCGCACCGGTGGGGCTACCGGAGGTCAAACTGGGATTGCTTCCCGGTGCTGGTGGTACTCAGCGCTTGCCACGTTTGATCGGAGCAGAAAAAGCCCTCGAGTTCATTTTGTCTGGCGATTCAATCCTGGGCTCCGAAGCCCGGCAGTTGGGCATCGCCGACGAGGTCATCGAAGGCGACATTGTTGAAGGTGGCATTGCGTTTGCGCAGAACATCATTGCCCGGGGCAGCCCCATTCGTCGGATTCGCGATGAATCCGAAATGGTTGCCCGCGACCGGGACCGGCCGGAGATTTTCGCGGCCGCGCGCAAAAACGCGGCCCGCAGAATGCGCAAGCGGTTCGCGCCGGAAATGATCATCCAGTGCGTGGAGGCCGCGGTAAACGTGGGTGACTTCGATGCCGGAATGAGAGTGGAGCAGGAACGCTTTGCGAAGTGCATGGGGCATCCTCAACGTGAATCGTTGATCCACATGTTTTTCTCCGAGCGTGAAGTTGCGAAGATCCCAGATGTGCCGAGAGACACTGCTGCGAAGGATATCAAGCAGGCGGGCGTGATCGGTTGCGGGACCATGGGCGGTGGTATATCCATGTCGTTCCTGAACGTTGGAATACCTGTCACGGTTCTGGAGCTGGACATTGACGCGCTGGATCGCGGCATTGGGGTAGTCAAGCGCAACTACGACATTCAGGTACAGCGCGGTCGCATGACCGAAGGGGAGGCGCTTCAGCGCATGTCGTTGTTGAGTGGCACCACGAACTTTGAAGATCTGGGTACGGCCGATGTGATCATCGAAGCGATTTACGAAAACATCGACGTAAAGGTAGATGCGTTCAAGAAGATCGACGCGGTCGCCAAACCCGGAGCAATTCTGGCGAGCAACACTTCGGGGCTCGACATTGACAAGATGGCGGCAGCCACCTCGCGACCTGAAGCGGTGATTGGCTTGCATTTTTTCAGCCCCGCCAACGTGATGCGTTTGCTGGAGGTGGTTCGCGGCGCAAAGACCAGCATCGAGGTCATCTCGAGCGCCATGAAGCTCGGCAAGACCTTGAACAAGATTGCCGTTTTGTCGGGCAACGCCCCGGGTTTTATCGGCAACCGGCTGTTAGCCGGCTACACTCGACAGGCAGGCGAGATTATTTTGCAAGGCGCCACACCCTACCAGGTGGATAACGTATTGCTGGAATTCGGTATGCCCATGGGGCCTTTCCAGATGAACGACCTGGTGGGATTGGACCTTGGCTGGCGCGCTCGCAAGCTCTCTGGCATGAAGCCCGAGGATGTGCCCGTCACCGCGCGCGTCGCGGACAAGCTATGTGAGTTGGAGCGATTCGGGCAGAAGACCAATCGGGGTTTCTATATCTATACCGAAGGCAGCCGTGCGGGGCAGGCGGACCCGGAGGTCGTCAGGATCGTTGAAGAGACGTCGGCCGAACTTGGGATCACGCGCCGCGAGATCGGCGATGAAGAGGTGCTCAAGCGCTGCCTCTATCCTTTGATCAACGAAGCCGCGCGGGTGCTCGAAGCTGGCATCGCCCTTCGGCCCTGCGATATCGACGTTGTCTACATCAACGGCTACGGTTTCCCGGAGGTAACGGGTGGCCCGATGTTCTGGGCGGACCAGCAGGGCCTGGGCAACATTCTCACGGACATCAAACGCTTCGGCGAAGAGTACGGGGGGGAGATCTGGAATCCGGCACCGCTGCTCGAACGCCTGGTCGCGGAAGGGAAAACCTTCGCCAGCCTGCAGGACTGAATGCGCTTGCCTGGGCGCGCTTGCCTGGGCGCGGGAACCAGCCCGCTCAGGGCTTCTTGAGTTCTACCAGGATGGCCCGGTACTCGCCGCCCCGATTGTGGGCGGTTTCAATGTGGCCTTTTGCGACGAAGTCTGCCGTCCCTGGTTTTGGCACGAACGCCAAGTGCTCCCCCAGATCGCCGCCCGTGCCATCGTGAAACGTCACGTCGATGGGTCCCTCACCAGCAATGTGCACCAGGAAGTAGTCGTTGCGGTGCTCGTGCTTTTGAATTGTGGCGCCCGCGGGTACGACTTGATTCCACACCCGCACATGTTCGTCTTCATAGATCACTGCGGTTGCAATGGGTGCCAGTTCGTCCGCCATGTCTTACTCCCATACCCGGTAGACTTGTAGTGTATTCAAACGTGCTTCAATCTTCGAGCAGGGAGGGCCAATAATGCGGGTTGAACCATTTCAGGTCGATATTTCCGAGGAGACCCTCGAGGAACTTGAGCGCCGGCTGAAGCACGCAAACTGGCCCGATGACTTCGCCAACGAGGAGTGGCGCTACGGCACCAACGCGAAGTATTTGCGCGAACTGGTCGACTACTGGATCGAAGGCTACGACTGGCGCGAGCAAGAGCGCGAGATCAACGCGTTTGATCACTACCGCGTCGACATTGAGGAGATGCCCATACACTTCATACGTGAGCCAGGGCGAGGTCCAGATCCGATGCCCCTCATTCTCAGTCACGGTTGGCCGTGGACTTTTTGGGACCTGCACAAAATCATCCGCCCGCTGGCGGATCCAGCTTCGTTCGGGGGTGATGCTGACGATGCGTTTGAGGTAATCGTTCCGTCGTTGCCAGGATTTGGATTTTCCACCCCGCTGCTGCAGCCCGGCATCAACTTCTGGCGTACAGCGGATCTGTGGCATTCGCTCATGACCGAGATATTGGGTTTTGACCGCTTCGGCGCTCAAGGTGGTGATTGGGGTGCGCTGGTGACGGCCCAGCTTGGCCATAAATATGCCGATAGCCTGTTCGGCATCCATCTGACCAATCTCATCCCGCTGACACTATTCAACCATCAGCGTCCCTGGGATATCACCGCCGGAGCGATGGTTTCAACCGAACTGCCGAGCGACGAACAGGAAGCCCAGCTAGCGCGGCAACGACGCATCGCCAGCCACGTGGCCGTGCAGGTGCTGGACCCGCAAACGCTGGCATACGGGTTGCACGATTCGCCGGTCGGACTACTGGCATGGCTCGTGGAGCGACGGTTCACCTGGGGTGATTGCAATGGCGATGTCGAGTCGCGGTTCTCCAAGGATCATCTGCTCACCACGGCCATGCTGTATTGGCTCACCAACAGCTTCGTTACCTCGGCGCGCTACTATGCCGAAGCCGCGCACAACCCGTGGCGGCCCTCCCATGATCGTCGCCCCGTCGTGGAAGTCCCCGCGGGTGTGACCTATCTGGGAGGCGATGTCGGGCGTGGAGTCATACCGGCTGTGAGGGAGAGTTTCGACATTCGCTACGAAAATTCGCACCCCACCGGCGGGCATTTTGCGCCGGCCGAGGAACCCGATGTCGTGATCGACGATATCCGGGCCACCTTTCGGCCGCTGCGCTAGTTCGACGATCCGTCGTCGCGATCGCTCAAGGCTTCCCAGCGTTCGTAGGCTCGGACGATCGCGTGATCCACCGCGTTCAATTCTTCGAGCGCGCTCTGAATCTCCGACTTGTTCTGTTGATAGAACTGCCGTTCGCTGACACGAGCTCGTAGCGCCTCCTGCTTTGCCTCCATCGTCTCGATCTTTTCGGGTAGCGCTGCCAGCTCGCGCTTTTCTATATAGCCGAGGTTCTTGGTTGGTTGGCCGCGATTCTCAAACGTCTCGCCGCGGCGCTCGCGCTCTTTGTGATCCGGCCCCGGGGCATCCGGTTGTTGCGCGCGTTGCGTCTGCCGCTGCCAGTCGCTGTACCCGCCGATGTACTCCCGGACCCCGCCGTCGGGCTCGAACACGATGGTGCTGGTCACCACCGCATCTAGAAATGCGCGATCGTGGCTGACCAGCAGCAACGTACCCGAAAACTCACCGAGCAGTTCCTCGAGAAGCTCCAGGGTTTCGACGTCGAGGTCATTGGTTGGTTCGTCGAGCACCAGCATGTTGGCCGGTTGGGCGAAGAGCTTGGCCATGAGCAAGCGGTTTTTCTCGCCGCCGGACAGGCTGGCCACCGGCATGTTGAGTTGGCTCGAGGGAAACAGAAAATCGCTGAGATAGCCGACCACGTGTACGCTGCGATCGCCGATGACGACGCTGTCCGAACCCTCGGCCACGCTTTCGCGAACGGTGAGACGTTCATCCAACTGGGATCGGCGTTGGTCGAAGTACGCCGTATGCAATCGGGTGCCCAGAGTCACTGTGCCGGTCTGCGGCCTGAGCTCCCCGAGTATCAGGCGCAGCAACGTACTCTTACCGGATCCGTTGGCGCCCATGACGCCTATCCGGTCGCCACGCATGATTCGCGTTGAGAAATTCTCAATCAGGGGTAAGTCGTAACCGAAACAAACCCCGTCCAGCTCGGCGACCAGATTGCCGGAGAGTTGACCCTCGTCAATGCTGAGTCGTACGTTGCCATGTTTTTCCAGCCGTGCGGCGCGGCGCGTACGCAGTTCCTTCAAGCGCCTTACCCGACCCTCGTTTCGCGTCCGGCGGGCCTTGATGCCCTGGCGGATCCAGGTCTCTTCCCGCGCAAGTTGTTGATCGAATTTCCGATCGGCTAGCGCTTCTTCCTCGTCCGTCTTGCGTTTGCGGTCAAGATACGCCGCGTAACTGCCTGGATAGCTCACCAGGCTTCCGCGATCCACCTCCACAATGCGGGTTGCCACCGCGTTGATCAGGGCTCGGTCGTGAGTGACGAAGATGACCGTTGCGGGAGTCGTGATCAGCAGGTTCTGCAGCGCATCGATGGCCGGTATGTCCAGGTGGTTGGTGGGTTCGTCCAGCAGCAGCAGGTCGGGTTCTGCCACCAGCGCGCGAGCCAGCAGGGCCCGTCGCCGTACGCCGCCGGAGCATTCACGCATCGTTGCGTCTGCCGGCAACGCCATGCGATCGAGCGCTCGGTTCACACGTTGTTCGATGTTCCATCCGCCCAGCATCTCGATGCCGGACTCGATCCGATTGAGCTCGCTTAACGGCGGGCTGGAAGTCTGTTGGGTGATTGTGTGGTACCGCTCGAGCAGCTCGCCGAGCTCGCCGAGACCATCCACGACCACGCGATAGAGAGTTTTGTCCTCGATTGTTTGGTCGGTTGGCGGTGTTTGTTCCAGGGTTGCAATGACCAGGTTGTCGCTGGTCCAGAGGTTTCCGTCGTCCAGCTGGGCGGAGCCGCTCAGCACTTTCAACAACGTGGATTTGCCGGCGCCGTTGCGACCGATGAGCGCGACCTTTTCACCCGTGTGCAGGGTCAGCGACGCGCCGTCAAGTAACTTACGTTCGCCGTACGCAATCTCGGCGTCACTGAGCCTGAGTATGTTCACGGCATCGAGGTTTCGGATTCGATGCGTTCGACGCGGTTCAGCACCTCCAGAAAGGCTTGACCGTACTTGTCGAGCTTCGCCTGGCCCACCCCCAAAACGTTCAGCATTTCCGAAAGCGCAGCGGGCCGTTGCTGAATCATGTCCTTCAGGGCGGCGTCATGAAACACCACATAAGGCGGGACCCCATTGGCGTCGGCGAGCTGCCGGCGCAGATCACGCAGGGCTTGCATGAGGGTTTCGTCTTCGGCATTCAAGATCGTGCCGGTTTTGGTTTGGGTTTTCCGGCTGGGTCTGCTTGATTTCGGTTTGGCTGCGTCCCTGCGCAGCAAAAGCGTTGTTTCTCCGCGCAGGAGTGCGCGGCTCGAATCAGTCAAGCGCAGCGCGCCGAAGCGATCGTGGTCGACGCCGAGATATCCACGCACCACCAGCTGCCGAAAGATCGAGCGCCACTGGGCGTTGGAAAATTCTTCACCGATTCCAAATGTGCTGAGTTCGTCGTGATGGAAACGCACGACCTTGTCACGCCTTATGCCCCGCAGCACATCGATGAGGTGTCCGACGCCGAAGCGCTGATCGGTTCGGTACGCGCACGATAACGCTTTCTGAGCGGCCTGTGTGCCGTCCCATGTCACCGGCGGGTGCAGGCAGATGTCGCAATTTCCGCAGTCGGCTTCGAGGGCTTCACCGAAATAGGCCAGGAGATGTCGACGCCGACAGGTGGTGACCTCGCACCAGCCCAGCAGAGCATTGAGCTTGGTGCGCTCGATACGCTTGTGGGCATCGTCGGCCGGTGATTCCTCGACCATGCGCGATAAGCGGACCACGTCCTGCAGACCGTACACCATCCAGGCATCTGCAGGCTCGCCGTCTCTACCTGCGCGGCCGGTTTCCTGATAGTAAGCTTCAACGCTTTTTGGCAGGTCCATATGTACAACGAAGCGCACGTCGGGTTTGTCGATGCCCATCCCGAATGCAATGGTCGCCACCATCACCACGGCGTCGTCACGCAGAAAACGTTCCTGGTGCTTGGTACGCATCTGCGCGCCGAGGCCCGCGTGGTACGCCAGCGCATCGAAACCATGGCTGGTCAGCCAATTGGCAGTGGCTTCGACGCTCTTTCGCGACAGGCAATACACGATGCCGGAGTTGCCCCGATGTTCGGTCAGAAACTTCAGCGCCTGTGCCCGCGCGTCGGTTTTGGGCTGCACCGAGTAGTAGATGTTGGGGCGGTCGAAAGCGCCGACAAAGTAGCCCGGTTGGACAAGTTCCAGACGCGCGACGATATCGGTTCGAGTGCGAGCGTCCGCGGTGGCGGTGAGCGCGATACGCGGCGTGCCCGGAAAAACCGTCTGCAATCGGTTGAGCTCGAGATAGTCCTGGCGGAAGTCGTGGCCCCACGATGACACACAATGCGCCTCGTCGATGGCGATCAATGAAACGACGCAGCCGCTGAGCATGGCCAGGGTGTCGGCCTGCAGGAGCCGCTCGGGAGCGATATAGAGCAGATCGAGATCGCCGCGCTGTGCCCGTGCAATCACCTCGGCCTGCTCGAAAGGTGGCAGCGAAGAGTTCAGATATGCCGCCGCTACCCCGAGCTGATGCAGCGCACGCACCTGGTCGCGCATCAGCGCGATCAATGGGGACACCACGATGCACAGCCCGGGCAGCACCAGGGCTGGGATCTGGTAGCACAATGACTTGCCGCCACCGGTCGGCATCAGTACCAGAGCATCGCCTCCGGCGCAGACGTGATCGATGATCGCCGCTTGCTGGGCGCGAAACTCGGGGTAGCCGAATACTTCGCGCAGCGCGGCGTAGGCCTTGTTCGAGCCGGTCATTGCGCCGGGTTACGCGGGTCCCACAGCCGCCGGTCGGTATCTTTTGCGTAACCCTTGCCCTCGGGATAGGAGATCAATTCCATCTGCAGGTCCCAAGGCGTGAGAAAGTAACATGACCGCAGGCCGGCTTCGGGGCCCTCAGCAATCGGCGGGCCGGCACCGGCCATCAGGCGTACATCGTGCGCCCGCAAATGCGCCACTGCGGCATCCATGTCGTCCACGTACAAAGTGATGTGATGACCGCCCCAATCGCTGTTCTTCGGCATTTTCCGGCGCTGGTCGGGTGACTCGTATTCGAAGAGTTCGATGTTGGGGCCGTGGCCGCAACGATAGTGTTTGACCCGGCGGATCACGGCGCGCGGATGGACGTTCAGCATCTCCTGCATCCAGTCGTCGTCCTCGGAGCCGAACGGGCCCATCTCGTAGAAGGGTTCGAAACCCAGAACGTTCTCGAAAAAATCCGCTGCGACTTCGAAATCCGGCACGGTTATACCGATGTGGTCGGTGCCCCTGAGGCCCGGCAGGCCTTTGCTTGCAACGCTCATTGCAGCGCGAACCCCTCGTAGCCGTTCGCCGCTGCTCGCTCGCAACGCTCACGATAGCGCGGATAGCCACCGACATAGGGCATGAAGATGCGTGGCTTGCCCGCTATGTTGGCACCGAGATACCACGAATTGCAGCTTGGCGCCGTGTACATGGTGCCCTGGGCTACTTCGTTGACATGGGCAATCCATTCATCTTCGGATTCGGCTAACGGCTCGATTGATTTGAAGCCGTTGTTGCGCATGTGCGCGATGCAGTCACCGATCCAGTTAACGTGTTGTTCGATCGCCACGAGCATGTTGCAAAGCACCGACGGGCTACCCGGTCCCGTCACGGTAAACAGGTTCGGAAAGCCCTGCATCTGCAGCCCAAGGTAGGCAACCGGACCGTAGCGCCACTTGTCAGCCAGTGACCGGCCATCGCGACCGCGCACGTTGGCCTTGAGCAGCGCGCCCGTCATGGCGTCGAATCCGGTGGCGTAGATGAGCACGTCCAATTCGTATTGCATATCGCTTGTGCGCAACCCCTGGGCTGTGATGGTGTCCAGCGGGGTCTCTTGCAGATCCACCAGCGTCACATCGTCACGGTTGAACGTTGCATAGTAGTCACGATCCAGCACCTGGCGTTTGCAACCCAGCCCGTAGTCTTTGGGTAGCAGCCGCGCGGCTACGACCGGGTCGGCGACCATCCCACGAACCGCCTCGCGGTAAAGTTCGTTGGCGACGTCGTTGGCCTCAGGATCGGTGTACACATCACGAAAAGCGAGGAGCGATGCCAGACCCTGGGTGGCCACCAGATTCCGGCGTTGCCCGGGCGTCAGCTTCAGGATCTGCTTTTCTGAGGCGCGGTCGACGCCTTCGCGCTGCCAGCGCCGGTCGCTCTGCAGCGGACGGAAGGTAGAGATACCGCCCTGGTTGCGCTGCTGCATCCGGCGAATCTCGCGGTAGCTGTCCCTGAACTCCTGCTGCACGTCGTTGCGCATCTGCTTGCGATTGGCCGGCACCGTATACACCGGCGTGCGCTGAAACACGTACAGGTGACCGGCTTGCTTGGCGAGCTCTGGAATTGCTTGCACGCCCGAGGATCCGGTGCCGATGATGCCGACCTGCTTGCCGGCGAGATCGACGTGCTCCTTGGGCCACAGCCCGGTGTGCAGTACCTCGCCGACGAAGCTGTCGGCTCCGGGTAACTCGGGTTTGTTCGGCACCGAGAGACACCCAGTTGCCATGACGACGAATGCTGCTTCGAACTGTTCGCCCTGCTCGGTGGTCAGCCGCCACAGATTCTCGTCCTGCCGATATTCGACGCCGACCACGCGGGTGTTGAACTGCATGTCCCTGCGTAGATCGAAGCGATCGGCTACGTGGTTGGCGTAGCGCAGAATATCGGTCTGGGCCGAAAAAACCTCGGGCCAGTCCCACTCCTGCTCGAGTTCCGGCGAGAAACTGTAGGAGTACTCGAGGCTGGGCACGTCGCAGCGGGCACCGGGATAGCGATTCCAATACCAGGTGCCCCCCACGTCGGAGCCGGCCTCCAGGACCTTGACCGTGAGGCCCTGCCGGCGAAAACGGTACACGGCGTACATGCCGGCGAAACCGGCACCTACCACCAAGACGTTGGGACTATCTGCCATTGTCTAGAAACCACCCCGAGGTTGCGATGGGCGCCAATTGCATAGTCTAGCTCAGGCTCGCAGCAGGGCGTACTCTGTGTCGGTATGCAGAGCCTATCCACGAAGCAGCTCATCCCCGAGATCGTATGCGCCTATGGTGCGGCAGACTTCGATCAGCGGGGCGAGGGTATCAGTCCCCGGCGGCTGCCCGCCTGGACGCGTTTGCAGACACCCGAATTGATGGACGTTATGGTGCGTATGCCCTCGGGCGTACGCTTGCAGTTCAACACGGATTCAAGGCGGCTTGGGCTTAGGTTTCTTGCGACAAACATGGTGACCCCGCCCACGCCGCGACGACCAATCGTTTTCAACCTCGAGACCGGTGGCAATCTGGCCACGGCACACTCGACGCGCGGCAACACCATTGTGCTCAACCCGAAGATCCCTGGCGATTTCGAGCTGCTGCGCGGCGAAGAGGACACGGTGTGGTTTGAACATCTGCCGGCCGGGAAGAAGCGCTGCGAGCTGTGGCTGCCACACAATGCGTATATCGAGCTGCGCGCGCTCGTTGTGGACGATGGCGCAACGGTTACGTCCAGCGGTCCAGAGCCGCGGCCAAAATGGATCCACTACGGCAGTTCTATCAGCCATTGCATGGAGGCCGACGAGCCTGGATTGACCTGGCCAGCCGTGGCCGCGCGGCACGCGGGCGCCGTGTTGCAGAGCCTCGGATTCGGCGGTCAGTGCCACCTCGACCAGTTCGTTGCCCGGACCATACGAGATGCGGACGCCGACGTGGTCAGCATCAAAGCCGGCATCAACGTCATCAACATGGACTCAATGCGTGAACGCGTCTTCGCGCCTACTCTGCACGGGTTTCTGGATACGATTCGAGAAGGTAAACCCGAGGTACCGCTCATCGTGATCTCGCCGATCTTCTGCCCCAGCGCTGAGAACCATCCAGGGCCGACGGTGCCAGACGAGCGCGGCAAGTTTGTCATCATCAAAGGCCATGACGACATTCGTGACGGCTGCATGTCGCTCACCCG